>OBIY01000413.1_pt1 | contig 17025 bp, 16 predicted proteins | sample 1519841 | NCBI WGS metagenome assembly OBIY01 (sample SAMN03019774, study PRJEB22545) | beach sand metagenome | biome: beach; feature: sea beach; material: beach sand | place: USA: Municipal Pensacola Beach, FL | collected 2010-07-30 | depth 30-40 cm m
ACGCAATCGCTCCGCTGCCGAATTTTTCAGCCCCGGCCCCCCCCCCTTAATGATTCTCGGCGACAAATGTACCCGCCGCTGCCCCTTTTGCGATGTTGCTCATGCACGACCTGATCCGATTGACGAAGCAGAGCCCGGTCAGCTTGCCGATGCAGTGGTGGCGCTGGGGCTGAAGTATGTGGTGATCACCTCGGTCGACCGTGACGATCTGAAAGACGGCGGCGCCGGCCATTTTGCCGACTGCATCCGGGCCATCAGGGAGCGGTCGCCAGAGACCCGCATTGAAATTTTGGTGCCTGATTTTCGTCGCCGCAGTGAAACTGCGCTGGAGCAGTTAAAGGCCGCGCCGCCGGATGTGTTCAACCACAATCTGGAGACGGTGCCGCGGCTCTACAAAGCAGTGCGTCCAGGCGCTGACTACGAAGGTTCATTGCTATTGCTGCAGGATTTTGCTGAACAGCACCCTGGCGTGCCAACCAAATCGGGGCTGATGGTCGGGGTCGGCGAGACCGATGAGGAGATCGAGCAGGTGATGGCCGATTTGCGCCGCCATCGGGTTGATATGCTCACCATCGGCCAGTATCTGCAGCCTAGTGAGCATCATCTGCCGGTATTGCGTTATGTGGAGCCGGCTCAGTTTGACCGTTTTGCTGAAATTGGCGCAAAGATGGGATTTTCTAACGTCGCTTCGGGTCCAATGGTCCGGTCTTCTTATCATGCGGACCTGCAGGCGCAGGGCGCGACCCACCCGATTTCCAACCATTCTGCCGGGAGCAGTTTATGAATTTTGTCAAAACTTCAATCGTCCCACTGGCGCTGGTCGCTGCGTTAACTGCGGGCTGTACCACAACCAACCCCTACACTCAGGAACAGCAGACCAGCAAGGCGACCAAGGGTGCGTTGATTGGTGCCGCTACTGGTGTGGTTGCTGGAATGTTGGCGGGTGATAGTGCCGATAACAGACGTGACAAGGCGCTGGTTGGTGCGGTAATTGGCGGTGCCACCGGTGGCGGTGTCGGTTACTACATGGATGTGCAGGAGGCCAAGTTGCGCCAGCAGCTGCAGGGTACCGGGGTCAGTGTGACCCGTTATGGCGACAACATTATCCTGAACATGCCTGGCAATATCACCTTTACGTCAGCCCGCGCCGACATCAGTGCCAATTTTTACCCGGTGCTGGATTCGGTAGCGCTGGTGCTGAAGGAGTACAACAAAACCCTGGTCAATGTCACTGGCCATACGGATAGCACCGGTAGCGACCAGTTCAACCAGATCCTCTCTGAGCAGCGGGCCAGTGCCGTGGCTCAGTACCTGATGTCGCGGCAGTTATCCGCACAGCGATTCGTCACTCGTGGTATGGGTAAAACCCAGCCGATTGCGGATAACGCCACTGAGTCAGGACGTGCGGCAAACCGCCGGGTGGAAATTACCCTGACACCGCTTCCCCAATAAAACCCAGCCAGTCTCATTGGTCGGCGGGGGAGTCTCTTAATAGCTCCTCCGCCAGCCTGAGCCGTTCCGGCGTGCCAACATCGAGCCACCAGCCGGAGAAAAGTTCACCCTCAACCGGTTGCTGTTCTGCCAGCAGCCTGTTTAGCAGGGGACCGAGTTCGCGTTCACTGGAGTGGTGAAAAATCTGCGGGTTGAAGATGCCACAGCCGAGGTAGGTCAGGGTCGTGGATTGCTCACTGACGTTGCTGCGCAGGAGTAATTTACCCTGCTCCAGGCCGAAATCACCTTCCGGGTGGTGACCTGGGTTTTTCGCCAACAGCAGATGGGCATTCTGTGGCTCTAGTCGCGCCAGGTAGACGAGGTCAAAATTTCCTGCCAGGTCACCGTTGATCAGCAAAAAAGGCTGGGTTCCAAGCAGCGGCAGGGCGCGCCGAATCCCCTCGGCGGTTCCCAATGGCCAGTCGCCTTCATCGCTCCATTGGATGGAGACACCCAGCGCTGCGCCGTTACCCAGGTGGTCGCGTAACTTTTTCCCCTGCCAGGCGGTGTTGATGATCAAGTCGGTAATACCGGCGTCGCGGAGTTTGCTAATCAACCGCTCGATCATCGGCACACCCAGCAGCGGCAATAGTGGTTTGGGGGTGTCGAGGGTCAGTTCGCGCATCCGTTCGCCACGACCGGCGGCGAGGATCATCGCCTTCAACGGTGGATATCCTGACCGGAAATCCACTCCAGTAGCTGTTGCAGTGCCGGTAGGCCGTCGGCTTGCTGCGCCAGGTAGTCCATGCAGCGGGGAATGTCCGCCAGATAGCCCGGTTTATGGTCGCGGTAATTCAACCGCGAGAAAATACCAATCGCCTTCATGTGGCGCTGCACTCCCATCAGATCAAACCAGCGCAGAAACTGATCAAATGCTGGCAGCGCATGTTGCTGTTGAATGAGCTGGTAAAAACTGGCAACCCACGCGGTAATTTGCTCGTGTGGCCAGGCGATATAGCAATCCTTCAACAGCGAAACCAGGTCGTAGGTGACCGGTCCCAGCACTGCATCCTGAAAATCGAGAATACCCGGGTTATTCTGCTGACAGACCATCAAATTGCGGCTGTGGTAGTCGCGGTGAACCCAGGCCTGAGGTTGGGCCAGAGCATTGTCGATCAGTTCCACTGTTAAGGTTTCGAACAGGTTTTCCAGTTCGGCGACATCCAGTCCAAGGTGGCGCTGCAGATACCAGTCGTGAAACAGGCCGAGTTCCGTTCTCATCATCGCTTCGTCGAAGCGGGGTAAATGGTCTGCTGGCAGCTCCTGCATGGTGACGATAGCTGCCATGGCATCGCCGTAAAGCGGATCGGCCCGCTGGCTATCCAGCTGGTCGAGGTAACAGTTGCTGCCGAGGTCTTCAAGAATCAGAAAGCCCTCGGCGAGGTTGGTTTCGATGATCTCCGGTGCGTGCAGACCTGCCCTGTGTAATTGCCGGGCGATGGCGACAAACTGGCCGCAGGGTTCCTTTTCCGGTGGTGCATCCATCACGATCCTGGTGCCACTGTCGGTATCGTAGCGAAAATAGCGCCTGAAACTGGCATCGCTGGATGCGGCGTGGAGCAGTATTTCGGTTTCCTGGTGCTGGCTGGAGAGCCACCTGTTGAGTTGGTCTAAACGCTGGTCTGCGGTCATATCAGATAATTGTCTTAAAAAAACAAGTTCCGCTACCGGCGCTCCAAATAGCGGGACTCATCCGGTCACGGTCCTGTTCCGGTGCTGTATGTATAGAAATGCCAGTCACTCTTACGGGTGTCCAGCGAATCGTATAGCCGTTGGGCGGTCAGGTTGTCCGTGGCGGTTAACCACTGCAGCCGGATCGCTCCACGGCGTTGTGCAAACTGCCGGCAATGTTCAATCAACTCACGCCCGACACCACTGCTGCGGTATGCGGGGGTGGTGTAGAGATCATTGAGTACCCCAACCTTTGCGGCAAGGGTGGATGAGAAGCTGAAATAGACGGTGGCAAAAGCGATAGCTGCGCCATCGCGCCTGAATAGAAACTGGCACCCCGACTCGCTGTTTTCACTAAATTGAGCAAAGAATGCCCGATTGCTTTCGTCGTTGATGTCGGCAGCGCCGTAAAACTCCTGATAGGCGCGCACTAGTGGCAACAAATCATCGATATTATTGTTGTCGACCGGTTCAATCATTTGGTCTGCTCATTGGTCACGTCGTAGCCGGTTTAACCGCCCGGCCCCGGGTGACGTAGCCGGCGATTTTGGGTCCCATGTTGGCCACATAGCTGCGTTCGGGGTCGACCAGCTGCAGGCCGTGTTGTTCAAACAGGGTTTCGGTAGATCGATTCAGGTGGCAGCCGCAGGCAAATTTTTTCCAGAATGGATTGAGTCGCCGCTGCCACCGTGCCACAGGGGGGTCAGGCGCCTCCACATGCTCAAAAAAATGGATCTCCCCGCCCGGCTTTAACACCCGTGCCGCTTCTGCAACTGCCCGGTTGGCGTTGGGAATGGTGCAGAGCACCAGAAAGACCAGTACCTGATCAAAACTGTGGTCGGCAAAGGGCAGGTCCTCGGCACTGGCGCGCTCCAGGGTGACCTGCGGTGCTTCACCCGTGGCGCGTAGCTGTTCTAGCCGTTGTGCAGCTTTGCCGAGCATGGCGTCGAGAGGTTCGATACCCACAACTTCTGTTTGCCGGTGGTAGTGTGGCAGGTTGGCACCGGTGCCAACGCCAATTTCCAGCACTCGCCCACGCAGACGGCTGACCACCGTTTTGCGCTCAGCTTCCAGCTTGCGCAGGGCAAAATCGAGTATGTGGGGAAAAATTCTGCTTGCGTAGAATCCGCTCACCGATTACTGCTCCGGTTAAGCCCCTGTTGCAGCGGCACCGACCCTTCGCGATCAAATGCCAACTTGCGCCGGATGCCCCGGGTCAGGTGGAGATGGCCACTGATAGCATAGTTGAGATCATCCGGTGGTTGTTGTAGCCACTGAAACAGCTGTCGTGCCACGTTAAAGCCGTTGAGGGTGATTTCGACTTCGGTCTCCGCAGTACCCAGGGGTGGCAGGCGCAGCTCGCGGTTACTGACGCCACTGGCAAAGCGACGGCCATCAATTGCCAGGTCAAAGTCTAGACCGGCCAGCTGGAGCGCTTCGTTGTTACGGTTTTGTAGTTCCAGCTGCACGCGCAGTTTTGGCGCCAGACCCTGACCTGGCAGCGGCTCCAGCCCGGTCACGGTAACCAGTGGAGGCTGCAGATTGTTGCTCAAGGTGGCACAGCCAGTCAGAACCAGGATCACCAGCAGCAGGGTTGCCAACCTGATGACAGGTCGCCATGCTGGGTAGTGGCTGGTCTGGTCCTGAAAGCTGTGTTGAATATTTCTCATTCCATTTCCCGCCGCTTAAAATCACGCTGATTGATCCTGAACACCCATTTTAATTGCAGCTAGCCCGCTGAAATTTTTAATCACGCGAGCTGTCTCCATAACAGGCCCGATTTTTGACTGGAAAAATAGGATTTGTCAGCCTCGGCTGTCCCAAGGCGTTGGTCGACTCTGAACGCATTATCACCCAACTGCGCAGTGAGGGTTACGAAACCGCCAACGACTATGAAAACGCCGATCTGGTGGTGGTCAACACCTGCGGATTTATTGACGAGGCGAAGGCCGAATCACTGCAGGCAATCGGGGAGGCGATAGACGAGAATGGCCGGGTTATCGTCACCGGCTGTCTTGGTGAAGATGCTGAGTTGATTCAGCGCAGCCACCCGCAGGTGCTGGCAGTCACCGGAGCCCATGCCTATGAAGCGGTGGTCGCAGAGGTGCACCGTGCCCTGCCGCCAGAGTTGACTCCGGGTGTTCAGCACGACCCGCTGGTGGAGCTGCTGCCACCACAGGGGATCAAGCTGACACCACCCCATTACGCTTATCTGAAAATATCTGAAGGGTGTAATCACCACTGCAGCTTCTGCATCATTCCATCCCTGCGCGGCAAACTGGTTAGTCGCCCTGCCAATGATGTGCTTGATGAGGCGCAACGGCTGGTAGATAACGGCGTCAAGGAGCTGTTGGTGATCTCCCAGGACACCAGCGCCTACGGGGTTGATCGCAAATATCGCACTGAGTTCTGGAATGGCCGACCGGTGAAAAGCCGCCTGACCGAACTCTGCCAGCAACTCGGTAACCTTGGTGCCTGGGTCCGGCTGCACTATGTTTACCCGTATCCCCATGTTGACGATCTGATGCCGCTGATGGCCGATGGTCTGCTGCTGCCCTACCTCGACATCCCATTGCAGCACGGCAGTCCCACGGTGCTCAAACGAATGCGCCGCCCCGGCGCAATTGATGACACCCTGGAACGCCTGGCCCGCTGGCGTCAGCAGGTTCCCGATCTGGTTCTGCGCAGTACTTTCATCGTCGGCTTTCCCGGTGAGACCGACGCTGAATTTGAGCAACTGCTCGGATTTCTGCGCGAGGCGCAGATAGATCGCGCGGGCTGTTTTCAGTACTCGCCGGTCGAGGGTGCTGCTGCCAATGAGCTGGCAGAGCCGGTGGAAGATACGGTCAAAGAGGAGCGCTACCATCGATTTATGGCCCTGCAGAGCGAGATCAGCGCCGCTAAACTAAAGGCTAAAGTCGGTACCATCCAGCGGGTGATCATTGATGAAGTGGTCAGCGAGGGCGCCGTTGGGCGCACAGCTGGCGACGCACCGGAAATCGATGGCCAGGTGTTCCTCGACCTTGAAGAGAACGTTGAGCCGGGTGACCGGGTCGAAGTGGTTATCGAGGATGCCGACGAACACGACCTCTGGGGTTATCTGGCTGAATGATCAACCCCCTTGCCTGCAGGTGGTAGTGATACCGCCGGGAGAACAGCAATGATTTTCAACCTGAACAAAAAAGTGACCATGCCACAACCAGACGAGGCGTTACCTGGACGAGCTGAGCCGATGCCAGTGGCCGAAGGCCATTTCGTCAACGGCCACCGCCTTGCGCCGCCGTTTCCCGGCAACATGCAGATGGCGCTGTTTGGTCTCGGCTGCTTCTGGGGTGCCGAGCGCAAATTCTGGCAGCAGCCGGGTGTCTACTCCACGGCCGTTGGTTATGCCGCCGGTTATACCCCCAACCCGACCTACGAAGAGGTCTGCGGCGGTCTGACTGGCCACAACGAAGTGGTGCTGGTGGTCTACGACCCCGCCGAAGTGAGCTACGAAACCCTGCTCAAAACCTTCTGGGAGGCACACAACCCGACCCAGGGCATGCGCCAGGGTAATGATGTTGGCACTCAGTACCGCTCCGGCATCTACACTTACAGTGACGAGCAAAAAAAGGCTGCGCAGAAGTCGCTGTCAGCCTATCAACGGGCGCTACGCAAAGCCGGTTACGGAGACATCACCACTGAAATTGTCGACGCCGACGAGTTTTACTATGCCGAGGATTACCACCAGCAATACCTGGCGAAAAACCCGGCAGGCTATTGCGGACTAGGCGGGCTCCGGGTGGAGTTTCCGACCTGAGGAGTTGCTGTTTTAGGCCCCAGGTGGTCTCGCCCACTGTAGCGGGTTAACGTTTCTGCCGGCCATTTCCCGGGCGCGCCCGCCAGCCTTCCGCTGCTCGTGGCTACTGGTTTGCTAGCCGCTTCGCAAGCGTCGCAGGTTGGAAATTGGCAGTGCAGGTTCGGTGACGGTTTTTTAGTTCAGATAGCTACAGACAGTCCGACGGCAGAGTGCTTACAATCTGCGATTTTTCGGCCCTGGCGGCTGGAGTAAGCGGCGATGTTGAGAACACTGGTAGTTGTTGACAGTGAGCTGCCGGTTGAGGGCGGTGGCGCTCTTGATGTGATTGGTTTTGGCACCTATCTCAGGGATTATCCTCGGCTGAATGAGCCGAAGACCCGGGTCATCAATCTTTGCGATACCGAAAAATATTTGAGTAGCGGTTATTACTGTTCGCTACTGGCTGAGTCGCGGCGACATCAGGTATTCCCTGGCGTGCGCACCATCAACGAAATGCGGGCGGGTGTCTGCCAGTTAACAGCAGCGCAAGTCGGTCTGGGCCGGAAGGAGCAGGCATTGTGGTTGGCCCAGGCGGCGTCAGGTACAGTCAAGGTGCTGATGGGGGTCGCCGAGGTTTCGGTTCTGCAGCGGGTGGTGGCGCGGGTATTCCGGCTTTATCCTGCACCGATTCTGCAGCTTGAGTACGATCCACAACGTAACGAAATCAGTGTGATGCGCGGTTCGTTCAGCGCCTTGTCTGCAGCAGAGCAAGCTTGGTTGCTGAACTTGATTGAGCGCGATCATCCTACACCGCGCAAACGCGGCCGCGGTCGGGGGTATCGATGGGATCTGGCTATCCTGGTCAATCGGGAAGAGGCAGTGCCGCCAAGCAACCAGCGGGCAATCGCCAAGTTCGCCAGTGCTGCGCGAAAGCTGGGTATAGAAGCCACAATTGTCGAGGCGGATGAGCTGATTGATATCAACCGTTTTGATGCGCTGTTTATTCGCGAAACGACCGCTATTGACCATCACACCTATCAGTTTTCCTGCGACGCGGAGAGCAGCGGTCTGGTCGTGATCGATGATCCTGCGTCAATTCTGCGCTGCTGCAACAAGGTGTTTCTGCACGACGCCTTCAGCTACCAGAACATTCCCAGTCCGGATACTGCAATCGTCGATAGCTGCTCTGATCACCGCCTGGATGAACTGGAGGCCCGGTTTGAGTATCCGATGGTGCTTAAAATGGCCGAAGGCTCGTTTTCCCGGGGGGTATTCAAGGTTGAACAGCGGGCGGAACTGAAAACCGGCCTGCAGCAGCTGTTGCAGGACTCGGCCCTGGCGCTGGTGCAGGAGTATCTTTACACAGATTTTGACTGGCGTATCGGCGTTCTCAATGGCAGACCTCTGTACGCCTGTCGTTACTACATGGCACCGCGCCACTGGCAGATTTATAACCATAACTCCAAACGCAATTTTTCAGGGGGGTTCGAAACCGTGGCGACATTTGAAGTACCCAAAGCGGTGCTTGATGCTGCGTTGCGCGCCACCAGGCTGGTTGGCAATGGGCTATATGGTGTCGATATCAAGGTGTGCGGAGAGTTGGTCTACCTACTTGAGGTGAATGATAATCCCAGCATTGACCATAAAGTGGAGGATGCCTGGCTGGGGGACGAGCTCTATAGCCAGGTGATGACGGAGTTTCACCGGCGTCTCGAAATGCGCGGTCGTTAGGCAGCTGGCGGCGTGTTCTCCATCCGTTGTGCCAGAGAAGGTGACCTGTCTGCACTTCTGGCAGTCGAGACAGAATGTTTCAACAGCGACCTTATCAATCGCAGACAGATGCGATACCTGCTGTTTCGTGCCAAAGCAATTACCCTGGTTGCGGTGCATCAGACTGACCAGATTATTGGCTACTGCATCGGCCTGATTCCGTCACTGCCGCGGGCGGCGCGGGTCTATTCCCTTGCTGTGCTGCCGCAGTGGCGCGGATGGCATGTTGCCAGCGCCCTGCTTGAAGATTTGATCACACGGTTAGGCAAGCAGGGGTACCGTCACTGCGTACTGGAGGTCAGGGAGACTGATATCGGCGCTTGGCGGTTGTATCAACGGATGGGATTCGAACAGTTTGCGCAAGCACCTGGATACTACGAGGATGGGGCTACCGCTTTACGGATGCGTCGGCGGTTGGACAAGCCGTTTGCCCCGGGTTGGTCGCGGCGTTCATGGCCGCGAGGCATTGACTCAGAGAAAACCGGTAATGCCAGGGAGCCAGGCGATATCGATATTGCCCCTTCTAGCTGATACTCAGTCGGTGCGGCGATTTTCTGCGGTGGACCATTGATTTTGAAGCCAGTTGTGCGGCAAGTCGGTCGGTTTGTGAGTGTCGTGGCCGATGGTCTATGGAACGTACCTGTTCCTGGCTACCGTTGCTCTATGGGTTGGTCACCTGGTTGGTCCGTCACCCGTGGTGGGGCAGGTGATCACCTGTATTGGTTCTCTGGTAGTCGGCGGCATGCTGACCAGGGATGGTGTTGTTGACGGGGTTTCTTCTGCTGCGGCGACCTGGTTGTTTGTCCCCCGCTGGGCAGGTCGATCTCGGCGGGCTATCTGTTGCAGCCGCTCAAGCTCTCCCTGCTGGTGGTGTTGCGGTGCTTGAAATAATCCGAAAGAGTTTTACGCAGGCGAGCGCGCCAGCGTCAACAAGAGGCGTCAACGCCGATCTGCCTGGAGTCGCTGATTATGAAACCAATTGATGATCCGGATGCGGAAGTCACCCTGGAACTACGCAATTTGCGGGTGCACGAATACGACCAGATCAAAGCGGTCATGGATAACGTCTACCCGGATATGGGCGGCGCCTGGCCCAAAAACAAGTATGTTTCCATGCTGCGTACTTTCGCAGAGGGGCAGATATGTATTGAAGACAAGGGCCGGGTGGTGGCCGCGGCTTTTTCCGTGGTGGTCGATTACGGCAAGTTTGGTGACGAGCATACTTACGACGAGATCACCGGTGATGCCTATCTAACCACCCACGACCCACAGGGTGATGTGCTCTACGGTGTCGACATATTTGTCGATCCCGAGTACCGCGCCCTGCGTCTTGGACGTCGCTTATACGAAGCACGCAAGGAGCTTTGCAGAAGCCTCAACCTGCGGGCCATCATCGCTGGCGGGCGGATCCCCGGGTATCGTGACTACCGTAGTACCCTGTCGCCGCAACAGTATATAGAGGCGGTAAAACGCAAGGAGCTGTTTGATCCCATCCTGACTTTCCAGCTTGCCAATGATTTTGAGGTAAAGCGGGTGCTCAAGGCGTATCTGCCAGAGGATAAGGACTCAGGGGGTTATGCCACGCTGCTTGAGTGGTTCAATATCTATTACGAACCAAAGAACCCAAAGCTTTTTGGCGGTGCCAAATCGACCGCCAGAATCGGTTGCATTCAGTGGCAGATGCGCGAAATGCACAGCGTCGAAGTCCTCCTGCAGCAGGTTGAATACTTTATCGACGCCCTGTCTGATTACCGATGTGATGTTGCGCTGTTTCCGGAATTCTTCAATGCGCCGCTGATGGGCATGATCGACCAGAGCAGTTCGAATGATGCGATTCGTTTTCTTGCCAGCCATACAGACCGTATCGTTGCCGAAATTTCCCGTCTGGCGGTCAGTTACAACATCAATGTGATTGCCGGTTCCATGCCGATGCTGCAGGACGACCAGCTGTTTAATGTCGCCTATCTCTGCCATCGCAGTGGTGTGGTCGAGACCCAGTTCAAGCTGCATCCCACTCCGCATGAAAAACGCGACTGGATCATGCAGGGCGGTGACAAACTGAACGTGTTTGACACGGATTTTGGTCGCATCGGTGTGTTGATCTGCTACGACGTTGAATTTCCGGAACTGGCCAGGATACTGGCCGAAAAAGAGATGCAGATTCTGTTTGTGCCGTTCTGGACTGATACCAAAAACGGTTATCTACGGGTCCGTCGCTGCGCCCAGGCACGGGCGATCGAAAATGAATGCTATGTTGCCATTGCCGGCAGTATCGGCAACCTGCCCAAAGTTGATAACGTGGATATTCAGTACGGCCAGACGGCGGTGTTCTCGCCCTCCGATTTTGCTTTTCCCCACGATGCGATCATGGCTGAAACCACGCCGAACACGGAGATGACCCTGATCGTTGACGTGGATCTGGAGAAATTGCAGAAACTGCAGAACGAGGGCTCGGTCAGAAACTACCTCGATCGACGGCGTGATCTCTACCGGGTGCAGTGGATTGATAATGAGGCTTGAACAGGGCGGTATAAGTGAAAACTTAAGGAGTAGTTGTTCCGTCCCGGATAATTATTAACGGTTCGATTAAATCCTTCAGGTTGTTTTAATTGCTTCTCTTGTAAGGCATGGATTGGGGGGTGATGTCCCGCTGCTGGGATTTATGGTAATTGCAGAGAGACATGGCGCTTCAGAGTTTGGAGCAGGTCCTCTGCGCCTTTGAAGTGAGTGGTTGCCAGGACTCCAGCATTCTGCCGTTGAATCGCTCGACCATGCCGTTGGTCTGTGGTCTATGTATCGGGACCAGGCAATGGTCGATACCCAGTTCTAAACCGAGTTGATCAAACCAATGGTTACCAGTGGGTTGGCGTGGACCAGCGACGGTGACCCGATCCGTAAAGACCTTGCACCCCGGGGTATCCTTCTCTTCCTGCCAACTTCAGTGAGCGTTTCTCTGAGGACGAATAGAGCGTAGCTCCTTGGGGCTATGGGTTCATTCGTTTCAGTGTCAGTGCGCGATTGGGTAGCGGTGCTCCCTGATACTCGACGAAGTTGAATCGTACCCTACCGATCATCTACTGGAACTCCTTCAGCGGCGCCTGAATAGGGTTCAACGCTTCCGGCGTCCAGTTTCTGTTTCATGCCGTCAACGTTATCTACTGTCAACCCGAGGGCACGTACCCCTTCTGCTCCGTGTGGCTGTTACTGAGCAAGGCCAATGCCGATGTTAATTGCCCAGGAGTCATGGGCCTGACGAATATCAACTTCCTGTCTTTCAATTCTTTCGTCAGCGGCCGACCCGCCGCATAATCTAAACAGTAATATTGGGGTAGTACCATCCTGAGTGGTTGTCCCGGTGCCAGCATCCAACCGATCTGGAGTCCTGTTTAATTGAACCGATCGATTCAGTGGATCGATAGTGATGGTCTCTCACAGCTGTTTAGCCAGCTGCGTGGTGATGGCTATGAGCTGATCGGCCCGCAGGTGCGTGACGGCGTCATTGTTCTTGGTGAAATGCACGGTGTTGATGAGCTGCCGGCGGGAATCGGTGATCAGCAAGCTCCTGGACACTACCGTCTAACCGAACGCGGCGATGATGCGCTGTTTGGTTTCAACACCACTGCGCAAAGTATCAAGCCGTGGCTGCACAAGCCGCAGGAAACGGTATTCACCGTCGAGCGCAGCGGCGGAAAATTAAAATTTGTCCCGGTAGCGCCGGAACAACCGAAACGTGCCTGGATTGGCGCGCGTGGTTGCGAACTGGCGGCGATGAGGATTCAGGACCGGGTGTTGATGGAGTCGCAACATGCCGATCCCAGTTATGCTGCCGGTCGTGCGCAGTTGTTGGTGGTGGCGGTCAATTGTGGGCAGGCCGCTGAGACCTGTTTCTGTACTTCGATGGGTACCGGGCCAGAAGTTGAAGCTGGCTATGATCTGCTGCTCACTGAGGTTCTTGCCGCCACCGATCCGCATCTCAGCCACGGTTTTCTGCTGCAATCTGGTTCCCGGGCTGGCGCCGCTCTGCTTGCCAGGTTGTCAACGCGGGACGCCAGCAGCAGAGAGCTGCTGGCTGGTGAACAGGCCATTGCTCGCGCCCGGGCAACGATGGGTCGTGAGCTGAATACCGATGGCCTCGCCGAGCAGATTTACGCCAATGCCGAGCATCCACACTGGCAGCAGGTTGCCGAGCAGTGTCTGGCGTGTGGCAACTGCACTTCGGTCTGCCCTACCTGTTTCTGCTCCAGTTATGAAGACCGGATCGAGCTGGATGGCGAGCAGGCCAGCCGCATTCGCCAGTGGGATAGTTGCTTTAACAGCGCTTTCACCCATGTTGCCGGTGGTAGCGTGCGAGAATCAACTGCATCCCGTTATCGCCAATGGCTCACCCACAAACTGGCCAGCTGGCAGGATCAGTTTGATACCGACGGCTGTGTCGGTTGCGGCCGCTGTATCACCTGGTGCCCAGTGGGAATCGATATTACCGAACAGGCGCGCAAATTTGGCGCCGGGAGCGAGACTTGAGCAGTATTGCCGATTTCACCGCCCATCATCCGATCTGGCAGGAGCTTTCCGCCAACCAGCAGCAGGCTTTGACCAGCCTGCTGGTGCAGCGCCGTTATGAGGCCGAGCAGCCGCTGATCTGGCAGGGCGAAAAGGCTGACCGCTTGCTTTTGATTGGCGAAGGTCGGGTAGAGATTCGCATTGCCGGCACCGGTATCGGTAAGGTGGCGCTGGAGACCATCGGTCCCGGTGAATCGCTGGGCTGGTCGTGGTATTCGCCGCCTTATCTATGGCAATTTGATGGTGTGGCGCTGGAACCGGTGGAAACCTTTGAACTGGAGGCAGAGCCGCTGCGGGAATTGATGGTGCAGGACTGTGAGATCGGCTGTGCGGTGCTGCGAGAAATTGTTCACACCCTCTCCCACCGGCTTTCGGCGTCGCGCATGCAGCTGCTTGATCTCTACGCTACGCCCTGATGGCGTCGTCGGGCTGAGTCTCATGAGTAATACAACATCAATCCCCCTACAAGGCCCAATCGTTACTGACCCGATGTTGCCGCGAGTGGTAACGATAGAGAGTAGTGTGGCGGAGCTGGATAGCGGTGAGGTGTTTACCTGGACTCTGGCCAACGGTGACGCGTTGGCCAATGGTGTGCTGGCTGGTAATCAAATGGCCGGCCAGCCGGGTCAGTTCAATATGCTCTACCTGTTCGGTAGTGGCGAAGTACCCATCTCCATCAGTGGACGTGATTCCGCGGGCCGATTGCAGCACACCATCCGCTCGGTGGGGCGGGTTACCCGGGCCATGAGCCAGCTGGCGGCTGGAGATCAAATCGGCCTGCGCGGACCCTTTGGCGTTGGCTGGCCGCTGGCTGAAACCGAGGACCGCGACCTGCTGGTGATTGCCGGCGGGTTGGGACTGGCGCCGGTCAGACAGCTATTGCAATTGATGGTCTCCGGGTTGTTGCCCTGCCGGCGGCTGTTATTGCTGTTTGGTGCCCGTACTCCCTCAGACCTGTTGTTCAGGAGCGAGCTTGAGCAGTGGGCAGAGCACCCACAGGTCGAGATTCGTGTCACTGTAGACCGAGCTGACTCCAACTGGCGCGGCGATATTGGCGTGGTACCCAGGCTACTGCAGCGCGGCGGGTTTGACCCGGCACGGGCGCTTGCCATTGTCTGTGGGCCGGAGGTGATGATGCGTTTCAGTGTGCAGGCCCTGCAGCAACAGGGGGTGGCTGATGAGGCTATCTACCTGTCGATGGAGCGCAGTATGAAGTGTGCGGTTGGTCTCTGTGGTCGCTGCCAGTGGCGTGAGCGGTTTATCTGCAGGGATGGGCCGGTATTTCGTTACGATCAGATTGCTTCCCAACTCAATATCCGCGAGCTGTAACTGCCATGACAGAAGCCTGCTCTGACTCCCCTGCCTCGCCGCTGCCGAAGCTCGCGGTATGGAAATTTTCATCCTGCGACGGTTGTCAGCTTACCCTGCTCGATTGTGAAGATGAACTTCTGGGTCTTGCCGAGCGGGTCGAGATCGCCTATTTCCCCGAGGCGACCAGCCGCGAAGTTGAAGGACCCTATGATGTCTCCCTGGTGGAAGGCTCGGTCACCACTCCCCATGAGCTGGAGCGAATCGTTGAGGTGAGACAGAAATCGCACCTGCTGATCGCCATTGGTGCCTGTGCCACCGCTGGAGGAATCCAGGCGCTGCGTAACTTTGCCGAGGTGGAGGATTTCAAGCGGCTGGTATATGCCCGCCCTGAGGTGATTGACACCCTTGATCAGGCCACGCCATTTTCCGAACACGTCAGGGTCGACATGGAGCTGCGCGGCTGCCCAATCAGCAAAGCGCAGCTGTTGCAGACCCTGACCGATCTACTCAGCGGGCAGTTACCGGCGCTGCCGACTCATTCGGTCTGTGAAGAGTGTAAAAAGGCCGGCAATCCCTGTGTAATGGTGGCCCACGGTACGCCCTGTCTCGGCCCGGTGACCCAGGCCGGCTGCAACGCGCTCTGTCCTCGGTATAACCGCGGTTGTTACGGCTGCTACGGCCCGGTAGCCAATGCCAATACCGAGGCGCTCTCCTCGCAACTGGCGAAACTGGGCATGGATGAGCAGGCGTTGCAGCGGGTTTACCGAACTTTCAATTCAGCGGCGCCAGCTTTTCGCGATGCCAGTCAACGCCACGAGGCTGAATCATGAGCAGCGGACCGTCAGGCAATAACGGCCGCCCCGCCAGTCGACAGATCGATGTCGAATATCTGGCCCGGGTGGAGGGTGAGGGAGCGCTTCATCTGCGCATTGAGGATGACCGGGTGGCGGCAGTACAACTGCGGATTTTTGAACCGCCGCGCTTTTTCGAGGCGCTGCTGGTGGGGCGCGATTTTCGCGAGGCGCCGGACATCACCGCACGCATCTGCGGTATCTGCCCGGTGGCTTATTTGATGAGTAGCGTTCATGCCATGGAGGCGCTCTGTGGGGTGGAAGTGGAGCCGGCGGTGCGTGACCTGCGCCGGTTGCTCTACTGCGGCGAGTGGATTGAGAGCCACGGGTTGCACATGCACATGTTGCATCTGCCTGACTTCCTCGGTTACCCCGATGCCGTGCATGCCGCCAGAGATCACCCGGAAGTGGTGCGTCGTGGGCTGCGGCTGAAAAAAGCGGGCAACAGCCTGGTGGAACTGATCGGTGGGCGCGAAATCCATCCGATCAACATCCGCGTTGGCGGATTCTACAAAGCACCTTCAAAAGCTGAGCTGCAGGCCATCAGGCCGCAACTCGCAGCAGCCCTGGACGATGCGCTGGAGGCAGGTCGCTTCGTTGCCGGGCTCGATTTTCCAGAGTTTGAGCGCGATTACCTGTTTGTCGCGCTGCAGAACAGCAATGAATATCCCACCAGCCTGGGTCAGCTCGGTTTCAGTGATGGCCGCGTTTTACCGGTGGGTAGTTTTAACCAGGCGTTGGTGGAGCGCCACGAAACCCACAGCCATGCTCTGCAAACCCGCACAGTGGAAGGCCGCGCGGTGCACATGGGACCGCTGGCCCGTTATGCACTGAACCGCGAGCAGCTGTCGCCACGGGCGCAGGAGCTGGTGCAGCAGACCGGCCTGGAACCGGTCTGTCTCAATCCCTATAAAAGTATCCTGGTGCGCGCGGTAGAGGTTGTCCATGCCTGTGAAACCGCGTTGCAGTTGATCGATGGTTACACGCCGCCGGCACAGCCGGCGGTGGAGGTGGAGCCGCGCGCGGGTATCGGCGCGGCGGCCACCGAGGCGCCCCGTGGAATGCTGTTTCATCAGTACCAGATCGACGCCAACGGGTTGATTGAATCGGCGCAGATAGTGCCGCCCACGTCGGTCAATCAGGCCACCATCGAAGAAGATCTTTACCACTATGTATCGCCGCGGGTCGGCGAATCTGACGACCAGCTGCGCAGCGCCTGTGAACTTGCGATCCGTAACTACGACCCCTGTATCTCCTGCGCGACCCATTTTCTCGACCTGACCGTAGAGCGTGGTTAGTTGCCGGTGATGGCGGTGCGGTGGAAAGTGATCGGAATCGGCAATCCCTACCGGCGTGATGATGGTGCCGGACGGCAGGTAGCCGAGACACTGGGTGATGTCGAAGGGCTGGATGTGGCGATTGTTGGCGGCGAGAGCAGCGAACTGCTGCTCGCCTGGTCTGGCTGTTCGCGGGTGGTGGTGGTCGACGCGATGGCTTCCGGCGCGCAGCCTGGTAGTGTCATTTGCCGCGATGCGCTGCCTGTCAATCCTGCTTTCCGCCAAGGCAATGGGTCAGCCGTCGAAGAAACCCACC
>OBIY01000414.1_pt1 | contig 17025 bp, 17 predicted proteins | sample 1519841 | NCBI WGS metagenome assembly OBIY01 (sample SAMN03019774, study PRJEB22545) | beach sand metagenome | biome: beach; feature: sea beach; material: beach sand | place: USA: Municipal Pensacola Beach, FL | collected 2010-07-30 | depth 30-40 cm m
GCTTACCTATAGTGACCTGCTCAGGTCACTATAGGTAAGCCCATTATCATGGGTCGGCTTACTTACGAATCCATCGGCAAGGCCCTGCCGGGGCGAACCAATATTGTGGTCAGCACAAATACGGAATTTCAGGCCCCTGGCGCGCGGGTCTGCAATTCGCTGGAAGGGGCCATAAACCTTGCGAAAGAGCTAGTCAGGGATTTGGCGATGGGTGAGGTGATCATTATTGGCGGCGAGCAAATCTACCGCCAGGCCATGCCCCATGTGAAACGTTTGTACCTGACACGGGTAAAAAGCGTGGTTGAAGGGGACGCACGATTCCCGGATTACCGAGAAGAGGAATGGGAGAAAATGTCAATCGGGTCTTCTCCGGGGTCGCGAGACCAGCCTGCCTGTGAGTTTGTTATGCTCACCCGCGGGTGATTTCCATAAATAGCTTGAAGGGCTAATAAAAGAAATGTTGGCGAGAGGGCCTGTCGCGTTGGTTTTTTTGAAATCGAGAGCGCCCATGGTCGAACAATGACCGCTTAGCCAAATTAAATGTCATTTGAGACAATGTCGAATATTGTTTCTCGCTGGATCTGTTGGTAGTGTACTCATATCCGGGGCAACCTGCCGGAGGCGGTTTCTTCTTGGTTTCCTCCGCGGAGTAGCAGGTTGTAGGGAAAGCTGATCTCATGATTGGCTCATTAATTATAATAAGCTAACAGATAGCTATAATTCAGGAAGCCTAATAAAAATGAAGTTCTTATGCAGAATGCAACCTTTCTGCTGGCTCGTAGTGATTGGCCTTGGGTTCGGCCAGGATGCCATAGCGCAGGAAGTGGATACCGTACTTAAAGCAGGAGCTGATAAAACGGCTGCCGCGCAACAATCCCAAAAGCGAATCGATCAGCTGGCTGAGCAGACCTACGACGTGCTGCAGGATTTCCGTATGGTCAACAAGCAGATTGAGGGCCTGCGTGTTTACAACGCCCAGCTGGGAAAACAGATAGAAAACCAGCAGCAGTCCATGGCCGATATAGCGGCGTCAATAGAAAATGCCACGGTTATAGAACGGCAAATCATGCCGCTGTCGATCAAGATGCTAGATGCCCTTGAGCAATATATCAATCTGGATTTGCCCTTTGAGCGGGAGGCGCGCCTGACTTCGGTTGCTCGCGTTCGGGCCAATCTTGATGCCACGCGTTTCAGCGCCGCGGAAAAATTCCGTCAGGTGTTAGAGCTTTATGATATCGAATCGGGTTACGGGGAGACTATTGACCAGTACAGCGGTTTGTTACCCATCGATGGTCAGGATCGCCAAGTGACTTTTTTAAGGATTGGCCGCATTGCCCTGCTATACCAGACATCGGACCAGAGCCAGGCAGGTGTCTGGGACAGCACGGGAGGCCAGTGGCAGGCTCTGCCTTCGGGGGAATACCGCTCGGCTGTTGCCAAAGCTGTTCGAATTGCGAAAAAACAGGCGGCAATTGATGTGCTGAGGTTGCCTATCCAGTCACCGGAGGCGGTCCAATGAAAAATATAAAAAGAGCTTCCGTGGCGGTATTGCTGGCTGGCTGTATCACTTTGCCGATGCAGGGATATGCTGCTGAGCAGGCTGCAAGTCTCGATGAACTGTTGCGCATGATCCGCTCGGCCAAAGTGAGTGAATCGAAAGAGCATAAACAGCGAGAACAGCAGTTTCGTAGCGAAAAAGCTCAGCAGCAAAAGTTACTGAACCAGGCTAAAGCTGAGAAAGTCGCCCAGGAAAGAAAAAGTGAACAGCTGGAAAAACTGTTTGCGGAAAATGAAATCAAGCTCGAATCACAAAGAGAGCAACTGCAACGGCGGCTGGGCTCATTGAAAGAGCTGTTTGGCCATTTGACCTCCACTGCGGGCGATGCGGTGGTTACCATGGAGCAATCCCTGGTCAGTGCCCAGTACCCCGGCCGGACCGAATCCCTGGAGGCGCTGATCGAAAAAATGGCCAGCAATACCCGTTTGCCGAGCCTGGAGGAAATAGAAAACCTCTGGTACGAGGTGCACCGGGAGATGATAGAGGCGGGCAAGGTGGTTCGCTTCCCGGGAGAATACATACGCGTGGATGGTGAAAAGGTCAACGCCGAAATAGTCCGCGTCGGCGTTTTTAACCTGTTTTCGGATGGTAACTATCTGACCTACGATCCTGAAAGTGGCGTGCTATCGGAGTTGCCACGTCAGCCCGATGGCGGATTGACTTCAGCAGCGGCTGCCTTACAGGCTTCAAGCTCGGGCTTTACGCGTGTGGGTATCGATCCCACAGGGCCCAGCGGTGGTAGTCTGCTAAAAGCCTTGATCGATACACCGACACTGCTGGAGAAATGGCATCAGGGTCGGGAGATTGGCTACATCATTTCTGCCGTCGGCGTACTGGCGATTTTATTGGCGCTGTGGCGCTTTTTGGTGCTGTCGGGGATTTCCCGAAAGGTCAACGGGCAGCTTAAATCGGAAGAGGCTAAGGATAGTAATCCCCTTGGGCGGGTGCTATTGGTTGCCGATAAAAATCGCGGACTCGATGCCGAGTCGATGGAATTGAAATTACACGAAGCCATTCTTCGGGAGCGACCGCAAATTGAATTCGGCATTAATTTCCTGAAAATCATTGCTATGGTGGCGCCACTTGGCGGCCTGCTCGGCACCGTTACCGGCATGATTGTGGTATTCCAGCAAATCACCATTTTCGGCGCTGGTGATCCCAAAATGATGGCGGGGGGTATATCCCAGGCCCTGGTGACCACGGTCCTGGGTCTGGTGGTGGCGATTCCGACCGTGCTGATGCACACCTGGGTCAATGGCTATGCGCAACGGATTCTGCACATTCTTGAAGAGCAGAGTATCGGTATCGTCGCGGAGAAGGCTGAGAAGGGAGCGGCCTGATCATGTATTTCCTGCAGGAAATCTGGGAAGGCGTCGCGGATTTCATGGCCATGGGCGGTACGGTTTTGTGGTTTCTGGCGGCACTTGTCGCCGCTATGTGGACACTTTTGGTCGAGCGTGTGTGGTATTACAAGACTGCTTTGCGCGGGGAACTGATCGAAATTCTTGAGGTCTGGCAGGAACGCCCAGAAAGAAATTCGAAGCGAGCTCACCAGATTCGCTTAAAGCTGCTTTCGCAGATGAACATGCGTATAGACCAGTACCTGCCGCAAATAAAAACGCTGATTGCGCTGGCGCCCCTTTTTGGTCTGCTGGGCACGGTTACTGGCATGATTCGGGTTTTCGAAGTGATGGCGATCACCGGGGGCGGCGACGCCAAGGCCATGTCCAGTGGTGTATCCATGGCGACAATCCCTACGATGGCGGGCATGGTGGCTGCCTTGTCCGGGGTGTTCGGGTTTACCTACCTCGAACGCCTGGCTAACCGCGAAAAGCAATTACTGGAAGATAACCTGACCATGGATTAGTCCCGTCTCTCGATGGGCAAGGGTGTTGGGCCGAGATGGCACGGGTACATAATAAAATGACGATGGCGGGTGTGTTAATCAAGCCCTGGGTAGCGGTAACGCACCCTAGATAGAAGTTCAGGACTATGCGCAGAATAAACAGTAAACAAGAAGAGCAAGCGCAGGCAATTGATCTGACACCCATGTTGGATGTGGTGTTCATCATGTTGATCTTTTTTATTGTCACGGCTTCATTTATCAAGTCGCCGGGGGTCGAGGTGGAAAAGACTGTGACGTTGACGGCGCTGAAGAAAAAACCCGGTATTCTGGTAGGTATTAACGCGCAAAATCAGATCTGGATGGATAAAAACCTGGTTAAAGACAGCCTCGTAAAGTTACAACTGTTACGGCTGTACACGGAAAACCCAAAAGGAGGGCTGGTCATTCAGGTGGATGAAGAGGCAGCGGTTGAAAAAATTGCCCTTGTCGCGGACCTGGCTAAAGAGATCGGCATTACTGATATTTCGGTGTCTACTTTAAATGAGTAGCAACACAATAGTAAATAAAGGGATTCGGCTATCCCTCGCGGCGTTTTTGGGTATTGTGACGGCCTTCTTCCTGACTGTACTGATGTACTTGCTCATTCTGACTAACGATGCCGAACTGGATGAACAGCCGGCTCGAAAAATATCGGATATTTGGCAACCGGAGCGGCAAATAACTGAAAATATTAAGGAAGTTAAACCTGAAAAGGTGGATGAACCCGATGAGCCGCCGCCGGATCTGCCGCAGCAACAAACTGATATCGAGATGGATCTTGATGCAGTCAGCATTGCCACTCCCTCCATGCAGACCGATATTAATATCGGGCTTGGTGGCGGTTTTGCACGCGATACCGATTATATTCCGCTTTATGTCCCCCAGCCGGCATACCCCCGTCGAGCTCTGTCTCGCGGGAAAGAAGGTTACGCGGTCGTTGAGGTCATTATCACCACCACGGGTGGCGTGCGTGACCCAAAGCTACTTGAAGAGCAGCCCGCAAACTTCGGCTTTGGACGTGCGGCGCTCAAGGCGGCATTAAAACTCAAATACAACCCCAGGGTTGTGGATGGTAAACCCGAAGAGGTCCCCGGCGTTCTTTACAAATTTACGTTTCAGCTCGAAGATTAAACTAGGCCTGGAAGAAGCGATGACAGAGCTTGTCCATAACAAAAATAAAACTCATCTCGACTCCACTGGCCGGATCAGTGCCGCGTTTGTTATTCGTATTGTGTTTTTTCTCGGCTTATTTGGATTGCTTGTAGTCGGGAATTTGTTGCCAGGATCTACTGGGTTGTTTTGGGCAAGCGCTTACGCTGCTGAAAACTCTGATACCGACAGTAAATACGAGAAAGCGAGGACTAAAAAACGGCATGCGGTCGGGCAGCAATGCGGAAAAAAACTGGAGCAAATTCAGGCTGAACTGGAGGGAGAGCGCTGGTCACAGGCTCGCTCACTGTTAAGGGCTTCGCTTGATTCCGCCTGTAAATCCAGCTACGAAAAATCACAGGTCTGGAACTTTCTTGCCTATACCTATTACTCCATGGACAACTTAAAGGAAGCAATCAATAGCTATAAGAAAGTGATTGCCGAACCCGAAACGGACGAACGTCTGAAGACCAGCGTTTACTATTCGATTGCTCAACTCTATTTCGCGGTAGAAGATTATAAAAATGCCGCTCGCTTTCTGGAAACCTGGATGAAAGAGTCCGCTATTGTTGGCGCCGATGGCAAGGTATTGCTCGCCCAGGCCTATTACCAGTTAAACAGAAAGACCGAGGCCCTGAAGTTTGTCAATGAAGCGATTGATGAATGGCAAAAAAAGGGTAATACCCCCAAGGAAAACTGGTGGGGCCTGCAGCGCGTTCTCTACTATGACAAAAAGGATTATCGTCGCGTAGTGGGAGTATTAAAAAAGCTGATAAAGCATTATCCAAAGTACAGTTACTGGCGGCAGCTCGGCGGTATGTACGGGGAGCTGGATCAGGAAATAAATCAACTGATAACGAATGAGGTTTTGTATCTGGCTGGCGTTGAATTGAAAGAGAAAGAGTTACTCGGCCTGGCCTATTTGTTTATCGGCGCCGATTCACCTTATCTGGCGGCAAAAGTAGTGGAAAAGGGTATCAAGGATTCGGTCATCCCAGTCACCTCAAAAAATATGGAATTTTTGGGCCACGCATGGCAGCAGGCGCAAGAGGGAGACAAAGCCAGATCAGCGCTAGAGCAAGCTGCCAAGTTATCGGACCAGGGCAAAATCTGGGCCCGCCTTGCGGGAGTTTACCTGGATATCGGCGACGATAAGAAAGCGGTTAGGGCGTCTCGTAACGCACTCAATAAAGGTGGTCTAAAGCGCAATGATCTGACCTATATGGTCTTGGGCAATGCGCAGCTCAATCTCAACTGCTATAACGATGCCATTAAGGCTTTTGAGAAGGCTTCCCAGGACAAACGGTCGAGAAAATTCGCGGACAAATGGATTGAATATTCCCGCCGTGAAGGGGCCAGGCGCGAAAAACTTATTGAGATGGGAGCTAATATAGCGGGCTGTACTCGAGCCTGATTCGGGTATGACGGGAATCGTTTTAGCAATATTGTTCTAGTATCCTTTTCTCCGAGGTGTCGCGGAGGAGCAGTTTGTCCAGGGTTTCCACTATTTTGCTTCTGTCGCCAGTGATATATCGAAGATGCCCGCTTCGCGAGCCTGATCAGCAATTTTTATATAAATCGATGATTTTGCTTCCGGGTTGGCTGCGATAACAACTTTTGCCTGGGGATTCTCCGCCCGCAAACGTTCTACATTTGCACGTACCGAGCGTACGTCGATGTTTCTGCCTTCAAGGGTAATATTGCCATTCGGTCCTACCAGAAAGACAATGTTCTTGTTCTCCTCATCCGGAGGAGGCTCATCGGTGGTTGGCGGGCGTTGAACATCAATTGCGGTTTCGTTGATAAACGTTGCGGTAACGATAAAAAAAATCAACATGATGAAAACCACGTCCAGCATGGGCGTGAGGTCAATTTGTGATTCGTCTTCGGTTTTTCTTCTGCTAAGCGCCATCAAAAAAATGCCTGTTTCACGAATTTTATGGATTATACATCGGCATGCGCTCAGTCTAGCTCAAACCGTGTGGCTTCGCCATAATAAGTCTAATTTCTAGGCCTTCGATATTGAACCGGGTTTCACTGCTTTCTCATTGCTGAATGATGGAAACAACGATTTAACTGAGGAAAATATGGAAATTGCCGGGGCTTGCAATGGCAGTCGGTTTCGATACCATGTATGCGCTAGTGTTGAAGGAACACTTCTCTATAACGTTTATGCATTATTACAGGTGTTTCCAGGGGCGCTGAGAACGGGTCGTTGCACGGCTAGTTTAGTTAACGTGGAGGAGGGCTAGACCTACAATCAAAATGGTACCGTCGGCGTTACCTAAGACGCTATTATCAAAGAAGTCTGCAGTTTTGATACCTAATAAGAGTAATAACGAAAAACTGAGGATGCACAATGAAAAATCCACCAGTAATTAAAACCCTTTATATGGCAGTTGTTGTTTCAGTCGTTGCTATGTGGTCGATCACGACCTTAGGTGCCGATGAAGTACCTGCCGCTGTCTCAACGATAAGTGAGGACGAGATCGCCGCGACGCCAAAAGCGAGAGGCACTGCCGCGCTTTTGATGGAAGAGGTCGTTACCACTTCGCGGAAAAAATCCACCGCGGAGGAAGTGCAGGATGTGCCTATCGCCATGACCGCCTACAGCGGTGAGCAGCTTGAGGCTTTGCAAGTACGTAATCTGGAAGAGATGTCATTTTCCATGCCCAATGTACAACTGGATTCGGTAGGCACGACCCGGGGTACGGCTAACTTTTCCATTCGTGGCCAGGGCATCAACAGTTCCATTCCATCGGTGGATCCCACGGTTGGTGTGTTTATCGATGGCATGTATCTGGGCATGAGCCACGGCGCACTCTACGATATGTTCGACCTAGAGGGTATGGAAGTATTGCGCGGTCCGCAGGGGGTTTTATTTGGCCGGAATGTGACCGGTGGTGCTGTAACCATGCGAACCACGCGGCCCAGCCACGATTTCACATTCAAAGCCAAAGCGAGTGTGACTGATGATAATGATCAGGTATACGGCCTTGTGACAACAGGGTCTTTGATTCCCGATGTGTTATCGGGCAAGTTAGCTTTGTATGGTCGAGACGATGACGGGTATTTTGAAGATGTGGCCACGGGGAATGATAATTTTGGCGAGGCCGAAACTTACATTATCCGCCCAGCCGTTACCTGGACAATCTCCGAAGACCTTGAAACTACATTGATTTACGAACGAGGGGAGGACCGTGGTGATCAGGCGATTCCCTATAACAGCTTGAATCCTGTGGGCGATTTTAAGGTGGCAACCCACGTTAACCCAGATAGTGAGGAGATTGGACAGTTTAACAACGCCCGTTGGATGCACTTAATTTCAGAAACCACTTACGATGTGGATTTTGGTAATGGCACCTTTACCAATATAACCGCTTATCGCAAGGTCAATGAGGAGTCGGATGGTGATCTTGATGGGGGTACTGACATTCCAGATGTTGGTGCGCCTAATGTATTTGAGTTTCATACAGGAGCTAAAATCGATCAGGAACAATTCAGTGAAGAGCTAAGATACGCGGGAACTTTTCTGGATGACCGTCTGGCGCTCACTGTCGGTGGCTACTTCTTTACGCAGAATATTTCGATGGCTGGCCATAGGGATCTTAGTTCGATTCCCATTGGGGGTAGCAAAACTCCTCGCTTTACCTACGGCGGCGAATTGGAACACGAGACATGGGGTGTTTTCGTGAATGGCGATTATCAGTTATATGACAATTTGACAATGTCTTTGGGTATTCGCTATACCGACGAGGAAAAGGATGTAGAAGCCGCCGGGGCTTTTGTCTCGAGCCCAGGTGATTTGCCAGGTTTGCCGGTAAGCATCGGTTGTTTGTTTGAACCGCAGATTAAGTGTGGCCCGGATTTTATCGACGCTGAGAGCTGGTCGAATGTGACGCCGAGGGTGGCATTTCAGTACTACTTCAACGATACATCCCACCTCTATTTTAGTTGGGCCAAGGGCTTTCGTAGCGGTGGCTACAACATGCGCCTGACAAGCCCAACCCAACGGCCGGGTCCCTGGGATGAGGAGAGCCAGAATACCTGGGAACTGGGAATGAAGTCAGAATGGAACGATGGCCGGGTGCGCTTCAATGTCGCGATGTTTCTCAACCAAGTTGAGGACATGATTCGCGAAGTCATCTTTAATGACCCGGATAATCCGGGTAACGCCGTGCAGAGTATTCGTAATACGGCTGATGCCGATATTAGAGGCATTGAAATGGATATTAATTGGTTGGCTACCGATAACTTGCTGTTGTTTATGAATGTCGGTTATTTGGATGGCGAATACAAGGAAGTGGGCGATGACCTAAATCGCGACGGAGTGGTGAATGGCGATGATAAACAATTGGTTCTTCCCCGCTTGTCCCGATGGACGGGTAGTGTTGGCGCTAACTACGATATCCCTATCGACGCAGGTTTAATCTCCACTCGTATTGGTTACAGTCATCGTACTGCAGGGTTTTTTAGCGATTCTAATGTTGATGATCTTTCCTCTCATGATGAATTGACGGCAGGTATATCGTTTATGACCAATGATGGTAAATGGAAAGCCAGCTTGTTTGGTAAAAACCTGCTGGATCAGGTTCAGCGAGTTACCCAATTCACCATTATTCCAGGTGCAACATCTTTTGCCCCCATCAAGAAGGGCCGGGTTGTCGGTGTTGAGCTAGAGTATCAGTACTAGTACCTCTTAACATTAACAGCCTTTGTTGTATAAAAAGCCCCCAATATGGGGGCTTTTTAGTGGGCGCAATACTGGTCTCTCTTTATCTAACTGGGCTTGCTATAAAAACAGGTGGAGGTTAATGCTGTTGGCATTTTTCTCCATATTGGGGACAAGCAAGTGATTTGGATGCTTGAGGTCATGCTATTGATTGGTTGTCGCGCTACGTACTAAAAGCGTTTATACAGGTGCATTATCAACATCCTGGTTGATTGTATGACCGGCTTTCCAGAAGTGGAAGGCAGCCCAGAGCGGCGCGGTGACACCGAAAATAATCAACGAATAACGCAGTGATTCGATACCGAAGTGTGGCTCGAGTGCGTCGCTGAGCATACCGATGGCCAGTGGCCCCAGGCCCATGCCGATCAGGTTGAGCACGAACATCAGGATTGCCGAAGTCAGGGCTCGCATCCGCACTCCGACCAGGGCGTGAGCCGCCGCCAGGCTGGCGCCAATATAGGTGTAGTAAAGCACGGTTGGTGGGATTTTCATCAAAAGAGCAGCTTCGGCGTGGGGGATGATGTACACCGATACCATCATCGGCATGGCGATTAGTCCCGCGATACAGGGCACCAGACAGTACCAGCGCTTGTCCATGGCGCCGAGCCGGTCAGCGACGTAGCCGCCGATAATAGTGCCTACTATCCCCGAACCGCCCTGGACGAAAGCCATCCAGGTGCCGATTTCACCCACACTCATCTCGTGGGAGCGAATAAAAAAAGATGGCGTCCAGGTACCGGTGCCGTAGCCAGTAAAAGCCTGCAAGCCGCATGCGAGCGCCAGATGGACGAAAGTCAGTCGACTAAATAAAAACTTGATGGTTTGGCCGATGCCGGGCGCGTCGCTATCGGCGGTGATATTTTGCGACATGCCCCTGGCAGGCTCGATAACGGTAAATCTGAGCATGATGGCCACGAGAATTCCCGGTAGGCCGACCACAAAAAACGCCATGCGCCAACCAAAAAACTCATTAATCCAGCCGCCCAGTAAAAAGCCGATCAGCACCCCGATATTGACGCCCGTGGAGTAAATAGACAGCGCCGTGGCCCTTTTCTCCGGTGGGTAGATGTCGGATAGCATGGAGTGGGCTGGAGGGCTGCCCCCGGATTCGCCGACGCCGACGCCGATGCGGGCCAGGAGCAGCTGAGTATAGTTCTGGACCAGGCCGGATATAGCGGTCATGGAGCTCCAGATGGTAATAGCCAGCGCAATAATGGATCGCCGGGTGGAATGCTCGGCCCATTTGGCGATGGGAATACCGCAAACCACATAAAAAGCGGCGAAGGCGAAGCCGGTTAACAGGCCAAGCTGGGTATCCGACAGGCCGAGCTCGGCTTTTATCGGCTCTTGTAGAATCACGAGAATCTGGCGATCAATAAAATTAAAGGCGTATACGACGGTTAAAAGAGCCAGTACGTAGCTTCTGTAACCGGTGCGGCGGTAGTCTAAAAGGGGAATGTCCTGGCTGGGTGGGTTTTCTGTTGGCGGCGCGGGGGCAGCCTCCCGGGAGGGCCTCGAAGTGCTCATTTATTATTCCGTCCGTGTTTGGGCGATAGCCCTAATTATTGTTTTACGAATTATTTTATTTGTTCCAGGGACGAGGTCGTGTTTGGCGCCGTCGTTTGGTGATTCGTCTATGCTAGCGCGGTAGATCGGTATTTAACAATCACTAAAAGTAGGAATCGACCAGTATATGATGTTCGGCTGGCGGTTATATCAGTAAGTCATAAGAAATGGACGAGCGTGGATTACGTCCGCCCATTTCTCATTATCTGAACTGAATTTAGAAAATCAGTACTCCCCTAGAGCTGGGACAAGTCTCTCACAGCGCCTTTGTCGGCACTGGTAGCCAGCTTGGCATAGGCTTTCAGGGCGCTACTGACCTGGCGTGGCCGTGCTTCAACGGGTTTCCAGCCCCTGGTTTCCTGGGCGTGGCGGCGGTGGCTGAGTTCTTCGTCACTGAGTTTGACGTTAATGGTGCGATTGGGAATGTCGATTTGAATCAGATCGCCGCTTTCGATCACTCCGATATTGCCCCCGGCGGCGGCTTCCGGTGAACAATGGCCGATGGACAGGCCAGAGGTGCCACCGGAAAACCGACCGTCCGTGATCAGGGCACAAACCTTGCCGAGTCCCTTGGATTTCAGGTAACTGGTAGGGTAGAGCATCTCCTGCATTCCCGGGCCGCCCCGAGGGCCTTCGTAGCGAATCACCACGACATCGCCGGGTTTGACCTTGCCGGCCAGAATGTTTTCAACGGCGGCTTCCTGGCTTTCACAGACGTGGGCGGGGCCTTCAAAGACCAGGATGGACTCGTCAACGCCGGCGGTTTTCACCACGCAGCCATCCTGGGCGATGTTACCGTAGAGCACCGCGAGACCGCCGTCCTTGCTGTAGGCGTTTTCGACGCTACGAATACAGCCGCCCGCGCGGTCGTCATCCAGGCTTGGCCAGCGGGTGTCCTGGCTGAAAGCCGTCTGGGTGGGGATGCCCGCCGGCCCGGCGCAATAGAATTTTGCTACCGCCTCGCTCGGCTGGTTCATGATGTCCCATTCATCCAGCGCCTGGCGCAGGCTACTGGCGTAAATCGTTGGCAGGTCCGCGTGGAGTAGGCCGCCGCGATCCAGCTCGGCCAGAATACTCAGCACACCGCCGGCCCGGTGAACATCTTCCATATGATAGAGCGGCGTGCTGGGTGCTACTTTGCTCAGGTGGGGAACCTTGTGAGACAGGCGGTCGATGTCAGCCATGGTGAAATCCACCTCGGCTTCCTGAGCCGCCGCCAGTAGGTGCAGGATCGTGTTGGTGGAGCCGCCCATGGCGATGTCCAGACTCATGGCATTTTCAAAGGCTTTAAAGCAGGCCACCGAGCGGGGCAGGACGCTGGCGTCATCCTGTTCGTAGTATTTGCGTGCGTTTTCGACCACCAGGCGACCGGCTTCCAGAAACAGGCGCTTGCGGTCGGCGTGGGTAGCCAGTACCGAGCCGTTACCCGGTAGGGACAAACCCAGGGCCTCGGTCAGGCAGTTCATGGAGTTGGCGGTGAACATGCCGGAACAGGAGCCGCAGGTGGGACAAGCGGAACGCTCGTACTCTTCGACCAGCTCGTCGCTGGCGCTGTCATCCACTGCGATGACCATGGCGTCGACCAAATCCAGCTTGGTGTCCGCCAGTTTGGTTTTACCCGCTTCCATGGGGCCACCAGAAACAAACACGGTGGGGATGTTCAACCGCAGGGCCGCCATCAGCATTCCGGGGGTAATCTTGTCGCAGTTGGAAATGCACACCAGGGCGTCGGCGCAATGGGCGTTGACCATGTATTCCACGGAATCGGCGATGATGTCTCGCGAGGGCAGTGAATAGAGCATGCCGTCATGGCCCATGGCGATGCCGTCGTCGACGGCGATGGTGTTGAATTCCTTACCCACGCCGCCGGCTTTTTCGATTTCACCAATTACCAACTGGCCCAGGTCTTTCAGGTGGACATGGCCGGGTACGAACTGGGTGAAGGAATTGGCCACGGCGATTATGGGCTTATCAAAGTCCTCGTCCTTCATGCCAGTGGCGCGCCACAGCGAACGGGCGCCTGCCATATTGCGGCCTTTGGTGGTGGTGTGGGAGCGATAGGTCGGCATTGTCAAACCCTTTTCAGTCGATAAATGTTGAACGCAATTGTTTAAAAAGGCAGCAAGGATAACAGACCCGAGTGGTCGGCCAAAATACCCAGTAAAGGGGTTTGTCGCAACGCGAAGTTCATATTTCCCGCTTACCAGCGCCTGGGTTACCATGGTGGCGTAGCTAATAAAATAACCAGGTGGCGATTATGAACTTTCTTAGTCCAGAGGGGCTATTTCCAGGCAATCCGGCCGTCGTGCTGGCGGTGCTGGCTTCGGGATTGTTTTTTCTTTCCGCCCTGTTTACCGGAGTCTGGAAGTATCGCTGTATGGCTGCTAGTGAGGAGCATCTGGCGCCCCATTATGTCGATATTGCCCACCGGGCGGGCCTCATGTACGCCTTCGCCGCCATGCTGCTGGCGGTATTTGCCGCGCTCAGCGCCTGGCCTATGGTGGTAAATGTTATTGCCACCCTGGCACCGCTGCTGTTCTTTGGTTTTGCTATTTTTTTGTATATTCAATTGGGGCGAGCTAACGTTACCGACAACCAGTTTCGCAACAATCCGGAGCCGGAAAAAATGGCGCGCGTAATGAATCTTTTGATCATTGCCGAAATGGGTGGATTTTTAATCCTTTTTACCGGTGTTCTCGCGCAGCTTGTCTAAAGTTGTCTGGCTTGGAAAGCTGCCGCAATGTAGGGAAAAACGATGGGTTTATACGATAAATATTTTCTTGCACCATTTATTAATTGTGCCTGCGGTACCAAGCCGATTCTTTATCAACGCAAAAAAGTTGCGCCTCTGTGCGAAGGTCGAGTGCTGGAAGTGGGCATGGGGTCGGCCCTTAACCTGCCCTACTATGATCGGAATAAAGTGGAATTTATCTGGGGGCTGGAGCCCTCGGAGGCGATGCGGGAAAAATCCCGTCCCAACATCGAAAGTTCTGGCCTGGATGTAAAGTTGATTGACCTGCCGGGTGAAGAAATTCCATTGGAGGACGACAGCGTCGATAGCATCCTGCTCACTTATACCCTGTGCACCATTCCCGATTGGTCGACGGCGCTACAGCAGATGCGCCGGGTGCTCAAGCCTGGTGGCAAGCTGGTCTTTACCGAACACGGTGAAGCACCAGACGAGGGTGTGCTCAATTGGCAAAACCGGATTAATCCATTGTGGAAGAAGTTGGCGGGTGGTTGCAATTTAAACCGGAAAATTCCCCAGTTATTGACCGACAGCGGCTTTGCCATTGATGAGCTGGACGCCATGTACCTGCCGTCCACCCCCAAATTGTTCGCCTATAACTACTGGGGCGTCGCCAGTATTGCCTGATGGCATTCCGGGACCGCATCTTCTATGATCGGCTGGCCAAAACAATGACAACTAAACAAACAACACAAGGAGACAAGCCATGGCCTGTACCGTACTGCTGGAACTGAAAGTTAAACCGGAGTGTGTCAGCGACACCATTAATGGCCTCGGCGCAATGCTGCCGGAAACCCGCAACTATGATGGTTGCATTGAGGTTTATGCCCATCAGGATCAGGATGATCCCACCACTGTCGTTGCCATTGAGCAATGGGAAACCCGTCAGCATTATGAAAAATACCTGGCCTGGCGTCAGGAGACCGGTGCTCTTGATGCCTTGGGCGCCTGGTTGACCCAACCGCCGTCGATACGTTATTTCGATAAAAAAGCCTAGGAGCTGATTCGAGCCTGAGGGTTTGAATGGCTGTTGTAACGGACAGCTCTGAAACAAAAAAAGGTGGACATGAAGTCCGCCTTTTTTATGGGTCTTGTTTATCTGGGTCGGGTTTTTATGGGCCTGGTTTCTATGAGCTTGGCCAGATCGGGGTTTAAATAGGTTTAACCAGAATCCTGGAGTTGCGCTGCAAGTTATAGAGCGCGGCTTTCTCCGCCGGCAGTTCCGCCAGTGACGATTCACGAAAACCCTGCTCCTTAAACCAGTGGGAGGCCTGGGTGGTGAGCACGAACAGGCGCTTGAGACCAAAATCGGCGTTGGCCTGATTTTCCAGGGACTGCAATAGCCGCGCCGCCAGCCCGCGATTATGGAAATCCGGGTGTGTCACCACGCAGGCCAGCTCACCGGCGTCACTGCCGGCAAAGGGGTAGAGCGCCGCGCAGGCGATAACCATGCCTTCGGGATGCACAATGACCTGAAAGCGGGAGATTTCCGTTTCCAGCAGCTCACGGGAGCGTTTTACCAGAGCACCGGATTCTTCCAGTGGCGAGATCAACTCCAGCACACCACCCACATCATCAATGGTCGCCTGGCGCAGTTGCTCGCCGCCGTCGTGGGATAGCAGGGTGCCAGAACCTTCTCGGGTAAATAGCTCCTGAAGCAGAGCCCCATCCTCCGTGTAGCTGATGATGTGACTGCGGGATACGCCATTGAGGCAGGCATCGTAGCCGGCGCGTAGGGCGTCGTGGAGGGGCGGCTGGTCTTTCAGCTTGCCCAGCCAGTTCTGCACTTCGGTCATGTTGATGCTTTTTACCAGGGTCTTGTCGGCGTCGAGTATGCCGGTCTGACCGCTGAAGCAGATCAACTTCTGCGCTTCCAGGGCAATTGCCGCCTGGGTGGCCACGTCCGCGCTGCTGAGATTAAAGGCTTCGCCGGTGGGTGAATAACCCAGCGGTGATAGCAGCACAATGGAGCCTTCATCCAGCTGGCGCCTGATGCCGGCGCGGTCAATGCGGCGCACTTCACCGGTATGATGAAAGTCCACGCCGCCGCGCACACCCAGGGGCTTGGCGGTAATAAAGTTACCGCGGATCACGCGCAGGCGAGAGCCCTGCATGGGTGAGTTGGCCATGCTCATGGACAACAGGGCTTCGATACTGATGGCCGTGCAGCCTACCGCATCCTTGACGCAGGCCATGGTGTCGGTATCGGTAATGCGGGTGTGATTGTTGAAGCTGGATTCAAGCTGGCGTTGGGCCAGTTTTTCGTCGATCTGAGGGCGCGCGCCGTGCACCAGCACGATTTTAATGCCCAGGTTATTGAGCAGCGCTATATCGTGGATGATATGGCTGAAGTTGGTAGCGCCCACGCACTCCCCTGGCAGCATCAGCACGAAGGTCTTGCCTCTGTGCATATTGATGTAGGGCGAGGTGTCGCGAAAAAATTTGACGTAATTGCTCATGGCTTGGGTATCGCGCGGGTGGCGGGCCGGGTAGTCGGCAAGCCTTTGGTTTTCAAGCAATTATAACAGCACCGTGACAGTGGGTGAGAGAGCTGTGACTCAAAAACAGTAGCGGTTAATCAACTGCGACAGATAGTCGGTCATGGGCTGAATACGGCCGGTAGCCAGGTATTCGTTGGGTTGGTGGGCCTGGTCGATATCGCCTGGCCCCATGACCAGCACATCCATGCCCAGTTGTTGCAGATAGGGCGCTTCGGTGGCAAAGGCCACGGCGCCAGCACTGTGGCCGGTCAATTGCTCGCAATAGCGGAGCAACTCGCTCTGTTCCTGGCAGGCAAAGGGCGGCACGCCGACGAGATGCTCCAATGACAGCTCGGTGCCCTCCTCGGTTCCCAGGGCCAGCAGGCGTTGTTCGAGCTGTTGGTAGAGTTCTTCAATATTCATCCCTGGTAGAGGTCGGATTTCAAATCCCAGCTCGCAGTGGCCGCATATGCGGTTGGGGTTGTCGCCCCCATGAATATGGCCCAGGTTCAGCGTCGGGTAATCCACTTCGAACAGGGGGTTGTGATAGCGCTCTCTGAACTCGGCCTGTAGTGTTCGCAGCTCACCCAGGGCGTCGTGCATGGTCAGCAAGGCGTTGGCGCCCAAAGCCGGGTTGCTGGAATGACCGGATTTGCCCTGTATGACCAGCTTTTCGACGATGATGCCCTTGTGGGTGGCAATGGGTTTCAGCCCCGTGGGCTCGCCGATCAGGGCATAGCGGGCCTCGGGCTTGCCCGCCTCCACCAGGGCCTTGGCCCCGGCCATGGAAGACTCTTCATCGGCGGTGGCGAGAATAATCAGCGGTTGCTTGGGTGTTTTATCGAGCAGGGGTTTGACGGCTTCGATGGCCAGGGCGAAAAAGCTTTAAATGCCCAGGCCATAAAG
>OBIY01000415.1_pt1 | contig 16987 bp, 17 predicted proteins | sample 1519841 | NCBI WGS metagenome assembly OBIY01 (sample SAMN03019774, study PRJEB22545) | beach sand metagenome | biome: beach; feature: sea beach; material: beach sand | place: USA: Municipal Pensacola Beach, FL | collected 2010-07-30 | depth 30-40 cm m
ACCCGCCTCAACCGCCTGCAGCATCTCCTCTGCTGAACGAACCCGCTGCACGGTAACGCCGAAAGGCGCCGGCAGGTTCACCGGCCCGGAGATCAGTTGAACCTGGGCGCCCGCCTGCCAGGCAGCGGTCGCCACTGCGTAGCCCATCTTCCCGGAACTGCGATTACCGATAAACCGCACCGGGTCGATATCTTCCAGGGTCGGACCGGCGGTCACCATCACTTTCAAACCGGCCAGCCGCGGTGGCGTCAACAACTTCGCCAGGGCGCTCAGCAATGCTGTCGATTCGACCACCGGTAACAGCTCGACGCTCTGACTGCTTTCGATAATCAGCTGGCGATCCACGGCGACCGCCGGTAGGGAGATCCCGCGACCACCCTTTTCAGTAAGGACAATCACACCGCGACAGTTCGGCGCATCTGCAGATAGCTCTAGCGCCGGTGGCAAATCATCTGACCCCTCACCACCGGCTGCGCCGGATTGAATTACCACCAGCTCATCAGCAGATGGCGCACGCCACTGCTCGGCCACGCCGACTGCGCCAACCAACTGCAGGTGACGAAGCGAAAACCACTCCTGCGCCGCAGCGGGAGCAACCACAGAAAGATCGATACCGGCAGCTGTCATTCGACTGGCAAGTTCAACGGTTTGGCCGGCCAACGGACCACCGCTAACGTAAAAAACCACTTTCTGGCCAATGAGGGATACCATATCGTGCACAAGTGTAACCGCTGCAGCTACTGCACAGACAGGGCTCGGCCTTTGTGACCAGGGGCCAACGGAGAGGCGTTACCAGAGAGCCCCGATAGAAATAACCGGTAGGGAGAGGGCAATGGGAATCAAGGAGTGGCATGAAGATGACCGGCCACGGGAACGGTTGTTAAGCCATGGGCCAGCACGACTCAGTGACAGCGAACTGCTCGCTATCACGCTGCGTACCGGCACCACCGGGAAAAACGCCGTGGAGCTGGCTCGTGAACTGCTGGCGGAGTTCGGCAGCTTGCGCAACCTGCTCAACGCCGAACAGCATCAACTGGCCCACATCAAGGGTTTTGGGCCAGTAAAGTTTGCCCAGTTCAGAGCCATCGCCGAACTGGGTCAACGCTACGCACGGGAGAACCTGCAGCGCGGCGATGCGCTCACCTCACCGGAACAGACCGAACACTACCTGCGCACCCGACTGCGCGACTATTCGCAGGAAGTGTTTGCCTGTCTCTGGCTCGACAACCGCCACCGGGTGATTCAGTTTGAGGAGCTCTTTTTTGGCACTATTAATGGCGCCAGCGTCTATTCGCGAGAGGTGGTCCGTGCCGCACTGCGCCACAACGCAGCGGCCGCCATCCTCTGCCATAACCACCCGTCTGGCGTTGCCGAACCGAGCGGCGCAGACCGGCAAATTACCGAACGGCTGAAAACAGCGCTCAATTTGATTGATGTTACCGTGCTTGACCACATCATCGTCGGTGATGACCACTGCAGCTCATTTGCGCGGCTCGGCCTGCTCTGAGGCAAGCCCGGCACCAGGACAACCCGCCCCGCTTTGGCACGAATACCAGCGGCCTTGCGGCACGCTGCGAGAACTGACAGGTACTGCAGGAGCCGCAACAGCAGCCAGCCCTGTTCAGTGGTCGCAGAATCTGGTATAAATCCGCGCCCTGTGCCAGCAGGCCCGCCGGTATCCGTTACAGAATCGATAATGCTGTTTGTGGAAACTCCGGCCAGACCCTGTCATTCGCACCACCTTATTTTGATTTTGAACAGTTCGACGGAGAAGTACCGATGTCCCGAGTATGTGAAGTTACCGGCAAGCGGCCGATGAGCGGTAACAACGTCTCCCACGCCCACAATAAAACCCGGCGGCGTTTTCTGCCCAACCTGCAGACCCACCGGTTCTGGGTGGAGTCAGAAAACCGTTTCGTAAAGCTGCGGGTATCCCGGGCTGGTATGCGCACCATCGATAAGAAGGGTATCGACGCGGTGCTGGCCGACATTCGCGCACGCAAGGGAGCTTAATGATGAGAGATAAAATCAAACTGGTTTCGAGTGCTGGCACCGGCCATTTCTACACCACCACCAAAAACAAGAGACTTCACCCGGAGAAGGTTGAAGTGCGCAAGTTTGATCCGAAAATCCGCCAGTATGTGACTTACAAGGAAGCCAAGATCAAGTAAGTTCGGCTCAACCGAACTGGGTTCGCCACAATTCTTTTTGCGGCCAACCAGATAGTTAAAGCGCTGCCCCTTCTGGAGCAGCGCTTTTTTTATGCCCGCAACCGCACCAGACCGAGCCGATGCGCCGGGCTGCGGGGTTGATTTCAACCGCCGTAACCCGATACCTTGCCGCTATGTCGACACCAGCACTACTTGAAGTTAGCCACCTCCATCGCCGCTTCGGCGATACCACGGTGCTACACGACATTAATTTTTCCATCGGTCCAGGGCAGGTAGTTGGTTTTCTTGGTCCCAACGGCGCCGGCAAATCCACCACCATGCGGCTGATCAGCGGCAACCTGGCACCCACTGGCGGCACCATTACCCTCGGCGGCTACGACCTGCAACGCCAACCACTCACGGCGCGACACCAGTTTGGCTATCTGCCGGACACGCCACCGCTCTACCGGGACTACCGTGTCGACGAATTTCTCCATTTCTGTGGTCGCCTCCACCAGCTTGCCGGCAGAAAACTGAAACTGGCAGCGGAGCTGGCAGTGGAGCGTTGTGGCCTGACCGAGGTGACTGACAAGCTTATCGGCCACCTCTCCAAAGGCTACCAACAGCGGGTGGGTATTGCCCAGGCAATCATTCACGAACCGCCACTGGTGATTCTTGACGAACCGACCATCGGCCTCGATCCGCGACAGATCGAGGAGATCCGCCAGCTGATCCGCGAACTTGGGCAGCAACACAGCATTCTGTTATCGACCCACATTCTCAGCGAAGTGCAGGCAGTCTGTAGTCATGTGCAGATCATCAACGCCGGCAGGCTGGTGCTGCAGGGCGCCCTGGCTGACCTGCAGGCAGAAAACGGCGCGACCTATCTGCTGCGTTTTCAACAGCCGGTTGACAGTGACAGCCTGAAGGAACTCACCGACGTCGTGAGCTGTCGAGCCGGCACCACCACCGGCCAGATCGAAATCACTCTGGCGGACACGGACCGGGCAGTGGACCAGCTGTTACAGCAGTGCGCCACCCGAGGCTGGAAACTCCGCCAACTCTCACCCACCAGCCAGTCGCTGGAGCAGCTGTTTCTGCAAATCACATCACAGGACGGTGCGGCCCTAGCAGAGCCAGATAATGATCCAGACCAGCCGATTCCCAAGGAACAGCAAGAATGATCACGTTGATCGCCACACGGGAACTGAAGAGCCTGCTGCGCAGCCCGCTGGCCTGGGCAGCACTCTGCGCGATAAGCGCGATTCAGGCATGGCTTTTTCTGATCCACCTGGAACAGTACGACACCTACCGTTCGCAGCTGCTGGCACTGACCAACCCGCCGGGGGTCACCGAGCTGGTATTTACGCCCCTGTTTGCCGCTAGCGGACTGCTGATGATGATGGTGTTACCACTAATCACCATGCGCAGTTTTGCCGAGCAGCAGCGCGACCAGACCCTGGTCCTGCTAACCAGCGCACCGGTTGCGTTACCTGCCATCGTGGTGGGCAAGTTTGCTGGCCTCTACCTGTTCACGCTGCTGCTTAATCTGCCACTGCTGGCAATGCCACTGAGCCTGACTGGCGCTGTTGATCTGGACTGGGGCCTGCTCGGCGCCAACATGCTGGCACTTGGCCTGCTTTGCGGCGCCTTCGTCGCTGTTGGCCTCTGGGCATCCTCATTGACCCGCCACCCCGCTGCTGCGGTGATGATCTCTTTCGCACTACTGCTCGGCCTCTGGCTGCTGGAATCTGCCGCTGGCGGCAATGGCGCACAGGCGCAGGCAGCACTGTTGCCGACGCTCTCAACCCTGACCCACTTTCGCGCTCTGCTGAGCGGCTGGGTGGGCAGTGGCAACCTGATCTACTTTTTACTGCTGACCGCTCTGCCGCTGGGACTGACCATACTCAGGCTGCAGAGTCAGCGACTGACAGGCGCCAGTTGATGGCTGGGCAACGCCTACACCCCCGCTGGCAGGTGGCAATATCGATTCTGTTGCTGGTTACGGTTACGCTGTTGGCCGGCGCTTTGGCCCTGCAACGCAACCTCCACAGCGACTGGACCGCCGCCGCTCGCCACACGCTGACACCAGCAAGCGTGCAAATTGTTAACCAGCTGTCGCAACCGCTCACCGCCACCATTTTTACCCGCGACAAGGCCCTGGCCCGGGCTGTTGAGGAACGGCTCGGTCGCTACCAGCAACACTCTGAACAGATCAGTTTTCGCCACATTAACCCTGACCGGTTCCCTGCTGAAGCGGCCGCCGCCGGGGTACGCCAGGATGGTCTGCTGCACCTGCAGTCTGGTGAACGTAGTGAAATCATCAGTCAACTGGATGAGCAGTCCCTGAGCAACGCAATTCTGCGACTCAGCCGGGGAACCGGTATCGAAATCAGGTTTATCAGCGGCCATGGTCAACCGGCAGCCGATGGTCAGGCTAATCATGATTTTGGTAGTTTCAGTCAGGCTCTGCGCAACCAGGGATTCAGCGTCATTGAAGCGCCGATCAGGCCCGGCCAGCCGCTGCCAACCGCCGGAACGCTATTGGTGCTGACAACACCGCAAACAGATATGAGTGGCCACGAGGTCGCCGCACTGCTGGGGTACATCAGCGAAGGTGGGTCACTACTCTGGCTCGGCGAGCCGGCGGCGCCGGGCAACACCGGCAAATCTCTGCACGGTCTGACGCCACTGGCGACCGAGCTGGGTATCCGGTTTTTGCCCGGCACTCTGGTCGATCCTGCCGGCATGGAGCTGACCGGCAGTGGCGCCTTCACCCTCGCCACCCGAGCCAACTACCGGGAGCACTCCATTCTCGGTCGGTTTGAACTTTCGACCCTGTTCCCGCTGGCCACCGGTGTATCGCCGACCGACCAGCGCTGGCAGTCACAACCGTTGATCATCGCCGCCGACCAGGGATGGCTGGAACAGGGACCACTCACCGCTGATGTCAGCTTCGACCCACAGCAGGATCTACGCGGTCCGGCAACCATTGCACTGGCCATGGAGCGCCCTGCGCAGACCGCCAGCCAGGAACCAACGCCGGCCAGAACCGCGCGGGCAGTGGTGGTTGGCGACGGGGATTTTCTCTCCAACGCCTACCTCGGCAACGGCGGTAACCTGCAGCTGGGAGTCAACATGATTAACTGGCTTGCCGGCGATGAGCGACTGATCAACATTCCACCGGTTGCCCGAACGGATCTTGAACTGGATCTGTCCCCGACCCACGCCCTGTTTATCGCTGGCGGTTTCCTGTTTCTGCTGCCACTTCTATATGCATTGATCGGAGCAAGGACCTGGTGGCGCTATCGCTAAACCGCATTAACGCTTTTCTGCTTGCACTTGCCGCACTGCTGGCGGTACTTCTCTGGCGGGGAACAGAGCCTTCGACGTCTGCTGATGAACCGGGTCGGCTGCTCGCCAACCTCACGCCGGAAGAAATTGATCAGCTGACGATTAGCACAGCGGACAAAGAGAACATCACCCTGGTGCGCCACGGTGACGGCTGGCAACTGCAAACCCCCTATACCCAGCCGGCCAGCAAGCTGAAAGTAGAGGCGCTACTGGCGATGGTTTCGGCCCCCGTTTATGAACGATTCACCCCTACTGGCATGGAACACCAGCAATTTCAGCGCGACGGCGCTGAGGTGACCATCTCCTTTGCCGATAGCCGATTCGTTTTCGGTCGTCGCAGCCCGGTGGGCCAGCGGCGCTACGGTTTCAGCGACGGTGATGTGGTGCTGATTAACGATTTCTACTTCCACCACGCCAACTCCCGCTGGGTCGACTGGGTCGCCAACCGCCTGCTCAGCGAACAGAGTCGGCTAACCCGCATTGAGCTTCCCGGTCTGGTCATTCATAACACCCAACAGGGCTGGCAGGTGCAGGGCGATCAGCCGCTGGAGCTGGACCAGTCACAGCTCAACGCACTAGCGCAGCGCTGGCAGCATCTGCACACCATGGGCGCAATACCGCTGCCCGACGGGAGCGAATTTGGCGCCCTGCCGAAGATCAGACTCGACTGGGTCGACAGCGGTAGCGGCGAACGCCAGGAGCTCACCCTGTTCTGGCTGGAACAGGGTGGTGATTTTGGTCTACTCTGCCCGCAGCGGGGTGTCGCCCACCAGCTTGAGCCGGAACTGGCCAAACAGCTGTTACCGGAAACTCCCACACCCAGCCCCTAATCAACGGTACGACTTCCCCATGCCTGAACTACCCGAAGTGGAGACCACCCGCCGCGCGTTGGCACCAATCTGTGAAGCGCAGACAATCCGCCGGATCAGGGTCCACGACGGCCGCCTGCGCTGGCCAGTGCCAGAAGAACTACCGGAGCGCTTCGCCGGCCAGACCATTACCGGGTTGCGCCGTCGTAGCAAATACCTGCTCATAGATACTGCGGTTGGCAGCCTGATTCTCCATCTGGGCATGTCGGGCAGTCTCTGCCACCTGCCGGTCGGCAGTAGCCGTCGCAAACACGACCATATCGATATTGAGCTGGGGAGCGGGCGCACCCTGCGCCTCCACGACCCGCGACGTTTTGGTGCGCTGTTATGGGCACAGGAACCGGAAGCCCACAAACTGCTCGTCCACCTTGGCCCCGAACCGCTGGAACTGTCCGCTGACGAACTGGCGGACCACCTGCACCTGGCGGCGCATGGCCGGCGGATAGCGGTAAAAAACTTCATTATGAATGCCGATGTGGTGGTCGGCGTCGGCAACATCTACGCCAATGAAGCGCTGTTTCTCGCCGGTATCAGACCATCAACGCAGACACGTCGGCTGAGCCGTCGCCAGTGGCGGGATCTGGCCGTGAAGATTCAGCAGCGGCTCAGAGCAGCCATTGATGCCGGGGGGACCACCCTGAAAGATTTTCAGAGCGGCGATGGTAAACCGGGGTATTTTGCCCAGGAGCTGGCTGTTTATGGCCGCACCGGCGAGCCCTGCCTGGTCTGCTCAACGCCAATCAAACAGCAACGCCACAACCAGCGCAGCAGCTTCTACTGCCCCAGCTGCCAGCATTGACGAAACGCTCCTCAGCGTGCGGACCGGGTTAACCCGGTTCGATTTCCCGCAGGTGCCGCCCGACCGCCAGCCAGGCACCACCGTACCCGAGCAGCGCACCCAGTAGCGGCAACAACAGCAGCTCCAGCCAGCCGATCACGCTAAGGGTAAATTCGCTCTGGTAAAAGCCAGCCAGCTGCCCGACAGCGGGCGCCAGTAGCGCCAGCGCCGAATAGATCATCAGCAGCGCCAACATGCCACCGGCAAAGCCCTGCACCAATCCCGAGTAGAGGAACGGCCGGCGAATAAACGCATCGGTGGCGCCAATCAACTTGTTGATTTCAATCTCGTCACGGCGGCTGAAAATCGCCAAACGGATCGTATTGCCAATAATCAGCACCACACCGGCACCGAGCAGCAGCGACATAATCAGCCCCAGACGCTCACCGATGGTGACAATACCGTGCAGGCGCTGCACCCAGATGGCGTCAAATTCGGCGCTCTCTACCTGCTCAAGCGCGGCGAACTGCTGCAGCCAGCGCTCAACCTGCTCCGGTGCACTCTGTGCCGCCACCGGTTTTACCCGCAAGGTCGCCGGCAGCGGATTCTCATCAATCAGATCAAGGGCGACGCCGAGGCCGGAGTAGCTACGAAACTCATCCAGTGCCTGCTCGGCGGAAACATAATCAACCTCAGCAATACCCACCTGGCGCTGCAGCTGCTGTTGCAACTCCCGGGCCTGCTGATCATCGACCTCTTCATGCAGATAAAGTGAAAGCTCCACACCGCCACGCCAGCGACTGCTCAGATCCCCGGTAACCTCAAGCAGCAGATAGAACGCCGATGGCAGCGTCAGGCTGATGGCAATCACCAGAACCGACAGGGTGGTGCTCCAGGGACTGCGCCAGAGCTGTCCCAGGGTGAAGAACAGCACCTGCAGATGGCGCAGAAAAAGCCCGCGGATCACTCTTCTCCCCCGGCGACCAAACGCCCCTGATTGAGGATCAGCTGACGATAACCGAGCGCATTGACCAGTTCCAGATCATGGGTTGCGATCAGTACCGCGACACCCACCTGATTGAACTGGGCAAACAGGTTCATGATCTCGCGGGATAGCTCCGGGTCGAGATTACCGGTGGGCTCATCGGCCAGCAGCAGCGGCGGTTTGCCGACCACCGCGCGGGCGATCCCGACCCGCTGCTGTTCGCCACCGGACAGGGTTGGCGGGTAGGCACGCTCTTTTTTCAGCAACCCCACCTTGTCGAGAGCCGGGCGCACCTGGCGACGGATCTCCTGATGACGATAGCCGGCAACGACCAGCGGCAGTGCCACATTGTCAAACACGGTGCGGTCGTGAAGCAGTTTGTGATCCTGAAAGATCACGCCGATTCGCCGGCGCAGCAGCGGCACCTTGCGCCGCGACAGCCGGGAGATATTCTCTCCGCCGATCCAGACCTGGCCACGACTGGGTAGTTCCAGGGCAGTAATCAGTTTCAGCAGCGTGCTTTTACCGGCGCCAGAGTGGCCGGTCAGAAACGCCATCTCTCCCGGTGCCAGACGAAAACTGACATCACTCAGCGCTTCGCCGCCACCGGGGTAGCGTTTAAAAACTTCACTGAAACGGATCAAACTCGCCGCCCTGCCTATTCACTGTTAGCCAGCTTCCCGCCCAAGCGTCGGCAGAAGCACCTGCCTGGCAACAACCATTCGCTCATTCCTGCGCCAACAGCGCATCGACATAATCGCTGGCAGAGAAGGGCCGCAGGTCATCTACGCCTTCACCAATGCCAATGAATTTGATCGGTATTCCCAGCTGTGCAGCGATGGCAAAAACGATCCCGCCCCTGGCGGTACCATCCAGTTTGGTCAGCACCAGCCCGGTGACGCCGATGGCGTCACTGAACGATTTCGCCTGTGAAAGCGCATTCTGGCCGTTGCCAGCATCGAGCACCAACAGGGTTTCATGGGGCGCATCAGCATCATACCGGTTGATCACACGGTTAATTTTCCGCAGTTCATCCATCAACCCGCCCTGAGTGTGCAGACGTCCCGAGGTATCGGCCAGTACCAGGTCGCTGCCGCGACTTCGCGCTGATTCCAGCGCGTCATAAATGACCGCCGCCGGATCTGCACCCGGCTGCTGCGCGATCACCGGCACACCGGTACGCTCACCCCATGCCTGCAGCTGCTCGGACGCAGCAGCGCGAAAGGTGTCCCCGGCAGCCAGCAACACCTGCTTGCCCTGGCGGCCGAACTGCTGCGCAAGTTTGCCAATTGTGGTGGTTTTACCGGCACCATTAACGCCAACCATCAACACCACTCCCAGCGTGCTTTCCGGCAGTTGCAGCGGCGCTTCACACGGCTGCAGCATTGACACCATCTTGTCGTGCAGCGCCCGGTAAACCGCCTGACCATCACCCAGCTGACTGCGACTGAGCCGGTCATGGAGATCGAGAATGATCTGTTCGGTTGCATCAACGCCGACATCAGCCGTCAGCAGCAGCATCTCCAGCTCATCCAGGGTGACGCTGTCGACCACTTTTTCGCCAAACACCAGATCACCAAGACCATCACTGAGCCGGGTGCGGGTTTTAGACAGGCCGTCGCGCAGGCGCTTGAACAGGCCTCGCGACTGCTTAGCTGATTGGGTTTCCGATTCACTGTTCATGGGGATAGTCGGATCATCCTGTTTCCGCAATGAGTTGTTTTATGGCCGACACGCGCCTGTGGGAGGAGATTATCACTCTGGAGCAATCCCCTGACGGGGTTCGCGGTCCCTGGTAGCGCTCGCAGGGAACCCCGGGATGGATACGGGTTCAAAGGAGCCTCAATCTGCTGATCAGCGGTGATTTTAGATCACTTTGCACAGGCGTCATAAGCTCAGCAACAATAAAGCCTGAACATTAACACCAACCCGACATCAATCCGGACACCCAGATGAACCCTTCCCTGCCGCTACTGCTCATCGCCACTCTCATTGGATTCAGCGCTTCCAGTACAGCGTTGGCATCCTCCGAGTCACCGGTTACCGAGTTCCATCTCGACAATGGTCTGCATGTGCTGATCCGCGAAGATCACCGCGCACCGGTAGTGGTATCGCAGATCTGGTACAAGGTCGGTGGCAGCTACGAATATGGCGGTGTCACCGGGGTCTCCCATGTGCTCGAACACATGATGTTTCAGGGCACCGAGAAAATTGGCCCCGGAGAGTTTTCCGAAATCATCGCTGCCAATGGTGGACGTGAGAACGCCTTTACCGGCATTGACTACACCGCCTACTTCCAGACTCTCGCCAGCGACCGGCTGGAGATCGCCCTGGAACTGGAAGCAGACAGGATGGCTAACCTGCAGCTGCAGGAAGAGAAGTTCAGCCGCGAAATTCAGGTGGTAATGGAAGAACGGCGCATGCGCACCGAGGACCGGCCAACCGCACAGCTCTATGAACAGTTCAACGCCGCTGCCTGGCTTAATCACCCCTACCACAACCCGATTATCGGCTGGATGAGCGATCTTGAGGCGATGGAGGTGACTGACCTGGCCGACTGGTATCAACGCTGGTACATGCCCAACAACGCCACCCTGGTCATTGTTGGCGATGTTGATCCCGACGCAGTTCGCAACATGGTCGAAAGCCATTTCGGCAAGATTTCGGCAGGCGAACTGAAGCCACCCAAAATTCAGCAGGAAGTGGCGCAACGGGGAGAAAGGCGCATCACCGTCAAACTACCGGCACAGCTACCCCACCTGATCATGGGTTATCACGTCCCTCAGCTGACCGCAGGCGATGATGCCTGGCAGGCTTACGCCCTGGATGTGCTGGTCGGCATTCTTGATGGTGGTAGCAGCGCCCGACTGGCACGGGAGCTGCAAAGAGGCAGTGAAATCGCCGCCTCAGCCAGCGCCGGATATCGCTCGGTAATGCGCGCACCGGGACTGTTAACCCTCGACGGCACGCCGGCCAACGGCCACAGCATCGAAGAGCTTGAAACTGCTCTGCGTGAACAGATTCAGCGGCTGATCGACGAACCGGTCTCCGCAGAAGAGTTAACGCGGGTGCAGGCGCAGGTGGTGGCGCAGACGGTTTACGCTCGCGACTCAGTGTTCTACCAGGGGATGCAGCTAGGCATGCTCGAAACGGTCGGTCTCAGCTGGGAGCTGCTTGATGAGTATGTCGACCGCATCAAAGCAGTGACCGCTGATCAGGTACAGCAGGTGGCCCGCCAGTACCTGCAGCCGGACCTGCTCACAGTGGCGGTTCTCGATCCGCAGCCGATTGACCCGAAGGCGGTTCGCAAACCCGCGCCTGTTGGGCTGCGCCACTGATATTGTCACAGGCTATCATCGACGGTGCAGGTTACTGGCAAAAAACCACAAACTCGCTCCAACACCTGCACGCTTAACGTAAAGGCTGCGCAGATCACCATCGCGTACTCATGCAACTGATTCCAAAATTACCTTAACTGGACCTCAGCCAGGATTGTTAAACCATGTTCAATACCCCACCCGCACATGCCGCCCGCCCATCAACTGTCCACCAGCATCGCAACAGGAGCTGGTTTACCGCCGCAGCGCTGGCACTACTCACCGGCTCACTGGGTTTCAGCAACCCGTCAGTCGCGGGACCAACCATCGAAACCTGGCAGACCAGCAGTGGCAGCCGTACGTTATTTGTCGCCGCACCGGCCCTGCCGATGGTCGATCTGGAACTGGTGTGTGACGCCGGGTCAGCCAGAGACGGGAACCAGGGAGGCCTGGCAACCCTGACCAATGGCCTGCTGTTTAGCGGCGCTGCCGGCCTCGATGCCGACCAGATCGCCGCCGGTTTTGATGACCTTGGCGCCCAGACCGGCGCCTCCGTTGACCGCGACATGGCCAGCGTTACGCTACGCAGCCTCAGCGACCCGGCCTACCTGACCCCGGCCCTGAAGCTGTTTTCACAGGTCATTGGGGAGCCTGATTTCCCCGAAAGTGATTTTCAACGCGAAAGAGATAACCTGCTACTGGCGCTGAAACATGAACAGCAGCAACCCGGGGCCATCGCCAGCCGCGCCTTCTACCAGAGCATGTATGGCACACACCCCTACGCAGCGATGGCCAGCGGTACACAGGAGAGTGTCACTGCACTGACTCAAAAGCAGCTGCGCCGGTTCTGGAACCGCCACTACACCCAATCTGGCTGTCTGATCACCATGGTCGGGGCGCTTACAACCGGGCAGGCCAAAGAGATTAGCGACCAGATCAGCGCCGCGCTGCCGGCTGGGGATTCCACCAATCCGCCGCTGCCCATTCCTGACTTCAGTTTTTCAAAATTCACCAAACCAGCAGACTCCAGCAAAAAAACTGACACTCTGGTCCAGATCAGCCACCCCTCACAGCAGACCCATGTGTTGATCGGCCAGCCGGCGGTGAGCCGTGGTGATGAGGACTTTTTCTCGCTCTATGTCGGCAACCATGTGCTTGGTGGTGGTGGTCTGGTGTCGCGCATCAGTCAGGTCATTCGCGAGGACCACGGTCTGGCCTACAGCGCCTATAGCTACTTTGCGCCAATGCGCACCGACGGCCCGTTGGTGATGGGACTGCAGACCCGCAACGACCAGGCAGAACAGGCTGCGCAGTTACTGCGCGGCGAACTGGATAAATTTCTCGCCGAAGGGCCGACCGAAGATGAGCTGACCGCCGCCAAACAGAACCTGACCGGCGGTTTTCCACTGCGTATCGCCGGTAATGGAAAAATCATCGGCTACCTGTCGATGATCGGTTTCTACCAGCTACCGCTCGACTACCTCGACAGCTGGACCGAGCAGGTCGAGGCGGTCACCGCTGAGTCAATACGCAACGCCTTCAACAAACGGATCGACACCGACAAACTGGTGGAAATACGCGTCGGCGGCGAGTAATGCCCAAACCCAGCCGAGGTCAGCTACGCATCATCGGTGGTCACTGGCGTGGCCGCAAACTGCCGATCGCTGAGGTTGAGGGGCTGCGGCCAACACCCGACCGGGTACGCGAAACCCTGTTCAACTGGTTGCAGGGCGAGATTGCCGACAGCGTCTGTGTCGACCTGTTCGCCGGCACCGGGGCGTTGGCACTGGAAGCGCTATCACGCGGAGCTGCGCAGGTCATCGCCGTGGAGCAGAACCGGAGAGCGTGCGACCAGCTACGGCGCAGCGCCGAGAAGTTAGGCACGGACAGGCTACAGGTGGTCTGCGCCAGCGTTGAGGAGTTTCTCACCAGCGAGATTGATACTGCCACCGGTGAGCCCTGGCAGATTCTGTTTGTCGATCCGCCCTATCAGCTCGGATTTCCCCCGCCGCAATGGCAGCCACTAAGCGACCACCCGAAGCTGGCCAGTGAAGCCCTGGTCTACCTGGAGAGCGCCCGTCAATATCAGCAGATAGATTTACAGCTGGAGTATCCGCAATGGCAGACAATGCGCTGCAAGGTTGCCGGTGAGGTCTGCTACCGCCTGCTCCAGCGCCTGCAGGCATGACAAATGCGCTTCAACTCAGCACAATGGCCCTGATTCCGGTTTATCAACTGATCTGATCGAAGCCGATACTCCCTTTAGCTCAGAACAGGTCGACCGGCCAGTAGCGGTACCAAAACGAACCAGGCTTGTAGCTTCTACAGGTTTGCACCCATCAGGAGAGGCTGTTGACCAAGGCGGTTTACCCCGGCTCATTTGATCCCATCACCCATGGTCATCGTGACCTGATCGAACGGGCGGCACGGCAGTTCGACCAGGTGGTCGTCGCCATCGCCCACAACATCAACAAAACCACCACCTTTACCATTGACGAGCGCGTCGAGCTGGCGCGCGAGGTTTTGAGCCATCTCGACAATGTCACCGTGGCCAAGGTGTCCGGTCTGATTGTCGATTTCACTGAATCAGTTGGGGCAACGGCGATCCTGCGCGGCTTGCGGGCAGTATCTGATTTCGAGTTTGAATTTCAGCTCGCGAACATGAACCGCAACCTGAAACCGGGCATCGAAACCCTGTTCATGACACCCGGCGAGCAATACGCTTACATCTCCTCCAGCCTGGTCAAGGAGGTGGCAAAATTTGGTGGTGATGTCTCCATGTTTCTCCATCCTCGAGTGCTTGGTGAACTACAGCAAAAACTCGGCAACCCCAACGGCGGCCAGCGGTAGCTGCCTATGGCGTTAAAGATCACCGAAGAGTGCATCAACTGCGACGTCTGTGAACCGGTCTGCCCCAATGAAGCGATCTACATGGGCGCGGAGATATGGGAAATTGACCCTGATCGCTGTACCGAGTGTGTGGGTCATTACGAGGAACCCCAGTGTCTGGCGATCTGCCCGGTAGAGTCGATTGAAAAAGACCCCCTGCACCCGGAAACCGAAGCGCAGTTAACCCTTAAACTTGTTAACCTGACCAATGCTGGCAAAGCGCTGGATAGCCTCTGAATCACTGGAAATTATGATGTTACGGCCACTTAAATCAGCTTTTGTAACCCTGTTACTGATTGTCACCCTGATTCCCCAGGGCCTGCTTGCCACGCCCAAACTAGGAGCAATCGCCTCTGCCCATCCGCTGGCCACCGAGGCCGGGTTTGAGATTCTGGCCGCCGGCGGCAACGCCTTCGATGCGGCAGTTGCCGTCAGCGCCGTACTTGGCGTGGTAGAACCCAGCAGTTCCGGCTTTGGCGGCGGTGGCTTCTGGCTGATTCACCGCGCCGAAGACAACTATCAGGCAATGATCGACGGTCGCGAAACTGCACCAGCCGCAGCGCACCGTGATATGTACCTCGACGACGATGGCAATTTTCAGCGCCTTAGCTCGCTGAACGGCCCACTGGCAGCAGGGATTCCAGGCCTGCCCGCGGCTCTGGTTGAGCTTACCGAAAACTACGGAAAACTATCGCTGAACCAGAACCTGGCTGCTGCCGAGAGAATCGCCCGCGAAGGCTTCGAAGTCGACGCCCATTACCTGAAAATGGCCGGTTTCCGGCATGAAGCCCTGCTCGCCTCACCGGCCGCTGCGGCCATATTCCTGGACAACGGCAACCCACCGACAGCCGGATTTAAACTGACCCAGACCGATCTTGCAGCAGTCATCAAAGCGATGCAGCGCAAGGGTCGTGACGGCTTTTACGCCGGCAAGGTGGCGAAAAAGCTGGTCAACGGAGTCACTGCAGCAGGCGGCATCTGGACGGTCGATGACCTCAGTGAATACCGGGTAAAAACCCGCGATGTGGTCACCGGCAGCTACCACAACCTGAAAATCGTAACGGCGCCACCGCCCTCATCCGGCGGTGTGGCACTGGTCACTGCGCTCAACATCCTCGAACCGTTCCAGCTGCATGAACAGCCGCCGATCGCCCGCAAACACCTGATCATCGAGGCGATGCGACGCGCCTATCGCGACCGCGCACAGTACCTCGGCGACCCTGACTTTGTTGATGTGCCCCACAACCTGCTGGAAAGCAAGGCCTACGCCGCCGGGCTGCGTGCCGGCATCCGCACCGACCGGGCCACCAGCAGCGACCAGCTGCCCGGAGTCACTCCAGATTATGAAGGCACCGATACCACCCACTTCTCGGTCATGGACGTGGCCGGTAACCGGGTCGCCGGTACCCTGAGCATCAATATCCCTTTTGGCGCCGCCTTTGTTTCGCCCGGTACCGGTGTTTTGCTCAACGACGAAATGGACGACTTCTCCGCCAAGGAAGGAGAACCCAATACCTACGGGCTGGTCGGTGCTGCGGCAAATGCCATTGCGCCCTACAAGCGCCCGCTATCGAGCATGACCCCGACCTTTGTTGAACGCGGTAATGATGTGGCCATTCTCGGTACACCGGGCGGCAGTCGAATCATCAGCATGGTGTTACTGGGTCTGCTGGAATTTGCCGAAGGCGCTGACGACCCGACAGCCTGGGTCTCTACTCCTCGCTACCATCACCAGTACCTGCCAGACGAGGTGCAGTTTGAAAAAGGCGGGCTGGACGCCGACACCCAGGCGGCACTGACCGAGCTTGGACATGAGCTCAAGGAACGCCAACGCAACTACGGCAACATGCAGGCAATTTTCAGCAGCGTTGATAGCAACGGCAACCCGCAAATGCAGGCGGCCGCTGATCCGCGCCGTAAGGGCCTCGCAGAGGTACGCTGATGAGCGCAGCAGCAACGCGCGGAAAGCTGGAACTGCGCAATGTACTGCAGTGGCTGGTCAGCGACGGGCTGATTAGCAAAGACTCTGCGCAGGCACTTTCTGCCGGCAGTGGTGGCAAGGAGCATCCGCTGGCGGTGATTGCCCGACAAAAGTGGAAAAGCGCCTCCGAACCGCATACACCACTGACTGGCGAACGACTGACCGAATGGCTCAGCAAGCGGGTCGAGATGCCCTATTTCCGCATCGACCCGTTGAAACTGGATCTCGGCTCGGTGACCGGGCTGATCTCCCACGCCTACGCCAGTCGCTTCCACATCCTGCCGCTGATGGCAGACGAGCAGACCATTACCGTGGCGGTTTCAGAGCCTTTTGTCACTGACTGGATCGATACCGTCACCCACGTCAGCAAAAAGAGGGTTGAGCGGGTGCTGGCCAACCCGGTTGAGGTCGATCGCTACCTGAACCAGCTGTTCAAACTGAGCGAATCGATTGGCAGTGCTGCCGGCAAACGGGAACAGGTCAGCGCCATTGGCAATTTCGAACAGCTGATCCAGCTTGGCGCTGGCGCCAAAGATGGCGAGGATCAGCACATTGTCAATATTGTCGACTGGCTGCTGCAGTACGCCTTTGATCAGCGCGCTTCAGATATCCATCTGGAGCCACGGCGCGGCGAGGGACGCATAGATGCGTCCCTCGCCGCGCC
>OBIY01000416.1_pt1 | contig 16957 bp, 16 predicted proteins | sample 1519841 | NCBI WGS metagenome assembly OBIY01 (sample SAMN03019774, study PRJEB22545) | beach sand metagenome | biome: beach; feature: sea beach; material: beach sand | place: USA: Municipal Pensacola Beach, FL | collected 2010-07-30 | depth 30-40 cm m
GGTTAAACAGTAATTTGTTAACTTTAAATATTGCCCATTTTATAGCTTTAATTCAGCTGGTTTCCAATCGTCGGCGGCAAATGAAAATGAAGCGTGCTTGTCACGTTTCATTTGAATGCGCAGCAACCGTAGGGGGCGTAGTATTAAATGAGGAGAAGCATAATGCTTCTCAACAACGCGTAGCTACGATTATACCCAAATTTTAAGGTTAATATATAAAATGGTCAATATTTAAAGTTTAGAATTATTATATGATTATATGTGATATTTCGAGAATAATGGTAAAAAAGGTGATATTATGGTTAGATTACAAAAAAGTATAATATTTGATGACACTATATGCTGGGCGCTGATGGCTTGGGCGTGGCAGAGCGAAGCGAGGGGAGAAGAAGCGCATATACGGTAGGGGGATTCTTTTAAATGAGAGAAATAAAAGAAGAGATTAGAGTTCACCAACGAGGTTCCAGGTCAAGCAAATAGAGTTTTGATATTTATAATGTATTCCATGAAACACAAATTCGAGTGTTCCATCCTGAAGGACCTGCTCCAACTGTGAATGGACCACCATCAATATTAGCGAAAATTCGGAATGAACCATCTGTATTAATATAAAATTGAGCAGCTGCACTATTTGCATTATTAAGGACATCTACCACACATGTTGTAAATGCTTGTGAAGGTCGCATAGAGACAGGAATTAATGTGTCAGATAAGATTGATTGCCCTGCGTTAGTTGCAGGAGCAGAAACAGGTTCAAATACAGCGGTAACTAAAGATCCAACTCTAGCTAATTTAACAATACCAACTCTAGGTGCCCAAGGTCCGGAGAAAGTGAAAGTTGGAGAAGCGGTCTCAATTAATTGTTGATCATCAACATCAATGGATCCACAATAAATATTATAATCGTTAGGTACTAATAAGTTTGAAACTGACATGTATTACTATAATATAAAACTACCTTTATTTTTTTATATATTTGGAAATTGCAATAGCCTGTCCATGAATTTGTGCTTTTTCATGCGCCATTTTTCTGCCACGTTCTGTATTAAAATAATATTTTTTGCCTGAATCACCAAATTGATAATATTTGCCACGTTTATCGAAGCTTTGTCTAATTGGAATCATTAAAAGAAATAGTTCTAGTATACTCTGTCTTAGATTTTATTTTATAATTTTTATGGAAATCTAGTTTGATTCCAGCTAATAATAGGTCAAATGTAATTTTTTTACCATCATATAATTTATCATAAATATCCATAGGGTCTTCATTTCTACCGGTTATAGATTGTTGTGGAACTCCCTTCATTCTAATATGATATTCTATAGCTTCTTTTTGATTTTTTATACATGAAATTTTATCAATATAACACTTTTTACCAAGAAAATATGATTCAAGTGAAACAGGAACAGTACCCTTATCTTGGCCAACATCAAAATCACAATGAAATTGACCTAAATCTTTACCAATTAGTTCTCTATTATATTTTTGTGTAAATAAATTAGATAGTTGTTGAACTTGGTTATCATGTATATGCATACTGTCAGTATCTTGATAATAAATATTAATACCATTATCTTCAGCAAGACAAATAACTTCATTCATAATTCTTTTTGACATACTGAGTATTTGGCATCCGACTTGTGGTCTACTATAATGTTTATGGATTGGTTTATTTTTCTTAAGTAACCATTTATTATGTCCTATTTCAGTAAAATAATTAACATAATTGTTATTTCTACATGCATAGTCAAAACATTTACTTTCGGATGTAAAAACTTTATTTTCAGAGGAAACAGGCTTCATAATTGTTTTACCATATGCGGCATTCATTAATAATTTATAAAGACTTTGTATTTTATTATCTTCAGCCTTCTTTTTTGCACGTTCATTAAATAAGAATTGTATTTTTTCATTTATTTTATTATTAAAGCCATCTTCAAAATAATATCCACGGATAATTTTAAAATCAGAAACATTCATACCATGAAACTCAATAACATCTTCAAGAGTATAATTATCAACAGTAAATAGTTTATTTTTGATATTATTAGTGAAATTTCTAATACCTTTATCATTTTTACAAGATAGGAGCGGAAAATGTCTATTTATTTTAACATCAGTATTAAATTCAACATCAATAAAATAACCATCTTTTTGTTTAATAAATTCATAAGTTAAAGAATCATCAGGAATAACCTTAGGAACACCCTTCAGGAAACCGGGTAATCTGGTCATTGCAGATGGATAGAGTGAGACAGCATCAAAATCTTGAAGTTTTTGTTCAATATGATGTTTTTTATTATCAGCAGTCATACAACGTCCACCAACTAATGCTTGTTGAATGTAAGCTCTTGGAGTTCCGGATAGCTCCAATACACCATCATAACAACCTTCATTAATTAAGTAGTTATCAGCAATACTAGGTAAACTAATATATTCATTGAGATCTAAGTTAGTAATTTCATTGATCCATTTTCTAAAAATATTATAACCTTGAGCAAGTATTTCACAATCTCTGGTACAATAAAATTCAACATATTTCATGTGATTATAGTATTTATCATCAATATAACATCCATTATTTTTAATATTTAATTTAAACTGTTCAATCATAATATTCATTTCTTTTTTATTTTTTAATTTATTTTCTAATTTTAATATTTTAATTGCTTTTTTAATACGTATTTTATTTTTGGATAGATTTTCACGATTATATAAAGTATATGGCATTATTTCTTTTTCACCCGGAATACCGAACATATCTGGGAAATCTTTTAATTTAGCTGGAATTACATAAGCAGAATCTTTAAAATGTAATCTTATGGTTTTATTGTTAACAGTATTTTTATAGAAGGCACTACATTGCATAATGGATCTACCTTTATCAAGAATATTTATACCAAAAAGATGCTTACTATTTATAACAAATCTGAAATCATAACCTAAATTATGTGCAATTAATAAACTTTCTTCTTTGATATAGTCAAAAAATGATTTAACATTCCAAAAAGTTTTATTTTCAATAAAATTGGAATTTTTATCATAGAAAGATGCACAAATAATATATTCTTCATGAAACTCACCGGTTACATCTGTTTCACAATCAAAAAATACCATTGGCATTTCTGATAATTTTTTTATATTATGTTTTTGTTCTTTTTCATTATTTTTATTATTTTCTTTCATATTATGTGATTCTGTAATTCTGGTACATATTTTAGGATCATAGTTAAGGTTGTTAATTTCTCTAACTAAATCATAATATTGTGTTTTATAAATATCATCAGTGTGTGTTATATCAGTTAAATATTTATCTTTATTTCTAATAAAATATCTAACCATATCTGAACTATTTATGAATCTTTCTTGTCTCATATATGAATTTTTTTTATTAATTCCAGATATTTTATTCCAATCCTTTAAATGTTTAATCTTATCATAATTTTCTAATGCATATTTATTTATAGTGGTTTTTTCATCAATAATATAATGATCATCAATTAAAGCTAAATATATTTTTCTTTCACTATTTTTATTTCCACAATTATGAATATCTGTTTTATTTTTATTAATATCGATGATTTTAATATGGACAAATAAATTATACTCTTTTGCGAATGTTTTGATTCCAGAAATTGGAATAGATCTATTTTTTACCATTGTTCGTAAGTCATCCATTTCAATATCACTAAGTTTACCACTTTGCTCGAACGCATGCACCAAACAATATTCACGTAAGTCTTTTTTTCTGAATCCTGTGTAGATACCATATCGCTCCAAGTTAAGTTGGTTAAATAAGAATTTATCTTTAATATAATATTTAAAAAAATTGCCTTTTCTGGGAATTCTAATTAAGGAGGGATCGTGTGACTTGAGGGTTATCTCATTAATATCAGTTTTGATGTTATCAATCAATTCAGTATCACTTTCAGTGATTTCATCAGCTCGTCTAATACCTTGAATAACATATTTATTGTTAATAACTTGCATTATCCTGGATAAATTATCTCTGGTTAGAGTATAGTAAAGGTCATTGATGTTAATTATGATATTTAATTTATTTTCAGGTCTTAATAATGTAGAAACAGTACTAAAGAAAAGCTTCTTAGTAAGATCTTCATTAAAGGTAATTTTACCAGTGCTAGCTGTTTTATAAAGATCGTTGATTGTAGCTGCAATAACATTTTTAGCTTCTTCAACTCTACGTTCTTTCTCAGCTTTCTTCTGTTGTTTTTCACGTTTGATCTGAGCTTTTCTCTGTTTTTCTTCTTCTCTTATTCGGATTTTATTTTCAGTATCAACAACAGCATTGCTCCAAAATTGAGAACTACCATCTGGCCAAGTTGTATTACCATATTTGGTACGACCATTAGATATTCTCTTATATATCCTATAATAATCAAGTCTGTTTGGCATTTTACAATATACAAATTATTAGAGTTATTAAGTTAAGTAACAAAAGCTATTATATATTATCTGTACTATAATCTATAATAATAAAAAAATTTTTAAATGAGAATAGATGCGTTAAAAGAAAAAATAAAAAATAAATATAAAAACAAAAGGAGATAAATATATATAAAAATCTATATATATAAAGGTTAAAATAGAAGAAATAGTTGCGTTAAAGGGAAAAAATAAAAGAAGTGCAATATTAGAGGGTAGTAGTTATGGCTACAATAACACAGACGAATAAAAAATCGGATAAACTAAACAAACCGCTAAAAACACGAATAAATTGAGACCCTATATAAGAATAAACATATTTTGTGAATAGAGATATTTACAAAAGATTATAAATTAAGTAAATCAAGATCAGCTTCATTGAAAGAAGAAGGAATATTATTATTTTTTTTAGAAAGTGTGGATAAATCGGCTTCTTTAGCATGTTTAACATGTAAAGCTTTCATTTCATCAAGTTCATCTTTAGTAAAATAATCAGAGAGATCGAATTTTTTAGAGAGATCAGCGAGATTGGAAGAGAGATCTTCTAAAGTAGATTGAATTTTTTGATCTTTTTTGAATTTTTGAAGTTTAGCTAAGAGTTGTTTTTTCTTATTAGATTGAATAGAGGAGAATTTTTTAATATATTTTTCTTCAGAAGAGAGAGGTTTAGAATAAGGTGTTTTTTGATGTAAACGCCATTTATCGATAATTTCTTGTTCAGAGAGAATTTGTCCACCGATTTTAGCACTAATATTACTAACATCAGCGGATAATTTTTCGAAATTAGATAGGAATTGTTTTTCTTTAAGTTTTTGTTGTTTTTTAAGTTTACGAGATTTTTCCTTTTTCTTTTTAATAATATTATATTTTTTAAGATATTTTTCTTCAGAGGATTGAGGTCTAAAATAAGGTTTTTTTTGTTCTTCAATCCAATAATCAATAAGTTCTTGTCGAGTAGCAATACCTTTACCAGAATAACCAGGTGCAACGGATCTAACTAATTGAGGCATGATATTTTCAATTTTCATTTTATTGTTAATACCATTACGAGCGGCAGTATAACCGGATTCATTCTTATATTTATCATAACAAATAATAGCTTTTTTATCAGCTTCGCGAATTAAATTAGGATCACCATTAGCATTAGTATAATCAATATCATGTTGTTTGCTACAAGCATCAATATTATTGTAAGGTTTATAATTAAGAACTTCAGGTAAATCAATACGAGTACCAGGGCCGGTAAAGTTATGACAACCTAAATGATATTCACCATCTTTTAAAGGTCGACTTTTACCTTGACAAAAATTTTTACGGTAATAATTAGCTGCTTTTTGGAATAATTTAGAAGAGAAAGAACCGGCACCTAATCGAGAAGTATCGTAAGAATGTTTAACAGGTAAAATAAAATAAGGTAAAGGTAAAAGATTATTATCATCAAAATAGCCAATAGTGAAACAATTAATAACATTTTTAAGTTCAGTCATAATAATGCTGATTTTATGGATTTTATCTTTTTTATTAGGAGATTTAATAGCATGATCATAAAGGGAAATAAGATTTTCAAGTGTATTATCACCAATTTGAATAATTCTGGATAATTCAACTTTTTGAGTTTCCAATGAATTATCAAAAAGAGTAAAATTGGATATTTTATGTTTACTAAGAACGATACTAATAGCATCTAATTCACTATTTAATTGATACATAAGTGAAATATTAGATTGTAGAAGAGGGATAATTTTAGTAAGAATTTGATGATATTTTGAATCTTTAGAATTAATATATTTATATCTACAATAGGAATACATTCTTTTAGAAGCTTTAAAAGGTGAGAAATAGATAGGAGAGAATAAAAGCTTTTCAATTTCATCTTTAAGGTTTTCAATATTTTTATCAATATCAAGATCAATAATATTAATTCCATGTAATTTACCATTTTTTTCATATGCTAATGTAACAAAATTAGTAATTTCAACAAATTTATTACCTAAATAAGTTATCATATCAATTTTAATAATAGTTTTATCAAGTAATGCTTTTTTTAAGGATAATTTAGTTTTAGTTGGATTATATATGATTTTTTCACCTTTAAGAATTTCATCAGAAGACCAACGTAAAATATATGCTTCTCTGATGATTTTAAAAATAGAATCATGAACAATAGCAGGATAATAATTACCAACCATATTATTTTCATCAAGTAAATCAATAATTTTTTTTATATCATCAGAGCTTATTGGTCCATTATGTTTTTCAGAATTAGATAAAAGATTTTTAATATATTTAATATCTGGTGAATATTTACCATTACTCATATTTCCTATTTTATTAGGATTATAAAAATGATTTAATCCAGCTTTGAATTCACTAAAATATGTATTTTTCTTATTTTCTATATTTTTAACCATATTTTTTAATATAGAAGTAAAAACATTAATAACTTGATCGACTGAAGAATTTTTGAATTCTTGTATAAGGTCAACATCACCAGGATATTTCTGGAACCGATAAGAAAAGCTACCAAATGGTTTTGCTAGTTCATTACCTAATCCGGAAAATGATATAAGTTTAATGTTTTCAAGAATTTGTTTCGGATAAGCCTTAATTGGAACAGATCCTAAATATCTATCAATGTTATTTTCAGGTGTTAACTTTAACGATGGCATCTTATAATATGTAAATATAAAATAACTATACTATTAAAGGGTTAATTTAATAATACAATATTAAACGAAATACCATATAAAAGTAGATCAACAACTATAAAACCTAGTTGTGATTTCATTGCCATAAATGGTTTGATAGTATCTCCAATTTCAAGTTGAAATGTTTGAGTCGCGATCATGTTAAAAATATCATTATTACCCGTAAATGAATGTACACTTAAACAATTAGGATATGATTCTAATGGTACATCATTATCTGATACATTCTTTCTTAAATCAAAGAATACATTTTTATCAGACCCAGTTCCTTTCAAACCTGTAAGATTAACATTAAAAGCCCATAATCCTGCCTTATTTGCTGTAAAAGTACCATTTACCATTGTACTATTTAATTCATAGCTACCATTAATCCCATATAGTCTTGTCCAAGTTCCATTAGGTTTAGATGCAAAAGGCATAATTATTTGTGGTGTTGTTAAAGATGTATCAACTTTTAATAAAGAGAAATTTATTCCCCTAATTGATCTTTGTAATTGTCCATTATTATTCATTATTACAGATGTATCACCACCACCTACAAATTGATTTAAAGTTATATTATTTATTATTACATCTTCAGAACCATCTGTTCTCAATATTTTACCATTATTGTCTGATTTTATAAATGTTACTCCATTTCCTTTAAAATCATTAATTTCTACACTTTTTGTTATTAAATCAATATTTCCATCATTCTTTTCGATATGACCATCATTATCGTAAATAGCAAATTCATTTCCATCTCCAATGTATTTTTTATTTTGTATGAAGTTTTCACATTTTACATTTTGTCCAACCACATCACCTAAACATTCAATACCAGCGGTACCTAAATGGTTACAATCCATTGATTTAGCCTTTAATTCATATTCATTTTCGTTAAATAAATTAGAGATCGACATATCTATAATTTATCGTACATATAATTTTTTTAAACACAACGTAAATATTTATATTTATTTAAAATAAGTTGCGTTTATATTTATTTTTTTTATCTCATTATGTACATTTTTCTTATTATATTTTTTGTAAGATGTATATAGTTTAAATCGAGATATTATATTAACACGATTATGGGTTATTCTTCTATATTTTTTACAATCACATTTTAAGTCAGGTGATATACCCCATTTACTATCTAAATCAGTATTCTTACCACATTTAGTGCATCTTATTCTGGTATATAAAATATCATTATCAATTAATATTTGATTAATAGAATTATTTAGGCAAAAAAAATCATTTAGAAATTTTGTAAATCTAAAATATATTTGTAATAAATCATTATTATCATTCATTTTTTGATATAATGGTATTATTCTATATCCCGACATTCCATATTTTATTTTTTTGTGATAATCATCATATTTATTTGTTTCTAAAATATTCAATAATATATCATATTCATTTACGGAAATATCTATAAGATAATCGCCATTTACTTTATAACTGTTATTTCCATTAGTTAAAATATAGTTATTGATATTTTTATCTATTAATTTATTTAATTTTTTTGATTTAATATTACATATTTTATTTTTACTATAAAAAATATTATAATCATTATGATAAAATAATGTCTTATTAAAATATTCTATTCTATTCGTAGTATTGAATAATATTATATTTTTTACATATTTTGGTATTATAGGCATATATTTATCTTTCTGTATCATTATAGAAATATTTTCTTTGTTAACATTACTTATTCTATATAATGTACAAAATTTTAAATATATTTTTTCATAATCGATAAAAACATAAACATTTGTAAAATTATCTTGATATTTATGTATGCTATTCAATGAAACTAAATTAAAAAAAACATTGTTTCTATATATTATTATTGAATTATTTTTACATTTATGTGTTTCTTTATTTATTGACATTATTTTAAACATTTTATAATCTCTAAGATATTTATGCATTTCATGAAAATAAACTGCTGATAAAAACATTTTGATTTATAGTACTATGTTATAGTCTTATAAATTATTTTTACAAAATATTATTTATATTCTTTTGATGCTAATTTGAGTATTTCACTATATGGTAAATTAACTCCTTTCTTTTCTAATTTTGCTCTATATGCCTTGACAAATTTTACCCAGTCATTTGGTTTTCTTTTTGCTCCAGCTCTTACTCCTGCTCGAACACCAGCGCGCATTCCTCCAACAACTACACCACCATTATTTTTTTTTATTTTTTTCAATTTTTTCTTGATTTTTTCAATTCCTTGTTCTCCTTTAAGTGCTTCCTCACCATAACGTGTTTTCCATCCTTTCAATGCTCCTTTTCTTGTGCCATATCCATTTCCATACATACAACCACAGTTACATTTTCCAGCACGTACTCCTGCACTAACACCAGCACTTACACCAGCACTTACACCAGCACTAACACCTGCTCTTTTTTTTCTATAGGTCATACCATTTCCTAACATTTTCATCTTTTCAGAATAAATTTCGTTCATTCTTTTTGCTAGTAATGCTTCCATTGATACTTTTATTGTAATATAATAATAGGATTTATTATTAAATTTTATAGGATGTTTATTAGCTATTTATAAATTTATCATTCTTTCTGCCAACATTTTTTTTGTCATGGTTTTTCCACCGACAACAACACCACCTTTCTTAGATTTTTTCTTCATTGGTTTTCTTTCTTCTCCAGCGGCTACCATACGACCCAGTTGAATTGCATCTCTTACATATGGAGCTACTTCTTTTGCTACTTTCAATCCTTTCTTAACGTATGGAGCTGATTTTTTGAGCACACTTGCAATATTCTCACCAAATCGTTTTAATCCTGATAAGAAATTTCCTCCATTAATCTTTCTTAAATCACAATAATCGACAAATGGGTTTCTCTGTGCGTTCAACACATCCTCTTTGCTTAATACTCCAATTTGGTTCAATGCACGTCCATATCCTGGAATTGTTAAACTTCCTTCGTTCACGATTACAATGTAATAGGTTAATGGAATATTGTCTTTAGCTCCTGATGGATCAGCGTTATAGAATGATGCGTTTACTACTAATTGAAATTGACCATTCATACCAGGTGCTTCGTATTCTTTTAGACAAATATCTGTACCAAATTCAACACACATTACTGATCCTACTGTTCCAAATTTCTGATTTGCAATACCAATTCCAAATGCTCCTGTTGTATTTACTGGATATCCTGACCATTGTGTCCATGACATATTACATCCATTTTTAGCTGACATTTCATATAATTGATATTGAGACGCACCTGATAACAAACCAGTTCTATTCTCAAATTGAATCTCCAATTTACTTATACCACAGTATGTATCCGTTAAATTTGGTGTACTAGTCAGCTCTGTGTTTCTTGGTCTTGCATATATATACATACGTCTTGGAATACTTGCCAATTGAATATTATTTGATACTGTTTGAATACCTGAATATGTTGGTGAATAAGGAATTGGAGGTATTTCAGTTGGGTATCTTAAAACATCAAAATAACTATATGTTGATGGCGTATTAACAGAATACATATCTGAAGGCTGTGGTGTGATATAATTGAATTGTAATCGCGGTTGGCTTTGTGGATAAGAAAATGCTGGAGCAAATCCTTGAAATTGTGCTGATGTTGAAATAATTCTATTAAAAAATGGTGCCACATTGTTTTGACTATCATCATGAGACCACATTCTATTTCCGGCTCCATTCACAAATGTAATATTAAAATCCATGGAGTCAACATTCACAAAACCTCCTGATTGTTCTTCATAGCTACCCCACAATAATGGTGACAAAAATATCGGTTCCGTTACTACCATATCGACTACAGCTTGAGTTGCTGTATTTGATACAATTGTAAATGGATAACCACCTCGTGGCATCACTGATTCATCTACTGAATCACCATATGAAGCCAATGGACTTCTCACTCCTCCGAATAAATCAGAATATTGTTGTGACTGATCCGGACAATTCGGTGTTCCTGAATAATAAAGTTGTTTGTCTTTTCTTCCAGTGTTATATCTTGTTAGCGCATGAATTACATCGGACATATTTATTGCAATTGATAATCCATTTATCGTCATATTTAATGTTTCCATTGCCCCTGATAATGGAAATGCTCTTGGAGCATCTCGATTTGGCAACAATAAATTTGGTGATGTATTTGTTGCATCTCCTGTAAATGTTAATCGTATTGGTATTGACAAGTAAACCATTCTATCTACTATTACATTTCCAGGTGGCGGTACATGAAATTGTATGCTTGAATTTGATATTGATGATGTTGTGAAAACTTTTGTATTATTTTCACTTCCGCCTTGAAGGACGGCGTACATTCTTTTATTTTTAGTAATAGTTCGTGGATCTTTTACTAATATTGGTTCCAACGGTTGATATGAGAAAGACATCTTTAATTGCTATAGAAATTGAAGATATTTTTTTTATTTTACACCTTATAATCTTTCAATGTCATTATTTGCTAGTGTTTTCTTTATAAACCCAAACTTTATTGATCCTGTTTGTGTTGATGGTAAATATAATGGAAATAATCTACCAAGGGTATCTTCCCAATACACTTGTATGTCTATTTTTGTTATGCCTGTTGATGCTTTCATATCTATCAACTTATATTGTGCTGATGGTAGAAAATATGCTATACTCCGTGGATCTTTGGCTGATTCTATTATTGGCACAAAATCTGATATTATTGGTAAATTTGAAAATTCTCCTGTTTGGACTATACCGGTCCCATCTATTCCTTGAAATACTGGTATATTCTCTGATACTATTGGTATTGATCCTGATACTATCACCAATCTTTTCAGTGAAAACCATAAATAATTTGCAAAATATTCCTGTTCATAATCCCAATATGTATTTATTGGTATTGGTGCTGTTATATTATCATAATACCCTCCTATACCAATTCCAGATGGTACTCCTGGTGGTGCTACATATGTATTATATTTTTGATAATTCCTTATTAATCTAAAAAAGTAATTTTTTTGTGGATTTACACCTCTATACCCTAATGCTCTTAATGGAAAACCATCCAAAAACCTAAATAATGCTTCATTAAAATATATCTCTGCTCCTGTCTGCATAAACGCTTCCGTAACTACTAGATGTATTCTCGATTCCGCTTCTGAATAGTACAATCTTGGTATTATTTCCACACCCCCTAGACCTGACATTGCTGTTCCAACTCCTGATGCATTAAATGCTCTTATTAATGCATTATTTATTGACGTTATCATATATTGGTATGAAAATACATAATAATAATCTGTCACTATTTGTTCTGCCATTTTATTTTGATTCACAATTGGAGCATATGATATTGGTGCTGGATTATTCTCTTGTGGAGCCAATACACCTTGTTCATCAAATCTCAGGCTACTATCATAATCAATACCTCCATATTCAATTCCTATTAAACATGTTGATTCTTGTCCTGTTGTTGCTGGTTGATTTGGTTTTACTGGGTATATAAATAATGGTACTTCTGTTAGCGGTAAATCAAATCTTAATGGTGTTAAGTAATAATCATTCGCTTTTCCTACTATTGGCTCTGTTTTTGTCTTATTATATCTCGCAATAAATGGATCTGGTCGCGGTGTCACTCCGTCTGATTCATATGGTGTTGGATTTGAGAATGTTACATTCAGATAGACTACATCTGAACTATTCTTCATTGTTGTATCTTTTGTTTCATCGTTATATCTTGCACTTAATCTTCTCATTATTATCTATACAATATTCACATAATATGTTATTGCTGTTACAATTTCATCCATTGATACTCCTAATGTTTTCGCTAATGTGTATATAAATAACGCGTATTCATCTAATTCCATATCCTTCATCATTATTCTTGTTGCACAATGTCTCCCACATGTATTTATCCCATTTTTCATCTTTTGGAATGGATATTGGTTATATTCTAGTTCATAATCACATTCTAGTAATAATTTTGTTAATATTGGCTCATCTTGACCTGATTCCTTTCTAAATATCTTATTTATATATCGTAAACATTCATCTGGATATCCTTCACCTATCTTCTTTACATCCCCATATGGATTAAAAAATTCCACTACATTCCCTCTTTTTATTAAACAACACCAATGTCCATAATTCGGCTTTGATTCAAATAGTATTATGCAGGCTTCATTCTTCCCTAATACTTCATCTATGTTTCTGTATCCTCTTAATTCTTTATATGTTATCAAATTTGCTTTACCATCTACTAATTCTAGTACTTCACTATCCGATAGTGGTATTTCTTCATATTCTTTCATTTTCATTATATTATAAAAAACTCATAAAATAAATGCTCCGTGTTCATACATTACTACTTGTGGATATGTCTTTGTTATTGTTACCCATCTACTTTTTAAACCTAGTATCTTTTCTATTTGTTTCTTATTTAATCCAAAATATGTTTTTAACACATATGAGATTTGTTGTGCTGATCCCGATTTTGGAAATACCGTTAGTGCATGCATTTCATTCATTATTGTTCTTGCCATTTTCTTCTCATTTGGAATTACTAAATGATTCGTTATTATTACATCCAATCCCATTTTTCTTCCTACTTCCATCACATCACTCATTATCTTCTCTACCCCTTTCTTTATTGAATCATTTTGTATTGTTCCACAGTCATCAAATAGTATTATTGACCCTTTTGGTATATCTTCCTCTATATTTATCGGATTTGTTACTATTCGTTCATCCAATATTATTCTCTTTCCTTTCATTCCTTTAAATGCAGGGTCATTTGACGCATTTGTTCTCGAAAATATATAAAAATCACTTTCTGGTCGCATTTTCTTTAATTTCTTTATTATTTCCACTGCATAACTTGTTTTACCTGATCCACTAGGACCTGCTATGTAGTATACCCCTCTTTCCTTTGTATTCGGATATATCTCAAATTTACTTTTTAATTCTATCTCTTTTCCTATCACTTCTTTTAGTCCACATTTATTACAACATTCCGCTCTTAAACATACTATTTCATCATGATCATCACAACATTCCTCTTCCTCTTTTTCTACTATACTTACCAATTTATTGTTTAATTCTCCTCCTTTTATTCTTCCTATTATTCTTCCTCTTTCTAGCGATAACATTATAATATTGTCTCTTTTTTTTTTTCACCATCTCTATTATAAATAGTATCCTATTTACTCTTATATAGTATAATGAATAATAAAATAGACAATCTTTTAAATGGTAGAAGCTCTCGTGGTAATCGAGTTGATATGAAACAAAAAATTACTTGCCCTATTTGTGGCGCAACTGTCTCTAGATGGAATTTTACCAAACATAAAAATACTAAAAAACACCTTGAATATAGCAATATGAATGACAAAATCAGAGAATTACTCCGTAATACACAAAAACCAAATAAATCTAATATTTTATCTGTTAACGATCTTAAATTAAATTCCGCAAAAAAATACCTAAATTCTCAGGTATTTGACGATCATCATAAATATTATATTCCACCTAATAATTCTTCTGAATCTTCCGATAATTCTGATTATTCTAATGCATCTGATAATTCTGATGATTCTGATGATTCTATATATCAAAATATCAAACAAATTAATACTAAAATATCTGATGATTATTATGATTCCTCTCAATCTTATTCTGATTCCTCTATTTAATTACAGTATTTTAACTCTAATTAATAATTATACTATTCCTTCATCATTCTCCTTTTCTTGGCCTTTTTCTTCTTTCTCTCTTGCCTTTTCCGCTTTCTCGATCTCATCTAGTATTTTTAATACATGTTCATTAAAATCCTCATATCCACATTCTTTCATTATTTCCATTAATTCTACATATCCAGTTGTATCGTCATATATTTCTGATAATAATTCTAATAACTTTTTCTCATATTCAATACCTTCATCTGCACCTTCTAATATTGTCGCCAATGCCAAAAATTTTACGTATGTTATTGAATTAAATTTCTCCATTTTATACTATAATATAGTTAAATATATTTTTTTTTTAATCAAATATTGTTTTATAGCAATGATTAGTAGATCAAATAGAAAGAATAAAAAATTCGTTGTTAATTTAAATGGTAAATTTATACATTTTGGTGATCGTAGATATGAAGATTTTACTATACATAAAAACGAAAAGAGAAGATTAAGATACTTAAAACGTCATTATAATATTCTTGATGAATCTGGAAATAGAGTTATTAATGATCCTTATAGTCCTAGTTATTGGAGTGCTCGTGTTTTATGGAATTATTCTCCCAAACGCGATGATCCTAAAATAAATAATTAATTTATTATACTATAATATAGTAATTATGACAACATTTGACATACAATCCAAATTTAAAGAAAATTTAATCCTAAAATATAAACAGGATCTTCAATATAATCAAGAATGTACTGATAAAGAACATATGCTCCATTATACAAATCTTTATAAAAAAAACAAATCTTCTAAATTCTTTGATGATCTTTTACCTGAGGAAATTGATGATGCAATATTTCATCAGGATATTGCTAATTTAGATTATGATGAGATCCAAAATATTGAGGCTGAATATACACATAGAGTAAAAAAATGGGAAGCACAATTAAAATGTAATGACCACGGAAATCGATGTATGAAACCCAGAAGAAATTATAATAAATATTCTGGACGTAATTTAAATAATCTTTTATTTTATGAAAAAAATAAACAAATAAATAATCCTAAACATATAAAATACTTTTCAATTAATCCCAAAGTAGAGTTTTACTGGGAAGATGATAACGATCCTAACTATATTTATTTCCCACATATCAACAAAAAAATACCATATAATTCAATTTTTGATGATTGGATTTAATATATTTTTTTACTATATTTTCTATTATTTTAATATAATAACATGTCTATTTCTAATCTTCTTATTCCTAATGACCTTGAGTTACATTGTGCTAATATTCTTATAGAAGATGAACCTATTCTTAATAATGCGATTACACCAATTAGCTTCTCTGGTCCTTGGAACAATCCTATTATTAGTGATATTCATTTTTCTAGATCAGGTAATATTATTTCTGCTATTATTACTCCTACAATTAACATTGGAACTATTGCTGCTCCTATTTCATCTGATGTGCAAATACCTCTTGAGTTTAGACCAATTAATGATTTTAATTCATTTGTTGTTCAAGTTATCTCAAACAATGTACAACAATTTGGTGTTGCGTTGGTTAGAGCAGATGGTTTCCTTAGAATTTATTCATCTGCAGCTGAAGATGATTTCTCAGGAGCTGGTAACGATGGTTGGGGAAACTCTATTTGCTTGACCTGGAACCTCGTTGGTGAACTCTAATCTCTTCTTTTATTTCTCTCATTTAAAAGAATCCCCCTACCGTATATGCGCTTCTTCTCCCCTCGCTTCGCTCTGCCACGCCCAAGCCATCAGCGCCCAGCATATAGTGTCATCAAATATTATACTTTTTTGTAATCTAACCATAATATCACCTTTTTTACCATTATTCTCGAAATATCACATATAATCATATAATAATTCTAAACTTTAAATATTGACCATTTTATATATTAACCTTAAAATTTGGGTATAATCGTAGCTACGCGTTGTTGAGAAGCATTATGCTTCTCCTCATTTAATACTACGCCCCCTACGGTTGCTGCGCATTCAAATGAAACGTGACAAGCACGCTTCATTTTCATTTGCCGCCGACGATTGGAAACCAGCTGAATTAAAGCTATAAAATGGGCAATATTTAAAGTTAACAAATTACTGTTTAACC
>OBIY01000417.1_pt1 | contig 16944 bp, 19 predicted proteins | sample 1519841 | NCBI WGS metagenome assembly OBIY01 (sample SAMN03019774, study PRJEB22545) | beach sand metagenome | biome: beach; feature: sea beach; material: beach sand | place: USA: Municipal Pensacola Beach, FL | collected 2010-07-30 | depth 30-40 cm m
ACTGGGTATTAAGCAGCGAGTGCGTAGTTGTCGTCGTTGGCAACTATAAGTTTGCGACTTTGGATTAACGAGATTGGTCACCATCTCGGCATGCACCTCAAGTTTTGTAACCGGCGTCGAATCCAGAGCGCCCCCAAAAGCTTGAATGTGTCTTGGCTCCTGTTCACTGAGACCTGATTAGTAAGATGGGGTCAAAAGGGTGAATAAAAAGCCAGCGAGGCGAAATTTTACCATAGTTCAGGGGCTGCCATCAGGTAGCGGTTGCCGGGGGCGATAAGTGTGTGGGGCTGTGCTGCCCGGGGCCGCTTAAGCTGAATGGCTGAGTATGCGTTGTTTCTGTCGCTGCCAGTCCCGTTCCTTGGCGCTTTGGCGTTTGTCGTATTCGGCCTTGCCCTTGGCCAGGCCGACTTCGCATTTGACCAGATGGTTTTTCCAGTACAGGGCGGTACACACGCAAGTGTAGCCTTTTTGCTGGACGGCGGCGGTGATTTTGTCGATTTCCCGCCGCTTGAGCAGTAATTTGCGGGTGCGTCCCGGATCGGTGACGAAGTGGGTGGAGGCGGTTTTCAGCGGCTGGATATTCACACCGATTAGCCAGGCTTCGTGGTCCTTGAGCAGAACATAGCTGTCGGTAAGTTGAACCTTGCCTTCGCGCAGGCTTTTCACCTCCCAGCCTTGCAGGGCGAGGCCCGCCTCGAAGCGTTCGCCGATGGTGTAGTCGTGGCGGGCGCGCTTGTTCAGTGCGATGGTGTTTGATCCGGGTTTTTTCTTTTTTGCCTTGGCCATGGCGCGATTATACGTTTAGGGCGAATAGTCCCCAAGCGCAGAAATAGGTAAAGGGTTTGGCGGTGGTTCAGCCCACTGTGGCGAGGGGGTACAATGACCGAACTCGAAAACAGGGTGAAATGAGGAATCGCTTGGCTTCGAATAAACAGATTCACGCCACCTGGGGCAGTCGCTGGACTTTTGTGCTGGCGGCCACCGGCTCGGCGGTGGGTCTCGGCAATATCTGGAAATTCCCCTATATCGCCGGGGAAAACGGCGGCGGGGCATTTGTACTGGTCTATCTGGTGTGTATTTTGTTGCTGGGTATTCCGGTGATGGTGGCGGAGGTGATGCTGGGTCGCTGTGGCCGTAAAAGCCCGATTAATGCCATGCGCGATTTGACGACTTCCGCCGGGCTGCATGGTATCTGGAATGGTATCGGCTGGTTGGGGGTGGTGGCTGGCCTGTTGATTTTGTCCTATTACGCGGTGATTGCCGGCTGGGCGCTGGCTTATATTCCGGAGATGTTGCAGGGCGCTTTTCAGGGCGCCAATGCCCGCTCAACCCAGGAGATGTTTAATGGCTTATTGGTGGATAGAAGCCGGCTGATCTTCTGGCAGTCGGTATTTATGGTGATGACCATTGGTGTGGTCATGGTAGGTATCACACGTGGTCTGGGCGTGGCGGTGCGGGTCCTGATGCCACTGTTGTTTGTGTTGCTGATTATTCTGCTTGCCTTTGGCTATCGGCAGGGTAACTTTGCCGAGAGCCTGAACTTTCTGTTTAGCCTCAATTTTTCAGCCCTGTCCTTACGTGGTGTGCTGGAAGCGCTTGGACATTCCTTTTTTACCCTGAGTCTGGGGATGGGCGCGATTATGGCCTACGGGGCCTATATGCCGGCCCAGGCCAGTATTGGTAAGACCGTGTTGATGATCGGTTTTTTTGACACCTTGATTGCCATGATGGCGGGGGTGGCGATATTTTCCATTGTCTTCGCTCACCAGAGTATCGACCCGGCGGCGGGGCCGGAGTTGTTGTTTATCAGTCTGCCCGTGGCTTTTGGGGCGATGCCCGGCGGGATTCTTATCGGCGCCTTGTTCTTTATTCTGGTCACTATCGCTGCCTGGAGTTCCGCTATCTCGTTGATCGAACCGGGCGTTGCCTGGCTCATTGAAACCAAGGGTTTTAATCGTTTTGCCGCGAACCTGATTTTGGGGCTGATCGCCTGGATGCTGGGTTTGGGGACGGTATTGTCGTTTAATGACTGGGCTGAATTTAAGTTGGCCGGCATGACGTTTTTTGACGCCGCCGACTTTTTGACCTCCCGTATCATGCTGCCCCTGACCGGCTTGTTCATTGCGATATTTGTCGGCTGGGTGCTGACGCCGGCGATATCTCGGCAGGCCCTCAATGGCGAGGGTTCGCGAATCTGGTCGTTATGGTTTGGCGTGCTGCGCTATGTTTGTCCACCAGCCATCGCCGTGGTGTTATTGATGGGTTTGTATGATTCTTTCGTCTGAAGTTGTTTGTAAGAGCAGGGGCGGTTGTTTATGAAGACCCAGCGCATTGAGCGCAGCGCCATGGTTCTGCACCCCGCGCCGTTGTTATTCGACCTGGTTAATGACATTGACGCCTACCCGGAATTTATGGAGGGTTGCCGCAGTGTGGAGGTGCTGTCTCGCACTGAGGGTGAAGTGGTGGCGCGTTTAGACCTTGCCAGGGGGGGGATACGTCAGAGTTTTGCTACTCGGAACCGCCTGGTGAGGCCGTCATCCATTATGATGGAATTGGAAGACGGTCCTTTCACCCGCCTGCATGGCGAGTGGCAGTTTAAGGCGTTGTCGGGTTCAGCGTGTAAAGTGAGCCTGATGCTGGAGTTTCAATTTAAGTCGGGTCTTGTCAGGTTGGCGGGGAATAAACTGTTTACCCAGGTCGCGAATAACCTGGTAGCCGCGACCACGGCGCGCGCGGATGTTGTGGCGGCGAGTCAGCGCCTGATTGTCGCGAAACAACCGGTTCCGGAAAAGAAAGTTCCTGAAAACACATAGATCTTACTGTCAATACACTGGGCATAGATGTTTGTATCAATGAACAATTGTAAACATATCGAGGCGGAAACCATTCTTGTTGAAGTGGCTTATGCTCTGGCTAATGAGCAAAAAATCATCGCTCTGGATGTGCCTGTCGGCACCACGGCGCGGCAAGCGGTGCTGATGTCCGGTATCGTGGAAAGTTTCCCTGAAATTGATGTGGAACAGGCGACCATGGGTATTTTCAGCCAGGTATTGGGGACCAAAGGTCTGCCCGGCCCGGATGAGTACCAGTTGCAAGCTAAAGATCGGGTAGAGATTTACCGGCCCCTTGTTGCCGACCCAAAGGAAGTGCGTAAAAAGCGTGCGGCTCAAGCCCGACAGCGCCGAAAAGAAAAGGATTCACGTACGTAGGTTATTGAGATTGAACAATAAGCCGGTGCTTACTCGTTTGTCTCTAGAGCAGGTGGCTCGATGCTGTAGGCTTCGAGCTGGGGTTGTTCCGGCGCCTCGGCTTGTTCCACTTGCAGGCTGGCCGCGATGCTGCTGGGCAGGTAATCCCCGGAGAAATGGCTCAGTTTGTCGTCGGTGAAATAGATGCTCACGCGTTCGCGCAGTTCTTCCCTGCCCGGGTGTTTGATGCTGTAGTAATAATCCCAGCGCGACTGGTCGAAGGTGTCGGCGATCAAGGGGGTCCCCAGGATGTAGCGCACCTGTGAGCGGTCCAGCCCAGGGCGCAGTTGATCGATCATCTCCTGACTGATGATATTGCCCTGGCGAATAGTCATCTTATGAACGTCGGGGTATTTCAGGTAGGAGCAACCCGTCAGTCCCGCCAGTGTCGCGGTCAGGAGAAGAGTTATCGAACGGATTGCCATGCGGGGTTCCAGTCTGCTTTCTGAACAGGGATAATACCTCATCCGGCATTTTAGTGAGAAGAGGCGAAGGCGGGTGTCCCGTGACAAAAGCGATTTAAAGAAAGCTGGCCTTAAAGCTACCCATCCCCGGATCAAGATTTTGCAGATTCTTGAGCAGGAGTCCGATAACCACCTGAGTGCGGATGATATCTATCGCCACCTCCATGAACAGGGCGAGGAGGTCGGGATCGCCACGGTTTATCGGGTACTGACACAGTTTGAAACCGCGGGCCTGGTTTGTCGGCACAGCTTCGATAGTGGCCCCGCGCTCTATGAGCTGAATCAGGGCGAGCATCACGATCATATGGTGTGTGTTGACTCCGCCGAAGTGTTCGAATTTCGCAGTGAGGAAATCGAAACCCTCCAGCGACGTATCGCTGCGGAAAAAGGTTATGAATTGATCGGCCACAGTTTGGTTCTTTATGTGAAACCAAAGAATCAGGCGTGAAGTGGTGAATCATAGCGGCGGTTTCTCCGCTGGCTCTGGAGGCCAAGTCCTCCCCAGGCAGTAAAACCCAGACAATCTCCCCCAACGCGAGGAACAAGAGTGGAAGATATCAGTTTGCAATCGCGCATCGATGCGCTGACCGAGGAGCAGGTTCTTATTCAGGACAGCGCTGTAGCTTTTATCGCTCAGGATGAAGAGCTAAAGAAAACCCGCGCCAGCCGCTTTGTGCAGCCGGGCTTTGACACCGAAGTCTGGCGGGAAATGGCCGAGCTGGGTTGGGCTGGTTTTCTGGTGCCCGAAGCTTATGACGGCATTGGCCTGGGTTTTAACGAATTGCATACGGTGCTGATTCAGTTGGGTAAAGGTCTGGTGCCCGCGCCTTTTGTCGCTACCGGCGTCGTGGCCGCGAGAGCTTTGATTGACTGCGATAATGAATCGGTAAAAAAAGAAAAGCTGCCGGCCCTGGTGGTCGGCGGGTGGAAACCGGCGCTGGCCTGGCAGGAGGCCCGCGGCAGCCTGTCGGTAAGTGCTCAGCAGGTGACTGTCAGCGATGGCAAGATCAACGGAGTTAAATTGTTTGTGCCCGACGCCGGCGGAGCGGACGACTTTATTGTCTCCGCCGCTGGGCCCAATGGCACGGAGTTGTACCTGGTCAACCGGGAAGCGTCCGGCTTGAGCATTGACTACGAGCAACGTATCGATGGCGGCTTCTATGGCACCCTTAATTTCCAGGACGTTGCCATTGGAGAGCGTTTGGCTGGTGCCGATAAAGCCGAGGTGATTCTGGCGAGGGCCATCGACGAAGGCTGTCTGGCCATTAGCGCCGAGTTGCTGGGGGTGATGACACGGGCCCTGGAGCTGACCGTGGACTATCTTCAGCAACGGGTACAGTTTGACAAGCCCATCGGTAGCTTCCAGGCCCTGCAACATAAATCCGTGGATCTGTTTATTCAGTCGGAAATTTCCCGCTCCGTGGTCCTGCAGACAGCGGCGTTATTTGACGGTGAACCGAGTGATCGGGAGCGAGCTGTCGCTGCGAGTCAGGTTAAGGCTCGCTGTGCTGATGCCGCTTTGATGATTACCAAGGCTTCGATTCAGCTACACGGAGGTATCGGTTACACCGATGAAGCCAATATCGGCCTGTATCTGAAAAAAGCCATGTATCTGGCTTCCTGGTTGGGCAACGCCACTACCCACCGCAAACGCTACGCTGAATTGACGCTTTAAGGGGAGCCGGAAATGACTGAGCAAGCACACAATGAATACAACGCCATGGATGACGACGCTTTCCGCGTCATGGTGCATGAGTGGATTGTCGAAAATTATCCCCAGGAGTTGCGTTTCAAACCCTACCGAATGCACTGGGATGAAATCGGTGATTGGTATCTGACCCTCTCTAAAAAGGGTTGGCTGACACCGGCGTGGCCGGCGGAATACGGCGGCATGGGGCTGGACGCCAACAAGCTGCTGATTTTTATGGATGTCTGCGAATCCTATGGCGTCGGTCGGACCCCGGACATGGGCATCACCATGGTTGGTCCACTGTTGATTCAACACGGCTCCCAGGAGCAGAAAGACCACTATCTGCCGCGTATTCTGGCCGGCGAATATATCTGGTGTCAGGGTTATTCCGAGCCGGGCGCCGGCTCCGACCTGGCCTCCCTGCAGACCTCGGCGGTGCGTGATGGCGATGACTATGTGGTCAATGGCCACAAGATCTGGACCACTCTGGCCATGGATGCCAATATGATCTTCTTGCTCGTGCGCACCAATAAAGAAGGCAAAAAACAGGAGGGCATTACCTTCCTGCTGGCGCCTCTGGATACGCCGGGTATCACGGTGCGGCCGATTATCAACCTGGGCATGCATGATGAATTTGCCGAGGTGTTCTTTGATGATGTCCGAATCCCCGTCGCCAACGTGGTCGGTGGCGAAAACAAGGGCTGGACTATCGCCAAGGCGCTGTTGGGTCACGAGCGAATTTTTATCGGCAGTCCCAAGTTCGCCATTCTGGCCATGGCGCGGCTGAAATCTTTGGCCAAAACCGTTGGCCTGTTTGACGATCCCATCTTCGTTGAGCGCTACACCCGGCTGCAACTGGACATCGACGATCTGTTTGCCACCTACAAGCGCTTTGTCGAAGTGCTAAAGCGCGGTGGTACCATTGGTCCGGAAGTGTCCATGCTGAAAATCTGGAACACGGAAACCCAGCAACGGCTCACGGAACTGATGATGGAAGCGGCGGGAGAAAATGGCGGTATTCAGGATGGTATCGCTACCGATGATGGCTTGGTCCGCCCAGCGGGAGAAGTGATCGGTTCGCGGCCCTCGACTATCTATGGGGGCAGTAACGAAGTGCAGCGTAATATTCTAGCCAAGGCGGTACTGCGTTTGCCTGGTTAGGTCTTAGGGAGATAAAGCGGTATATAGAAAGACAAGAAAGAACCAGGGCTCGACGCTTGACCATCAAAGTGGATAAGTCGGGCCCTGGCTTACATAATTAGAACAGCGTGGGAGCCACCAGGAATGGTGTGCCGATTTCCAGCACTTCAATGGCAATGATTGATGCTGATGATAGCGTCAGTAAACCAGCAACCACCCAGTTGTATCGCCTGTTTCCTGAAAATTTGTGCAACATTGTGCTTGTTTCACCTCGTGGATAAGTAGCTAACGGTTGTGCTTTTCCCTTGGCCGGGCCAGTCGTTATGCGGCCTGGCCAAAGTGCTTAGGGCATTGTCATTACGAACAAGTTGTACTCGACAAAGCCAAAGGCAAGCGCAGTCAATACGGTGAGTGAGACTGTTGTGAAGGCAGATTGAATATGAGTTTTCATGTTGTACCTCCTTGCTGGTGAAATGGTCTCTGGGGTGGTAGTGACCCTTATTGGATCAATTGCAATTATGCTCATTTAATTACAAATAACTAATGATTATATTTGATTTGTAATATTAACCTGAGTTATTGAAAACTTTTTTATAATAAACGAAACTATTTATTGGCCGTGTTAGGCCAATCTGGTTTATAGAGGAATGGGGTGAATGGCGAGTGGGATTACCGGAGGTCAGCGCGGAAAGGCTTGAATTGGCTTGTTAAAAACCGGCTCTTAAAAAAGAGCCGGCTGGGTGATAGAGATGGTATTGAGCAAGCACGCGCCGTAGACCAGCGCAATCAATGTGAGACCGCTGGCGAGCGCGGAGCCGGTAATGGGTCGGAGAAGTGTGTTCATAATTGTTTCCTCATGCTGTTTTTCAAAAAGGGGTGCGGCAAAGGGTTACTGGAATCTCGCTGCTGCTCCCGGCCTGGAGAGAAATTTACGCTTATGGCTGCTTTGTGTAAATTATCGACAATCGCCTATTAGTTATGCAAAAATGCACAAATGAAAGATTGGGATGATCTCAGATTCTTCCTTGCAGTTGCGAGGAATGGCACAGTATCGGGTGCTGCCCAGGAGCTTGGCGTCAATCACTCAACGGTGTCTAGACGCATAAATGCATACGAAAAAGAGAATGCTGTGCGTTTATTTGAGCGCTTGCCCAGCGGCTATGTGATGACCCAGGCTGCCGAAAATATTTATCAATACGCTCTGGATATCGAGGAGCGCACCCGGGCCGTTGAGCGGGAACTGTTTGGCCGCGACGCCCGTTTGCAGGGACGTTTGTGTATTACCGCATTTCACGGCCTGGCCAACCGCTTTCTATTGCCCCATTTGCAGCGTTTTCGAGAACAATACCCGGAAATAGACCTCGAGTTGTATGTCACCACGGAGCTGCGCGACCTGGGTGCCCGGGAAGCGGACATAGCCATTCGCGGCACTCCCCGCCCGCCTGAGCATTTGGTGGGCAAGAATGTGGCTAATTTCGCGCGTGGCATTTATAGCTCGGTTAAATACCAGGCTCGTGGTCTGCGTCGTCAGGAGGTGATTATCTGGCGGGATGAGCCACAGATGCCGGACTGGGTGGTGAGCCACTTTCCCGATGCCAGGGTGGCCTTGCGTGCCGATGACATCACCAGCATACGCACCGCCGTGAAAGAGGGCCTGGGTCTGGCGCGGATGCCCTGCTGGGTGGCTGATACCGAACCTGATCTTCTGCGTTTGAACCTGGATGTGGAGCCCAGCGAGTGGGGTTTGTGGGTGTTGATTCATGCTGATTTGCGCACTACCGCCCGAGTGCGGGTGTGTCGTGACTTTCTTATCGAGGCGCTCTCGACCCACAAGGATTTGATTGAAGGCAGGTTGTCTACCTACCTCTGAGTGGGCAGCCCCAGAATAGTCGACTCCTGGGCTTGAGCCCATAAATTGCGCAGAACGTATTTGTCCTTGAGGGGAGTTGAGTTTGCCAATGACCTTGCGTGGCCAGGGAGCAAAATAATGATGGAATTGCCTGCAGCCGGCGGTTGTCTGTGTGGTGGGGTGCGTTATGAAATCACCCGTCAGCCCTTTAGTCATGCCAACTGCCACTGTCGCTCCTGCCAGTTAGCCACGGGCGGTGCTTATGCCCCCGTAATGCTGGTGCCCACCGATGCATTTTCAGTGAGTGGTCCCCTGAGTGAATACCAAAGTACCGGCGACAGCGGCAACGAGGTGACCCGCGCTTTTTGTTCAAATTGTGGCACCACTATTTATGCCCGTACAACGCGGGTTAAGACCATGCGCCCGGTCTACGCTATGACCCTGGATAAGCCGGAAGCTTTCGCACCCGAGCTGGATGCCTGGGTGGACTTCGCCCAGCCTTCGGTGCGCCTGGATGACCGGCTGCCCCAGTATCGAAGGGACTTACCAGCGGAAGCAGCCGGCCTGCCGCCTCCCCCTGGCAGGAGAAAAAAATAGCAACCTGAATTGTGTCTGAAATGTGTATGATGTTTCCGGGCAAATAAAAGCCCGAAACCAAAACTAAAACTAAAACCGATCTTAGAAGGTCGCGATAACAGAACTACCAGCGTTTAATATGATATTAAGGGGTGTCATCGTACAGCAGCCATTATGGAATTAATTCAACTTGGGGGACCGGTGGTCCTCGTCCTTATAGCTTTATCAGTCGCGGGTTTGACCATTGTGCTGTACAAACTCATCCAGTACCGCACCTATTCCAAAAGTCGTCAGAAGCGTGTCGATAACGCTCTTGACAATTTGGCGGCGGGGGATGCCGATACCGCTTTGAAACAATTGACGGCTGATAAATCTCCTATCGCGCAGTTATTGTGCAACGGTGTTTCCTGGTTGGGTAATCCAGGACGAAATGAGGACACCATCAGGGAAGAGCTGGCCCGTCGGGCTCAACAAATCATTACCCGGGTGAACGGGCTTAACGCCTTTGTTGAATTGATTGCCTACCTTTCGCCCATGCTGGGTTTGTTGGGCACGGTGCTGGGTATGATCGATGTGTTTTACGGGCTCGCCAGCGAGGGTGGCGGCGCCGATACGGGCGTGCTGGCCGGCGGTATCTGGGAAGCCCTATTGACCACCGCCGTGGGGTTGACCGTGGCTATTCCCTTTGCCGTTATGCACGCCATGCTGGAAAGTCGGGCCACCAATATCCGGCGCGGTATGGAGGATCAATTGACCCGTTTGTTTACCGCCGGATTGGCGGCGAATAAATCCTGATATTCCGTAGTCGCGGCATCCAAAGGCTATCCCATGCTGCTCCAGGCTCATCATAAAAAAACGCTGCGCCGTATCAGCATTACGCCGTTGGCGGATCTGGTATTTATTCTGTTGGTATTTTTTATTCTGGAAACCAGTTTTACCGAGTTTCGGGAACTTGCTTTTAATGTGCCGGAGGAAAAAGAAACCGCTGCCAGTGCCGGCGAAAGCCTGAGCATACAGCTGTTCGAGGGCGGGCAATTGTGGGTTCAGGGAATGTCCCTGGGTTTGGTTGCGCTGGGGGATTATCTCGACGATAAACAATACGGCGCGGATACCGCCATCGCCCTGGAAGTGCATCACCGCGTACCTCTGCAATTATTGGTCAACACTATGGATCAGTTACAGCGTCGAGATCTGGAAAAAATCCGTATTTTGCCTCTGGACAAGGGGCGAGCCGAAGGGGGTGATGGCTGATGTTTGACTTGCAGCCGGAGAATCGCAAGCCCGCGCACCTGGAAGGCAATATTCTACCGGTCATTAACATGACCTTCCTGTTGTTGCTGTTTTTTATCGTTGTCGGAACATTTTCCGAAAGCTTGAATCGGGATATTTCGCCACCCCAATCACTCAGCGAGGCACTGGGTGAGGCGAGTGCGGTGGAGCTGGAGCTGACCAGGGAGGGACGCTTGCTCTGGGAAGGGGAAGAAACCACAGTGCCGGCCTGGGCGGAGGGTTTTCGCGCGGAGGGCATGGCCCTGCCAGAAAAAATTCGCCTACGTGCCGACGCAAATACTCCCGCTGCCCAGTTTATTCCCGTGCTAGAGGATCTCAAGTTTCTGCGTGTTGCCCGCGTTTCCCTGGTGACCGTCAATGATGGCAATGTTCTCTAGGTACCACGCAGCAGACCGGCGCGCGGGTTTACGGGCATGTTAAAACGCCTTAATTCCCTCAGTGTCTGGCTTGGCTTGCTATTGGTCTCGCTGGTCATTCACCTGTTGCTTTCCTGGCACGCCTCCCGATCCATCGTTCAACCGCTCACCGTTCAGCAGGGCATGCCCGAAGCGGTCGAGGTGATGCTCGATCTCGCGGAAACTTCTGAAAAGGAAGAACTGGTTTTTGAAGATCAAATCGAGTTTGAACCGCCTTCCGTATTGGTTCCGACCACGGCGCTGGCGCCACCGCCACCGAATGTCAATCTGGCCATGGAGGCGGCTGCGGGGGGGCACAGTAGCGGTGGATTTTCCGCGCCGCTACTCGCCAATGAGCCGGTAACGGCGGGTCAGGGTGTTGCTGGCTATGGCACCGGGGTCGGTACCGGCCTCACGGATTCCGCGAATCGTTTTGCCGCCTATGTGCAGGGTCTGAGGGAAACCGGACTGGATGTGGTATTTGTGGTGGATACCACTGGCTCAATGGATTGGGTATTGGATGAGGTGAACGGGCGCATTATTGATATCGTTGATGCCATTCGGCTGCTGGTGCCGGTGTCCCGCTTTGGCGTGGTGGCTTATCGGGATTTTGGCGAGCCCGGTTATGTCACGCGCCTGCAAACGCTTACCTTTAGCCTGAGCAAACTGGAGCGCTTTCTCGGCGCCTTAAGCGCCGAAGGTGGTGGCAGCCATCAGGAAGCGGTTTACGAAGGCGTCAAAGTGGCCATCAATCAGGCCAGTTGGCGTCTTGGCGCGCGTAAGGTAATCATTGTGCTGGGTGACGCGCCGCCCCATAAAAACAAGGTGTCGCCGCTTTTGGCCATCAACAAGGCCTTCGCCCGGGACGGCGGACAGATATCCGCCCTCGATGTCAGTCGCGACGCCAATCCGGCAGTGCTGGAAAGTATGCTTGGACGCCCTGTGAATCGGGCATTTTATTCCGGTAAGCCCATGCTGGATTTTCAGTTGCTGTCGGAAGCCGGTGGGGGCATCGCTTCTACCCTTGAAGGCGATGTCAAGATCACTCGCCATCTGGTGTCTTTGATTCTGGGTGGGCAGTTTGCCCGCGAAGTCGCTTTGCTGCTTGAGGGGTTTTAGCCGTGGCCAGTTATGATTGTCGTTGGTTTTGGCTGGTGGTTATATTCGCTGCCTCTCAGATGGCGTCTGCTGCTTCACTGGATACTATTAAAGCCAATAGCGCTAACGCCGATTCCCTGGGGCGAATCAAAGCTCTGACCGGACAACTTATGGCGCAGGCCCAGCGCCAGATTACCGAGCTTGACACCGATGATTTTGTATTGATTGTGGATGCATACGGCAATCTGGTGTCTCAAACCAGAGAGCTGGGTGGGGGTAAGGGTGACTTTGAGTATCTGATTGATCGGGGCCAGGCATTGCGTCAGCGTTGTCGGGACAAAGTCCGCTCCCTGGAAAGCGTTACCCATGAGGATGAAGTCAAGCTGGAACAGCTGTATCGCTCCGATGTCTGGCATGATATTAATTACGCGCTTTCCGCCGTCGGCTACTGGCAGGCCTGGGCGTTACTCGGCATCGCCCACAGCAAAGATGGCGAGCGTGATCAGGTAGCCTGGCTGAACCGCGCCGAGAGTGGTTTTCAAGCGTCGTCGGTGCGTATTCTTTACCCTGGTATTGTCTATGGCAGTTGGCTGGGCATGGGCTATGTGGCCGCCGCCCGTGATCAGCCGGATGTCGCCGAGGAGCGGTTTCGTCGCCTGACCCAGGCCCTGGTTAGCGACCCGGAGAATCCGGTGCGTAAAATTGCCGAGGCTGAGCTGACAGTGTTGGCGCTACGTCGAGGTGAGGTTCAACCCGTTACTACCCGTACCAGGGAGCCTTTGAGCCCCAGCCTGGCCAATGTCTATCTGGAAGAGGCCTTCGTCCTGTTGCAGCAGCACCGGGAGACCGGCACCGGCGCAATAGCCGCGGCGGAGCGTCTGAAAGCGCTGATTGAGGAAGGTTATTTAACCACTGGCCTGGTTGCTCGAATTTTGTTCTACCGCGACGAAATTGTCGGTCAGGACCTGGGTTTATTTTCCCACTACGTGGATATCGAATTCGCCTACGCTTATCAGCAATACGACACCGTGGTATTGAAATACCGCGAGTTCGAGCAGCGAGGTGGCCTGGATTTGCTGATAAACCTGCGTACCTTGCAATACCACTACGCGGTAGCACTGTTAAAAATAGGGCAATACCACGATGCCTGGAATATGGCCGAAAAGTTACGCGGCAAATCGGACCTGCCGGCGCCGGTGATCAAGGCGCTGCCCAAGCTATCCTTCCTTATTGCCCAGGCTCTGCATCAGCAAAAAGGCAGTAACCGTAATCGCGTACGTGTTCTCAATGCCGCCGAGTATTTTCTCACCAAAAGCCCCGATGACCCGGATATCAGCGCCGCCCATCTTGCCTTGGGTCAGTTAAGTTTCAATCCTGACCGGGCCGAGCGACATTTGCGTGAAGCCAAACGCGACGCAAAATTAAAAGGCTCCATAGCGATGGCTCAGTTGCAACGCTCAATCAGCACTTTTAATAGCGCGATAGAGCAGGGCGCTATGGAGTCCCAGCGAAAACAGGCCCGTGAAATTCTGGCCCAGCTGGAGGAACTGCCGCGCTACGAACGCGACAAGCCCTGGTCCAGGATCTTGAGTCTGCAAATGCAAACAGTGCTGGCTCAGAATCTGGAGCAAGTCGTGAGCGGAATAGACGGGATAAATCGACAAGCCGCCCAGGACCCCAATTTCAAACTGGATGCCAATAGCCGCCAGATACTGCTTTGGTCAAAACTCCGAGCACTGGATCAGCTAGATGCGGGCAGGGTTCTGGGTTTTGTTCAGGAGCTGGTCAGCTTGGGTGAGGCGGGTGATGCCCTGGTGCAAAGGGAAATTTACCGCTTTTTTCTGGGTAAGGAACAACGTCGGGAGTTTGGTGACTTGATTCGCCTGGTGGATGCGGTCTACCCCGCCTGGGCTGGTCAAACCCAGGATCAACGTCAGCTACGCTTGATGCAGATTCGTGCCAGAACAGCCCTGGGCCAGCCTGGGCAGGCCTTTGAGCTAGCCCAGGCGATGGTGGGTGAGTTTCCAAATTCCGGTGACGCCTGGATGGCTTACGCGGAAAGTGCCGAGGCTGTGGAGGATTTTTTCACCGCCGAACGAGCCTGGGCGAAAATTGCCAGCGCCCAGCCCGAGGGCGCTCCCCGGTGGCGAGAGGCTATGGCGCAGCGAGTTGAACTCATGGGTTACTTTGAAGACAGAGTAGAAGACATCTGTGCCGTGCTTGAAGAGGCGCAACGCTATCGACACCTGGCCAGCGCCGTGGAGCAGGAGGTCATGGATACGAGGTTGAAAGCGAGTGCTTGCCCTTGAGCAGGGATTTGGTGAATATGGGGCAGGGTAATGAACCTGTTTAGGGCCAGATAAAACCGGGGTGAAACAGGAAACATGAGAATAAAAAAATACGATTTTGATTTTAGCCGCCGCCATTTTATGGGGCAACTGGCCAAGGGCGCACTGGCCACGGGCGTGCTTACCCCCCTGTGGCCGGTGCTGGCTAAAACCGGCGATATTACCGGTGTCTATCCCGATGAGTTGATGTCCATCGAAGCCTATAGCGGCGGTAAAATCAAAACCGGCGATACCATCAGCGCCGACAACGTCGAATATGTTAAAGACCTGTTAGACCCCATTCGCTATACCCAGATAGCTCAGATGGGACGGCGGATGCGTATGCTCGATACCACCACCGACATCATGCAGCTGAGCCCCTGGGAATATAATGAGGCAACCCTACGCCATCAGGGGCAGGCCATGTTTGACGGTGACGGCAATGTGGTCACCCGTGAGGGCAAGCCCTGGATTGGCGGCAATCCCTTTCCCGATCCGAGCACGGCGCTGGAGGTTTTCGCCGGTATCACACTTAGCTGGGGTCGCCACGACGCCTCTTTCTATGCCATTAAGGAAAGCGATGTCAGTCCCGATGGCAAAGTCGAATACAATTATGAACTGTGCTGGGCGGAACTGGCGGCCACTGGACGGTTAGTGCTGGAGCCAAAGCCTTACTGGACCGGCCACGAGCAAAACCTCCGTTACCAGTCGGTGTTTTTTGTTAGGCCCAATGATATTGCCGGAACTTCCTTCCTTAATATCTGGCCCTACGATCAACGGGAATTCCCCGCGTTGACAGGTTATCTGCCAGCCTTCAAGCGGGTGCGGCGTTTCCCCAGTAACCAGCGCTTTGAACCGCTGATACCTGGCTCCTCCTTATATTTATCCGATGCCTGGACTGCTGGCGATCCCTTTCTGACCTGGGGTAATTACCGGATCGTAGGACGTGGCCCGACGCTGGCGGCGGTCTCCCGCAATTGGCGGCCCGCTCACGAGAATTGGGAGCACACTACCCATGGTGGCCCCCATGGGGAAACCTTCTGGGATATGGATGTGGAGCTGATCCCCGAGGCCATTGTGGTGGATGCCGAGCCGGTTAAATTCCCCCGGGCGCCAATCAGTAAGAAGCGCGTCTGGTTTGATGCCCGCACACTGGCGCCCTTGATGATGGTGTCCTACGATCGGCGCGGTGAAATGTTTCGCTCCTTCGATGGCGCCGCGTCTTTGTACACCGACGGCGAGAATACCGTTTACGACGGTAAGCATCCCTACGCGTCCTGGACCCGGGTTCATGCCCACAATATTCAGACCAATCGGATGACCCGGCTGGAGCAGGTAAAACGCATTTCCGGTGGCTACGAGACCAAGGTGAATACCGACGACCTGTATGAAAAATATCTGACCCAGGCGGCGATTCGACGGTTAGGCCACTAGTGCAAACAGCCCGTAGCGTGTGAATGGTTTGTGGAGCGTAGTCGGGACGACGGGTTTGCCCAACTGGCATTAAGCGCTCATATTTTCGCGCAGATAATCAAAGAGTTTGCGTTGTGCGGTCGAAGGCTGGTTCCGGATGGTGGCGGCCTGATCGGACGCATTCAGACTGGTGAGAGGTGAATCCTCGCCGCTTGCTCGGTCTTTGTTTTCCTTTTGTACCAGACGAATCAGCTGTCTGATGCGCTGGCGTTCCAGTTGCGGGTGCTCGGCAAGCACCTGTTCCAGTAAGTCCTGGTCGCCAGTACCGAGGCGTTCGCCCAGGGCTTCAACCTGTTGAAAGCGCTGGCGAAACAGCCGTTCACCTTCCTCTTGTGTGTTGAGAGCTGCCAGAATGTTTTCGTGGTCGGCGTTCTTGATCAGTTTTGCGATAAAGCGTATTTGCCGACGAATGGCGTCGGCGTGTTTAAGTCGCCGGCCTTCTGCCAGGGCTTTAATCAGGTCATCGGGCAGCGGTAATTCGCTTAGCCGGGTTTTGGGCAGGCCCAGTAATTTTTCCCCAGTGGCCTGGAGGTCGCGCATCTGTCTTTTTTGCGCGGATTTGTTGGGTCGAGCGCTCGATTCCGTGTCGCCAGGGTTGATTTCATCGTTGTACGGATCATTCATGTCAACGTTTGCGGGGATAAGTTACAGGTAAAAAACCGTAGCCAGGCCGAGGAAGGAGAAAAATCCTACCACGTCGGTGATGGTGGTCAGCATAACGCCACCGGCCAGCGCCGGGTCGATATTAATGGATTTAAGCACCACCGGCAGCAGGGAGCCGGCAATGGCGGCGGTAATAAGGTTGATAACCATGGCTGCGGCAATAATGTAGCCGATCATTAGCTCATCGAACCACCAGGAGGCCAGAGCGCCTATTACGGTGGCCCAGAGCAGTGCATTGAAGGAGGCGGAGAGGAATTCCTTACTCAGCAACCAGCGTATATTGCTGCGGCTGATCTGCCCCAGGGCCATGCCGCGGATTACGACGGTCAGGGTCTGGCTGCCAGCGACCCCGCCCATGCTGGCGACGATGGGCATGAGGATGGCCAGGGCCACGACTTTGTCCAGGGTGCTTTCAAACACATTGATGACCACCGAGGCGAGCACCGCCGTGCCCAGATTGATGCCCAGCCAGATTGCCCTTCGTGGCGCGGTCCGGCGTACCGAAGTAAAGGTTTCCTCTTCGTCGCTAAGACCGGCGAGGCCAAACAGGGAGTGTTCGGCATCCTCGATGATGACATCGACCACATCGTCAATGGTGATCCGGCCCAACAGTTTGCCGTCGTCATCCACCACGGGCGCCGATACCCAGTCCTGACGTTCGAACAGCTGGGCCACCTGTGACGAAGGAGTTGATGCCGGTATGGCATCCGTGCTGTACGGGAGATTATGGA
>OBIY01000419.1_pt1 | contig 16933 bp, 11 predicted proteins | sample 1519841 | NCBI WGS metagenome assembly OBIY01 (sample SAMN03019774, study PRJEB22545) | beach sand metagenome | biome: beach; feature: sea beach; material: beach sand | place: USA: Municipal Pensacola Beach, FL | collected 2010-07-30 | depth 30-40 cm m
CTTAACCACGCCCACCAGTTCGCGGAGCCGGTAAGCCGCCGGGACGCGCACGCCCTCAAAAGTAATCGTGCGGGTGGGCTGGCTGTTCCAGCCCATTTTGCTTTCGTTTTTACCGTAGCTGATGCCGGGCAGGTCGGCCGGCACCGCAAAGGCCGTGATGCCGGCGGCACCGGATTCCGTGCTGCCGGTGCGGGTCATCAGCACGAGCACGTCGGTACTGCCAGCGCCGCTGATAAAGGACTTGCCGCCGTCGATCAGGTAGTCATCGCCATCGCGGACGGCCCTGGTGCTAATAGAAGCCGCATCACTGCCGGCATTGGGCTCGGTCAGGCAATAGGAGGCCAGTTTTTCGCCGGTGACCAACTTGCCGCAATAGTCCTTATGTAAGGTTTCCGTGCCCCAGGTGCAGGCCATCCAGGTGGCCATGTTGTGAATGGAAATAAACGCGGCGGTGGAGGGGCAAGCAGCGGCCAGTTCTTCGAGAATCAGGGTCGCGTCAAGCCGCGACATGCCCATACCGCCCACTGCTTCTGGGCTGTACATGCCGCAAAACCCCATGGCGCCGGCCGCGGCAATGGTATCGCGGGGGAAGATTTTTTCTTCGTCCCACTGGGCGGCGTGGGGCGCCATCTCACCTTCGGCAAAGGCGCGGGCGGCATCCTGAAAGGCGCGTTGATCTTCGCTGAGACTGAAGTCCATCGCCGCGCCCGCTTATTTCAGGTTAATCGACATATTGGGCCCGGTGGCGACGTCGTCTTCAAACCAGCGGGCGGTGATGGTTTTGGTCTCGGTATAAAAACGCACCGCCTGCTTGCCGTAAGCGTGCAGATCGCCATGGAAGGAACCACGCCAGCCGGTGAAAGAGAAAAACGGCAGGGGCACCGGAATGGGCACGTTGATGCCTACCTGGCCCACCAGAATTTCGTGCTGGTATTTGCGCGCCGCACCACCTGAGGCGGTAAAGATAGAGGTGCCATTGCCGCGGAAGTCTTCGTTAATCGCGGCAATCGCGTCATCCAACGTATCCATGGTCAGCAGGCACAGCACCGGGCCGAAAACTTCCTCCTTGTAGACACTCATGTCGCGGGTGACATCGGTGAAGATGGTGGGGCCGATCCAGTTGCCGTCCGGGTAGCCCTCCACCACGCAGTCGCTGCCATCGAGCAGGCAGGTGGCGCCTTCTTCTTTGGCGCCAGCAATCAGGCCGATAATTTTTTCCTTGGCCGCGGAATTGGTTTGCGGGCCGTAGGCCGCGCCCTTGTCGGACCAGACGCCGGGGCGAATGGCTTTGGCGGCCTCGGCAATGTCCGGCGCCCATTGGGCGGCTTCGCCCACCAGAATCACATTGGGAATGGCCATGCAGCGCTGCCCCGCCGCGCCAAAGGCGGAGCCGATGATGTTGTTAATGACCTGGCTCTTGTTGGCATCGGGCATCACCACCATGTGGTTGTTGGCGCCGGTCATGCACTGCATGCGCTTGAGGTTTTCGGTGCCTTTGCGGTAGATATGCTTGCCCACGGGCACCGAGCCAACGAAAGAACCGGCGCAGATATCCGGGTGCTCCAGCAGGTAATCCACCTGGTGGGCGCCGCCATGAATCACCTGCAGTACGCCCTTCGGCGCGCCGGCCTCTTCAAACAATTCCACCAGACGGGTCGGGGTTAGCGGGTCGCGCTCGGAGGGTTTGAGGATAAAGGTGTTGCCGCAGGCGATGGCCAGCGGGAACATCCACAGCGGAATCATCGCCGGGAAGTTAAAAGGCGTGATGCCCATGCACACGCCGATGGGCTGAATAAAGGAATAGGTGTCGATGCCGCCGGCGACGTTCTCGACGGTCTCGCCCATCATCAGGCTGGGGATATTGGCCGCGTGCTCGACCACCTCGATGCCGCGCCAGACATCGCCCTTGGCATCTTCAAAGGTTTTACCGAGCTCCTGGCTGATAATCTCGGCCAGCTCGTCGTGGTGTTCTTTTAGCAGATGCTGGTAGCGCAGCATGATGCGCGCCCGCTGGGGAGTGGGCACTTCCTTCCAGGTCTGAAAGGTGGCCTTGGCCGAGGCGATGGCGCGCTCCATTTCCTCATCGGTAGCGGCGGGCACTTCAGAGAGTACCGCTTGCGTGGCGGGGTTAACAACCGGGGTCCGCTGTTTGCTTTCACTCTGCACCCACTCGCCTTCAATAAATAAAGGAACTGTTTTCGGAAAGGGCATGGTTTACCTCTTTAGTTATAAAATCGAACGTCGCGCTTGCAGGCGCCTGCCATCACCTGGCGCTGGATCTACACAGACCCTCGTTGCCCGGGGGGACGAATTGTGGCACTTTTCAGCGTGATATAAAAACATGATTGTCAACGGAAGAATGACAGGCAATTTACACAGATAAGGATTCATCCCACAGGGCGCACCCATGAATGATCTCTCTGTAAATACCGAAGATGCCGAAGATGCCGAAGATGCCGAAGATACCGGTTCCGCAAAGCGCGGTTTACACCCTCTAATCTGGTTAGCGCCATCTTTGGAAGGACCAGTATCGTCGGCCTGGCAATGGCTTACATCAATCGCGGCTCCGCGCCGGTCTGGCTGCAAAGCCATTACCAGTTTCAGATAGGAACATTCTGGATAGGTGTGTTATGCGGGGTTATTGGAGCGCTGATGACGCGGGTGCTGGCAGGCTGTCTGATTCTGCTGTTTACACGGGTTTGGCTGGTGATTCGCTGCGTCAAAGGGCTACAGGCGCTGGATCGAAAAGAAGCAGTCAGCGACCCAACCATCTGGATATTCAGCTAACTCGCATTCAGCCTACCGCCGTTCGCAGAGCCTCGCTGGCCTTGGCATACTCGATCCTCACTATTTCCAGTTGATCCCTGGAAAGTTCCAGATCGCCACTGCCGCCCGCCCGCTCAAGCACCGCGCAGGATTTCGCCAACCGTAGCGCCGCCACATTGCCACAGGAGGATTTCAGCGAATGGGCCGTTTCCCGTATTTTTTCCGCATTGCCCTCGGTAATAAATTTATGCAGGTCATTCTGCAGGTTTTGAGCCACCTGGATAAACAGCTCCACTATGTGCGCAAGCTTGTCGGGCTCCTCGCTGTAAAGATTTTCCAGTTGCGCAAAAGCGTCCAGATCGAGAATGTCTGTTTCATCGTCGTCGTCCAGCCGATCTTTTAGGGTACACGCCTCGCTCGGACTCACATCATTAGCCGTTTCACCGTCGGCGGCCCCCGTCTCGCTTGATACAGCCACTGGAACCCACCTTGCCAGCAGGCCCGCCAGATCATCCTGAGAAAATGGCTTGCTTAGGTAGTCGTCCATACCGCTTTCCAGAAAACGCTCGCGATCACCGGTCATGGCATTGGCAGTCAAAGCCACAATCGGAATATGCCGGTCTTTATCCTGCTCCCATTCACGGATCATGAACGTCGATTCGATGCCATCGATATCCGGCATGTGAATATCCATCAGCACCAAGTGGTAATCGCCACCAAACAGGGCATTCGCTGCCTCCCGACCATTGGCAGCCACGTCGACTTCCAGTCCCATTTTTTCAAGCATGGTCTTAGCGACTTCCTGGTTAATTGGGTTATCCTCGGCAACCAGCACCTTGCCACTGAATGCCCGCACGCGTCCTCCTTCGGTACTGGTAGCACCTTTGCCAACAACAGGTGTGATTTTCGAATGGTTTTCAAACACACTCCGCAGGCAAATCTGGAGGTCTTTTCTGTTAATCGGCTTTGCCAACACACCAGCAAAGCCCACCCGCATCCTTTCCTTCTGTGCCGTTAGGCTTTCAGAACCGAGCAATACTATCGCCACATCACGTAGACCTTGGTCCGCCCGCACCGCTCTTGCCAACTCCACACCGTCCATACCGGGCATGATCAAATCCAATAGCAACACGTCGAAAGACTGACCGGATTCGCGCAATAGCCTCAAAGCTTCCAAACCACTGGATGCCTCGACAGCTTTCGCTTTCCAGTTACGCAGATACTGCACCAGCACTTCCCGGCTGGCGGCGTCGTCATCAACCACCAGCACTGTGCGCCCAGTAAAATCGTTGACTTCGCTGTTGAGGTCCACCTCGTGGGCTTCCTGCTTCTCCAACTCAATCACAAATGAAAAGGTACTACCCACGCCAACTGAGCTGTTGACACTTAACTCGCCACCCATCAACCGCACCAGTTGAGAAGAAATACTCAAGCCAAGTCCAGTGCCGCCAAAACGTCGGGAAGTGGTGCCATCAGCCTGGTTGAACGCCTCGAATATGGTTTTCAGTTTATCCTGGGTGATGCCAATGCCCGTGTCTTTCACTTCAATTTTCAAACGCAGTCGATCGTCCAGTTCTTCAACCAGGTTTGTCGCAACCGCCACCTCCCCCCGCTCGGTAAACTTAATGGCGTTACCAATCAGGTTGGTCAACACCTGACGCAGTCGCGTGGGATCACCGTACACCGCACAAAGTTGTTCAAGAGGCGCGGCATGGATCAACTTAATCCCCTTTGTGACCGCTGTTTCGTTCAACAGACCGCAGGTATCGTCCAGCAAGTCATTAAAATTAAAGCCAACATTTTCCAGCACCAACTTACCGGCCTCGATTTTTGAAAAATCGAGAATATCGTTAACGATAGCAAGTAGCGCCTGCCCGGAATTCTTAATATTGTTGATATAACGGCTTTGTATTTTATCCACATCGGTATCCGCCAGGATGTCCGCCATCCCCAACATGCCGTTCATGGGCGTGCGGATCTCATGACTCATATTGGCGAGAAACTGTGATTTAGCTTTGCTCGCTGATTCTGCCATTAGCTTTGCTTCCGCCAACGCCGCTATCGTGGACTGCAGTCGATCATTGGTCGCCGACAAGTCCGCGGTTCGCTCGGCAACCAGGACTTCGAGATCGCTCCGGTACGACTGCAGCGCAGCTTCCCTGCCGCGGACCTCATCGAGCATCAAGCTAAAACCACGATAGAGTTCTCCGACCTCATCCTTTCTCTCCTCTTCACCAGATAAGGACGGGACATGGAGAATGTCTTCGGAAGCCTCCGCCATCGATTTGGTCAACTTCAACAGGGGCGAGGTAATGATTCGTTGCAAATACCACGCAATAGCCAGCACAGAAACCACGACCAGCGCCGCGCTAATCAATGCGACCGTCAGGTATTCCCGCAAATGCTCCAGCAGGCGCTGTTTTGACGCTACGATATGCAAGGCGCCAATTCCCGACTCGTCCAGCAGCACCGGTTGCGTGAAATGCATCAAGTCATTCGCTTCAACTAATATCTCTTGCTTTGTTTCGATCAGATCATGGATCGCTTGATCCCGAGAGACAGCGGATTCAGCGTCAAACAAATGCTCCAAGCCGTAATCTGGAAAGCCGGATACCTTGTAATCCGCAAAACTGTGTTCTGCTTCCGAGTGCCCGCCATGACTGGCAATATCGGGCTGTACATAAAGCCTTGCAAACACAATATCGGGGTTTGCCTTTAACGCCGATAGCGTCTCCCGTGCCGCCGACTGATCCTGAAAAGCGATACTCGCCGCACTGTTCCAGGCGATCACGCTGGCTAATTGCCGCAATTCGGCACGCAATTCCCGCAGTTCGCTTTCTCTCACGGTAATAGCGGCAAACCAGACTGCAGGCACCAAAGCCAGCGCCGCGGTGAGAGACATAATGCCCACGAGCTTCAACCGCAGGGGAATGTTCTCAAACCGAATCAAAATCCACCCCCTACTCTTTGACGTGCTCGGCAAGTTTGAGGAGCCGCGAGCTCAGCTTGATGTTGGCTCGGCGCGCATTGCTTAAGTCAACCTCAAATACCATGCGCTCGTGTTCAGTAAAAAGGTTAATGACGCCACCGGTATCGGTAAATCCCGGCATCTCACCAATCGTCAGCACGGGTAAGTCAGCAATGGCTGCGAATAATCTGCCTAGCGCTTCTCGTTCGGTGCGCTGCACAAAGATCAGTTGGCAATTTTGGGGCCGTTCCAACCACACACTTGTTTGTACCTCTATCGGGTGCGAACCAATACTTTTTTTTGTCAGCGGTTGAAATGCGTGGGCGAGGGATTCTTCTCCCATCACGCAAACCCTGAAGGGCGCGTGGTTACTGGCATAGACCCGTGCAGGCCATTCAGAGAAGCGCGCAAAATTTAAAGTGAAAGCCGCCAGCAAGCGATGCGCTTCCATTGCCTGCGGTTGCGCATATGCTTTTGCGCCACACAGAACGAGCAAAAAAAACGTCAATCGCTTGCTAAGCATTTAAACTTTACTCTATTAGCAGGCAAACCCCTTACCAGGGCCGCCACATTATTTTAAAAGAAACACTCCTTTCTATTTCCGTCGGCAGGGTAAAAGACTCCTCGATATACTCTGGATGAGCCGGATCAAGCAGATTCTGACCGACCAAAGCCAACTCCAGGTTTTTATTTGGTCGCCAGGCAAGGCGTACATCCGCGCTCAGGTAAGCGTCAATTTGGTACACGCTTTCATTTCGGCCATCAACTGCATGTGCTTGATCTGTATAACGAAGCCAGACATCAAGTTCGACATTATTGGTAAGATCGTACTGGGAACGCAGGGAAACCTGGTGGCGTGGGGCCTCGCCATTTTGCAACTTATCCGTGGCGTTACGTGTATCAAAGTTTTGCTCCAGATAGCCGTAGACCAGATCCCAGCGCCAGGTTTCGGTAGGCTGCCACACTGCGGACAGCTCAAAACCATGGGTATCACCCGACAGTTTGTTATTAAAGCGTATAGATTGTTGAACGTGGGTACCCATGAATACCGGGGGCTCCAGCCCAACGGAGCGTAGGTCGTCGTAGTCATTGTAGAAAGCGGCAAAATCAAGCATCAGCGATCCCGCAACGGTGACGCGATAACCGCCCTCCCAGGCAATCAGCTGCTCTGAGTCGTAACCATCGTCACCAATCAGCCGGACGACAACCGGCGGGATAAAAGGCGGCACGGGAGGAACCACGGTTTGCAGAAAATCCACATCGTGTTCAACCCGGGACGCAACACGCACGGCCCGAGAAGCGCCCAGCCACAACTTTTGATTGTCCGCGAGCGACCACATCAATCGCACACTGGGTTGTATTTCCGTACCGGTGTAATCATTACGCTCAAATTTACTGCCCAGCGCTAACCAAAGCCTGTCACTAACAAGGGTGATTTCGTCCTGAAGGAAGAAACTGAAAACTTCGTCATCTCGCCTGGTATCACCGAGCACTGCGGCCACGTTGCCATTGAAATCTGTCTCGAAATACCGATAGCCCAATCCCCAGATAACATGATGTTTGTCCCACCCTGCAATGAGGTGTTGCAACTCAAAATCCATAGTTTTATCGGTCTGGTCCGCGAACCCCTCATTGCGGTTATTAAAATCATAGTAGGCCTGCAGGGTAAATTCCGAATCCGCCGATTGTGTATGGCGCCAACGACCAAGAAAATTCCAACCATCGGTTTCAACCGTGTCATTTAAAAAATTCACGAAAGGGGGAGCAAGATCGGGCAGCAGCAATTGCTGGTCAAAATTTCCCCGGTAAAAATCACCCTGGAAAGTGAAAGTATTCTTATAGGATGGTTGCAGATCGACACGAAAACCGCCACGCTGAGCATCTCCCTCGTCACCAGCGTCGCCCCCGCTTTCTCGTTCGGTTTCGTCACGTTCGGTGGTCTTGAGGTAAATGCGCGCATAACTATTTTCCGCAAACCGGCGGCCCGCGCGTACAGCAACCGCCCCTTGGATTTCGTCACCAAGCATTGCCGTCACCAGAGAACCCTGGGTATCGGCGGCATGTCGTGAACTGATATTAATCACACCATTGACCGCGTTGGCGCCCCATAAAGTAGCACCCGGACCACGGATTACCTCGATTCGCTCAATATCTTCAAGCATCAAATCGCTGGCTTCCCAGTAAACACCAGAAAAAGCCGGGGAATACACCGTGCGCCCATCCACTAGCACAAGCAACTTATTGGCGAAGCGGCCATTGAAGCCACGGGCTGAAACCGCCCATTTATTGCCATCTATGCGCGCCACATTGATGCCAGGCGCCAGTCTCAGAACGTCGGGCACACTGGTTGCGCCGGAACGGCGGATATCTTCCTGGGTAATAACGAAAATCGCGGCGGCACTGTCGGACAGTTTGCGAACCTGTTTGCTAACCGAGGTCACCTCGATATCCATCAAGGCTTCAATATCAAAGTCCACCATATTTTCGTCATTGGACCAGGCCACATCGATCCACCCCACAACCAGGAGGACTATGCCGACACCGAATACGACGCTTCGGTCGCAAGCATCCAGTACAGATGTTTTCGCCGTTACAAACCGGCTAGGTTTGACGGAATAACTCATAATTCACCCTTCTCGCATTGTTCAAGTTGGGCGTCACGATATTTGGTGGAACTTTTCGCACTATCGCGTATTCTTCGGTCGGCGAAGCTCCCATCTTGAAGCTCAAACCGTAAAAAAATCACGCGCCGAAAAGTCGTTAATAAACTCCGGTATATGCTCACCGAGCAGGGGTTTTCCAAACAACCAACCCTGCCCGAATGCACAGTTTTCCGCTTTCAACAACGTCAGCTGATGCACTTCCTCTATACCCTCGGCCACCACCTCAAAACCTAAGGAATGGGCCATCGCGATAATGGCCTTGGTGATAGCCGTATTATTCGCATCAACCCCCACGCCCTGCACGAATGATTGATCAACTTTCAGGGTATCGATTGGAAAGCGGCTCAAATAACTCAAGGACGAGTAGCCGGTACCAAAATCATCAATTGAAATCGCCACTCCCAACTCCTTTAGTTCTTGAAAGGTGTTGATGCTGGTTTCGACATCGTCCATGACCACGCTCTCTGTCAACTCCAGTTCTAGCAAATCAGCCGACAGACATGTCTCGGCCAACACACCGGAAACCAGCTTGACGAGATCACCGCGGCGGAACTGCACGCCACTCAAATTGACCGCTACTTTTAGCGGTGGCAAGCCTTGTCTCTGCCAGGACTTAACCTGTGCACACGCTGTTTTCATCACCCAGGCGCCAATAGAGACAATTAATCCTGTTTTTTCCGCCACCGGAATAAATTCCGCTGGCGAAATGTCACCCAGGTCTGGGTTGCGCCAGCGCAGCAAAGCCTCGACGCCCATAAACCGGCCATCACTCAGACGGATCTGGGGTTGATAATTCAAAACCAGCTCCTGCCGCTCTACCGCCGTTCTTAACCGGGTTTCTAGCTCCAGTAACCGCAGCGCCTTTTGATTCATTTCCGGGGCATAGAACCGGTAAGTATTTTTACCTGCTTTTTTGGCTTCATACATGGCGATGTCCGCGTTTTTCAACAACTCACTCGCGCTGTTACCGTCGTCAGGGAAAACGGATACGCCCATACTTACACTCGCATACACTTCATGAGGGACAACCCCCTGGCCAGGGGTTTCCACGGCAATCAAAAACGCTTCGGACAAGCTTTCTGTGATTCTTTTCGCCACCGCGCTGGCATTGGATTTACCCTGCAATCCGCTCAGCATGAGAATGAATTCATCGCCGCCAAAGCGGGCGAGCACCCGACTTTCTTTGCTTCTAGCGATCAGGTCACTTTCCCGACAAATACTACTCAACCGCTCGGAAAACTTTCCGATAAACTGATCGCCAACATGGTGCCCGTGGGAATCGTTGACTCGCTTGAAGTCATCAATATCCAGATAGATCAGCGCCAGTGAAGACCCCATGCGTTTGTGTAGCTGGAGCGAACGTTCCAGCTCCTGAATAAAAGCAGAGCGATTGTGCAGGCCCGTGAGATCATCAAAAAAGGCCATGTGCCGTATTTTTGCTTCGTTACGCCTGGTTTCACTGATATCCTGAATAGTACCCATGACGTGCCTGGCAGATCCTCGGCCCTCTTTTACAAGGCTTTCACCGGTAATCTTAATCACACGTACCGATTTGTCCGCTGTTACAACCCTGAATTCGACCGTCCAGTTATTGGGGTCTGTGGTTAACACGGGGAATTTTTTAACCAGTTCCGCTTTGTCTTCTTCGTGAACGATGCTGATACATTTTTTCAAAGTGTCCAGCTTATGCAAAGGATGACCAACAATTTTGTCGACTTCATCCGAATACACAAATACGCCGGTATCCAGGTTTAGATCCCAGTAGCCCAGCTTGGCGATGCGCTGTGCGTTAAGCAAGCGTTGGCGGTTTTTCTCCAGCTCGGCAAAACTTGTCGAAGCACGAAGAATATAGCGAATTCGTTGCAGTAAAACCGACCAGTTAATGGGTTTGCCCACGAAATCCGTCGCTTTGACATCGAAAGCTTGTTCCGCCGCACCGACATCATCGCTGCCGGTTACCATAATAACGGGTATCCGTCGCGTGGACGCATTTGCGCGTAATTGCCTGCACGCGCCAAAACCATCGAGCCGGGGCATCATGACATCGAGGAGAATCAGATCCGGCACGACTTGTTTCGCCAGAGCCACCGTCTCGACGCCATCCGCCGCCAGATGCACCTCAAATCCCACTTTCTCCAGCATGTCTCGCGAAATTTCCCGGGCCAGAGGATCATCGTCAGCGACAAGAATCCGTTTTAGCGGTTGGCCGACTGCCGCTGCTTCCTTTTCGCCTGGGGAACGGTGGAAATTTTCTTTTACGCCAGCCATTTTGCTGTCGCTAGCAAACTCCTCATCGTCGCTCCGCATTGTTTATGACCTATTGTTAGCGGTATCCTCGCCTCAAAATACCACTAAAGAGTCTATGCAACAACAGCTTACAAACTAGCATTAACCTTATCATTGAAACACCACGACTCACACCACGGGTTTGATTGACTCGAGAATCCGGCGTCAGCCTGGAACCGGAAACAGGTGGCGGATGAATAACCTTTTGTCACCATGAAATTATCCAAGCTCACAAAAATTTTTACCCGATGGATTACATTCTGTTGTGCACGAGGGCTTTCACGGTTTTAGCCAAACAATACTCACTCGGCGAAACCTCTAAAATAGTTGATGACATCATCTGGAGGACAGTATGGATTTAGATTTATCTGGGAAAGTCGCACTGGTGACTGGCAGCCATCGCGGCACCGGCGAAATTATCGCCAAATGCCTGGCGGCAGAGGGCGCCACGGTTATCGCCCACGGGTTGGAAGCCAACAGTGCTGACCACGTAACCGAAAATTCAGATGTGGCCCATGCGGTATGGGGCGATATCCTCACCGACGAAGGCGCGCATGGGGCGGTGGAGCAAGCGCTGGCGGCTACCGGCAAGGTCGATATTCTGATCAATAACTACGGCACTGCCGACGAACGCACCTGGTTAAACGCCAGCACCGATGATTGGCTGCATATGTATCAGATCAACGTGCTTTCCGCCACCCGCATGATTCGCCTACTCTCACCCCAGATGCGCCAACTGGGCTGGGGTCGCATTATCCAGCTGGGCACCATCGGTTCCACCCAGCCCAATGCGCTTCGCCCCCATTACTACGCCGCCAAAGGCGCCCTGGCAAATATCACCGTCGGCCTCGCCAAGGAACTGGCCGACACCGGCATCACAGTAAATACCATCTCTCCCGGTTACATTCGCACCCCGGAAGTGGAAGCCGCCTTTCGCGCCAAGGCTAAAAAGGAAGGCTGGGACGACGACTGGGAAACCATTGAAAAACGCATCGTCGCCAAGCGCTTCCCCAATCCGGTGGGACGAATCGCGACCCGCGAGGAGGTAGCCGACCTGGTGTGTTTTATCGTCAGTAAAAGAGCCTCTTTTATCAATGGCCAGAATATTCGCATTGATGGCGGCCATATTGACGTCGTCCACTAAAATTCAATTAACGGTATTGATGACCGTCAATGCACCTACGCCCGAACTCACTACGATGCAGGAGTGAATATTCACTAACGCCATATTCACCGGGAGGCAATAATGACTACTGAAGAAAAAACCGGTCTTTCATTCGATCGTCGCAGGTTTATTTTCCGAAGCGCTGCTGTCGCCGGTGCTGCTTTGGCCAGTGCCACGATGTCCGCTGGCTAGGGCAAAGGCCCCGGAGGCGGTGCCATGTTGATCGCCAGTGACCACGAAAACATCTGCGCCACCTGCCAATTCTGGGGAGCGAAACGCAAGGTTACCCCTGATGGCAGTCACGTTGTCGTCAAGAGCCTTGGCTGGTGCAACAACCGCAAAAGCCCGAACTTTGGCAACACTACCGGACCACAGACTGGCCCCATGAAGGTATGGGAAAAATGGTCGGCGATTACCTGACAGTCAAATCCTGACAGGCCGATCTTCACCTGGCTTTTACCCGGGTTTCCACATCCACATTGCCTGACGCTGTCTCCGATCCTGGGTCACCAGGCTGAAGGAACAGGCCGTGCCTATGCTATATTTGCGCCTTTTTTGGATACCTTTTGATGGACTGGCACGGTGCTTTTGCCGTCACGCTGACGATTTCCACCCTGGTTACCCTGATGCTGTCCCGCATCGGGCCCCATCTCGTGATGATGGGAGCGATGGCGCTGCTCAGCGTCAGCGGTGTGTTAACCGCCAGCGAGGCGCTGGCCGGATTTAGTAACCCGGGGCTGATTACCGTCGCGGCCATGTTCATTGTCGCCACCGGCATTCATGCCACCGGCGGCATCGATATGCTGGTTCAGCACCTGCTGGGACAACCGGGCTCCACCCGTCGCGCCCAGCTGCGCCTGTGTGCGCCAGTGATGCTGCTAAGCGGTTTCCTCAATAATACACCCGTGGTGGCGACGCTGATTCCCGCCGTCAGCGCCTGGGGGCGCAAGCTGGGTATCGCGCCCTCCAAGCTGATGATTCCCCTGAGCTATGCCGCCATCCTCGGTGGCACCCTGACACTCATTGGCACCAGTACTAATCTGGTAGTTAACAGCCAGTACCAGCAGCTGACCGGCCAGGAGGGCTTCCCCCTGTTCGCCATCGGCATGATCGGCCTGCCCGCCTGCATCGTCGGTATCATTTTTATCACCTGGCTGTTTCCGCGCTGGCTGCCGGACCGAGGTGACGAAGGTTTATTTGGCGATGTCCGCGAATTCACCCTGGAAGTGGCCGTGGCCCACGATGGCCCTCTGGTGGGTAAAACCGTCGAGGAGGCGGGACTGCGCCAACTGGTTAAAATCTATCTGGTGGAGATCATCCGTGAGGACAGCGTCATTACCGCCGTACCCTCCGAGGAACACCTGCACGGTGGCGATCGTCTGGTCTTTGCCGGCAATACCGAGGCCATCTCCGACCTGCTGCGCATCCGGGGCATTGTCCCGGCCAGCGAGAGGGAACGTCCCGCACTGAGTCAGGAACGGGAAGAGCGCCGGCTGGTGGAAGCTGCTCTCTCTCCCCATTCCGACTGTATCGGCCAGACCATCAGGGACTCACGCTTTCGGGACCGCTACGGCGCGGTGATCCTGGCGGTAGCCAGGGGCGGCGAACGGGTCTCGGGTAACCAGGGCACCATCCGCCTGCGCGCCGGCGATACGCTGTTGCTCGAAGCGCGCCCGGCTTTCGTTACTCGCCAGCGCTACAACAAGGATTTTCTGATCATCAACGATCTGGAGCAGGAGCACCCCCGCCATGATCGGGCCTACCTGGCCTGGGGCATTCTGCTGGCCGTGGTTACCGCCGCTACCACGGAGTTGACCAGCATGCTCAATGCCGCCCTACTGGGCGCTGGCGCCATGCTGGCTACGGGTTGTTGCTCACTCAACCAGGCCCAGAAAAGCCTGGATATGACCGTGCTCATCACCATCGGCGCCTCTTTTGCACTGGGCGCGGCACTGAGCAAAACCGGCGTCGCCACCCATATCGCCGACTTTGTCATTACCATGAGCGTCGGCGAAGCCTGGCTGGCCCTGGTTCTGGCTTACATCGCGGTATCGGTGCTGACCGAGCTGATCAACAACAATGCCGCGGCCATTCTGATGCTGCCTATCGTGCTCGAAATCAGCGCCCGCGCCGGCCTGCCCAGCGAACCTTTCGTGTTTGCGGTGATGATGGCCGCTTCGGCCAGTTTCGCCACCCCCATCGGCTACCAGACCAACCTGATGGTCTTTGGCCCCGGCGGTTACCGCTTCAGCGATTTTGTTCGGGTGGGCGCCCCCATGAATATCCTTATCGGCGTGGTCTCCATACTGGTAATCATGACCATCTGGCCATTGGGCTAGAAACTGTTCGCGCCGGCAACCGTTTGCACGCTCCCAGAACGGGCATTTTTAGCTACAATTCCCGCCTTCACCAAGCAGCGAATTCACCATGGCTCAATACGTTTACACCATGAACCGGGTCGGCAAAATCGTGCCGCCCAAACGGGAAATCCTGAAAGACATTTCCCTGTCTTTTTTTCCAGGCGCCAAAATCGGGGTGCTGGGCCTCAACGGCGCCGGCAAATCCACCCTGCTGAAAATCATGGCTGGTGTCGACACCGACATCGTCGGCGAAGCCCGTCCCATGCCCGGCATCAAAGTGGGTTATCTGCCCCAGGAGCCGCAACTGGATCCTGAAAAAAATGTACGCGGCAATGTGGAGGACGGCGTACGCGAGGCCCTGGATGCCCTCAAGGGCCTGGAAGAAGTTTATGCCGCCTATGCCGAAGAAGGGGCTGACTTTGATGCCCTGGCCAAGAAACAGGGTCAACTGGAAGACGTCATCCAGGCCTGGGACGCCCACAACCTGGAGCACAAACTGGATGTGGCTGCCGACGCCCTGCGCCTGCCGCCCTGGGATGCTCGCATCGAAAACCTGTCTGGCGGCGAAAAGCGGCGGGTAGCCCTTTGCCGCCTACTGTTATCCCGACCCGATATGATTCTGCTGGATGAGCCCACCAACCACCTGGACGCCGAATCCGTTTATTGGCTCGAGCAATTCCTCCACGACTTTGACGGCACCGTGGTGGCCGTCACCCACGATCGCTACTTCCTCGACAACGTCGCTGGCTGGATTCTGGAGCTGGACCGTGGCCACGGCATCCCCTACGAAGGCAACTACACCACCTGGCTGGAAACCAAGGAAGCGCGTCTGGCCCAGGAGCAGCGAGAAGAAGCTGCCCATAAAAAAGCCATTCAACAGGAGCTGGAATGGGTCCGCAAAAACCCCAAGGCCCGGCAAGCCAAGAATAAAGCCCGTCTCCAGCGTTTTGACGAGATGAACAGCCGCGAATTCCAGTCCCGCAACGAGACCAACGAAATCTACATTCCCCCCGGCCCGCGCCTGGGCGACAAGGTTATTGAGCTGGAGCATGTCAGCAAAGGTTTTGGCGACCACCTACTGATCGATGACCTGAGCCTCAGTATTCCGAAGGGCGCTATCGTGGGTATCGTCGGCGGCAATGGCGCCGGCAAATCCACCCTGTTCCGCATGATTGCCGGCACCGAGCAAGCGGACAGCGGAAACGTCAGCCTGGGTGAAACCGTCGAGCTGGCCTTTGTCGAGCAGAGCCGGGAAAACCTTGAGGACGGTAAAACCGTTTGGGAAGCCATCTCGGAGGGTCACGACATCCTGAAAATTGGCGACTACGAGGTGAACTCCCGCTCCTATGTAGGTCGCTTTAACTTCAAGGGCAGCGACCAGCAGAAACGGGTCGGCGACCTATCGGGCGGTGAGCGTGGCCGCCTGCACCTGGCCAACACCCTTAAACAGGGCGCGAATGTACTGCTGCTGGATGAGCCCTCCAACGACCTGGACGTGGAAACCTTACGCGCTCTGGAAGAAGCCATTCTCGCCTTCCCCGGCTGCGTGCTGGTGATCTCCCACGATCGCTGGTTTCTGGACCGGGTCGCGACCCATATCATCGCCTTCGAGGGCAATAGCGAGGTGGTCTTCCACGAAGGCAACTTCACCGATTATCACGAGGACTTTGTCGCCCGTCAGGGCAACGATGCCCAGCCCCACCGGATGAAATACAAGCCGCTTAAACACTAATCGCGAGAACCGTTGCCCCGCGACTTTATTGCTGGGCACGCTAAAAACTCACGGTTCTTTGTAAACCCTTCGTCTGTAGAAGCGTTATTAGGCGCACAACCCAAAGCAAAGGATGGGCGCGTATGTACAAGCAAATGTTTTTGGCAATGGTTCTCACGGCAAGTTTCGCCAGCACCACCCTGGCGGCGGACAGGGGCGACCATATCGAGGAGCATCTCGACAACCGGGGCGATCGCATTGAAGAACGACTCGATAACCGGGGTGACCGGATTGACGACAGGCTCGATCAACGGGGCGAAAATATCAATGACCGTCTGGACCGGGCCTCCGACAGGGCTGAAGAACAAGGCAAGGAGCGCGTCGCGGCAAGGCTTGACCGCAAGGGCGATCGCGTTGAACGAAGACTGGACCGCAAGGGCGACCGCATCGATCGTCGTCTTGACCGTAAAGGCTCCCGTATCGACGGTCATCTCGATCGCAAAGGCAAGCGCATCGATCGAAGAATAGCGCGATAGGTTCTTCTGTTACCCCTGAATCCAACCACTGTATAAGCGTACGCGAAAACGCGGTTGCCGGTTGGCACCGGCAACCGCGTTTTTATACAACAGACGGGCAAAACCCTTCCTTACCCCCACCAAGCAAGCCTTTCTCCCGGGGCAAATCAGGACCAGCATCCACCCCCGCCTTTACAACCCGAACTAGCCTATTGTTTTTAAAGGGAAAAATACCTATCCTGACAACCAACCTGAATTGGGAGAAAGCCATGAGTGTTGTCGGATTTATTGTGCTGGGAATTGCGGTATTGCTGATCGGTTATCTGGTAATGCTGTATAACAACCTGGTGGCGCTCAAGCACCAGGTCGCCAAAGCCTGGGCCAATATCGACGTCTTGCTGAAACAGCGCCACGATGAACTCCCTAAGCTGGTGGAAACCTGCAAACGCTACATGACCCATGAACAGGAAACCCTGGAAAGGTCGCTAATACGCGATTG
>OBIY01000420.1_pt1 | contig 16931 bp, 15 predicted proteins | sample 1519841 | NCBI WGS metagenome assembly OBIY01 (sample SAMN03019774, study PRJEB22545) | beach sand metagenome | biome: beach; feature: sea beach; material: beach sand | place: USA: Municipal Pensacola Beach, FL | collected 2010-07-30 | depth 30-40 cm m
GGCTTGCCCCCGCGCAGCACGTCCACCGTCACCGTGCGACCGACCGCCGTCCGGCCAACCCGCGGTGGAAGATCGCTCGAGTAGATGATGTCTTCGCCGTTGAAGCGCATGATCACATCGCCAGCCCGCAGGCCCGCCTTGGCGGCCGGCCCCTCGGGCAGCACGCGTGCCACCAGGGCGCCGCGTGGCTGCGACATGCCGAACGACTCGGCCAGATCACGCGTCACGTCCTGGATCATCACCCCCAGCCAGCCACGCGTCACGCTGCCGTGCGCCTTCAGTTGTTCCACCACTTCCATGGCCACGTCGATCGGCACCGCGAACGACAGCCCCATGAAACCGCCGGTACGGCTGTAAATCTGCGAGTTGATACCGACTACCTGGCCATCCATGTTGAACAGCGGGCCACCGGAATTGCCCGGATTGATGGCCACGTCGGTCTGGATGAACGGCACGTAGGTATCCTGCGGCAGGGCACGGCCCTTGGCGCTGACGATGCCGGCGGTGACCGAGTGATCAAAACCGAACGGCGAACCGATCGCCAACACCCACTCGCCGACCTTGAGACGCCGCGGGTCGCCGATCGTCACCGTCGGCAGACGGCCGTTCTTCGCTTCCACCTTGAGCAGTGCGATGTCGCTGCGCGCATCCGAGCCCACCAGCTTCGCGGACAGTTCGCTGCGGTCGCTCAGGCGCACGATGATGGCGTCGGCACCGTCCACCACGTGGTGGTTGGTCAGCACATAGCCGTCGGCAGAAATGATGAAGCCGGAACCGAGCGAGGCGTCCGGCAGTGGCGGCTCGGGCTGATCGCCGAAGAAATGGCGAAAGAATTCGTTCAGCGGTGCGGCGTCCGACCCGTCGGGCAATTCGAACGGCAGCTTCGGCAACGCCGCCTGCTCGGCTTCGGCACGCTGCTCGGTACTGATGTTGACGACGGCGGGGCCGTTTCTGACCACCAGTTCACTGAAGTCCGGCAGGCCGGCGGCCGCGGCCGCGCCGCTCCAGGACCACACGATCCAGACGACGGGCAGCACTGCCACCCGCCCAAGGCGTCGGAGCATCATGGCGCCACTTCAACCGGCTGCGCATCGGCCGGCGGCGCGACGACCGTTTCCGAGGATGCCTGTGGAACCGGTGTCAGCGCCTCGACGATCTGGCGCAGCGTCACCACCGGCGCGGCCCCCAGCGCGGTGACGTGCCGGTCTCCAACCTGCGCACCGAAAACCGGCACCGCCTCGATCCGGCTGGCGCCGAGCAGGGCCTTCTCGCCCGGTGCGGTGGCATCGATGAATACCGACACCGTGGCCAGGCCATCGGACACGGTCAGCTGCTCGACCTCCTGCCCGCTTCCCGGCATGCGGCGACGCTGATAGCCATCCACTCGGAATCCGGCCGGCAGCGTACCGATCTGCCACGGCAAGTCGCCGCTGGCCAGCGGGGCCGCCTGCAGGGTGTGCTCGGTCCACTGCCGGTCCACCGGCGCCGGCTCGAAGGCCTGCTCCCAGACCGAGTCCGGCAGCAACGGCAGAATCTCCACGTCGACGAAAAACGCCTGACGCAATACCCGGCCCTGGCCGTCCATGAGACTGGCCTTGAGCAGCAACCCGGTATCGGAATCCGTCCCCAGCAGGTAGCCGAACCGGAACTCGTCCCGCGGCCGCGCTACGGTGAAATCGGCCGGCCGCCCCGCCAGGCGGCCGCTGCCGACCAACGTGAACTCGTAATAGGCAGCCAGCCGCTCCAGACGGCGCGGCAACAGACTGGGAAAGGCCGCCGCCACCAGGGCTTCGTCACGCGTCGGACGCGCGTCGCCGAGCGCCACACGGCAGCGACTGCCGCTGCGTTCGAGCTCCCAATACGCGCCCTGCAGGCTGCGCACCCGATCCTCGCCGGCCTCATGGCCAGCGCGGTGCAGCAATTCCAGGGTCTGGGTACGCTGACCCTCGATCTGCACCACATGGCCGCGATAATTGAGCGTACGCGCGGCCTCGAGCATGCGCTGCAGAACAGCCGGCGTGTCCGCCGCACCGGCCGGGGAAATGCCCAGTGCCAGTGCCAGCAGCACCAGGGCACGTTTCATTGCGCGGCGTCGGCGCTGACGCTGCGTACCGGACCGGCAAACGCGTCCTGGCCGGCCAACAGCGCGTTGTCGGCATGTACCGACCAATAGCCGTGCAGGCGGTCAACCGCGCGTTCGGGAGTTTCGCTATACGCCACCGCCGCGGTCGACCTGGCATCCGCACTGGCAAGCTCCGGACCGCTGTCCGCCGCTTGCCACTGCCGAAGCCCAACCACTGTGACCAGTGCCACCGAGGCAGCCAGTGCGCCGCCTACCGCGTAGCGAGACCAACGGGTCAAGCGCGGCGCCGGCGCCACCGCCGGCAGGAAGTAGGTCGGTTCGTCGGCCAACGCACCCCGAACCCCCTCTCGTATGTCCAAACCAGGCTCAACATCGCCGCGCAGCAGGTCGCGCATTCGGTGCATCCGGTGCCACGCGGCAGCCAGAGTCTCGTCACGCGCCACCACTTCCAGCAGGGCATCGGCCTGCTCGGCATCCAGTTCGCCATCCAGCAACGCGGACAAGGCTTGGTGTTGCGGCTCCGTCATTCAGCTCTCCACCGGTTACAGGAACGGTTTGAGTTTGGCGTCCATCGCGCGGCGGGCCCGAAAGATGCGCGAACGCACCGTGCCGATCGGACAATCGAGCACGCGGGCGATGTCGTCGTAGCTAAGACCTTCCATTTCACACAAAGTTAACGCAGTGCGCAGATCTTCCGGCAATTCCGCCAACGCCCGCGCCACCGCCGCCTGCAACTGATCACGGGCGGCGAACGACTCCGGCGTCCCCAAATCCGCGACATGCACGCCCGCCTCCTCCACGTCACCGTCGGTGATGTCGATGTCATCGGTGGGTGGGCGGCGCGATCTTGCCACCAAATGGTTCTTGGCCGCATTCACCGCAATGCGGTACAGCCAGGTATAGAAGGCGCTGTCACCACGGAAGTTCGGCAGTGCCCGATACGCCTTGATGAACGCCTCCTGCACCACGTCCTGCACTTCCGAGCGGTCGGACACCATGCGCCCAACCAGCTTGGCTACCCGCAGCTGGTACTTGCCGACCAGCAGATCGAAGGCACGCTTGTCACCCCGCTGCACACGGCGCACCAACACCAAGTCGGCATCGGCCTGATCGGTCGAATTGTGGGTCGTCATGTCGGCACAACAGACCTGACCGCCGGCACACGGCGGCGGCCATCATGAAGGGCAGGGTAATGCGCGGCGCGGCCGCCGAAGCTGGACATTGGTGCCTCCCTGTCGTCGGCCGCTGCGGCGCGGATTGCGCATTTGTTACAGTTCGCGCCATTTTATCAGTCCGCCACTCAACCCTGCGTCCAGCCCCATGTCAACCAGTCAACAGGTGCTCATCATCGGTGGCGGCGCGGCCGGCCTCAGCCTGGCATTGCGCCTGGCGGACCAGGTACCCGTCACCATGCTGGCCAAGGGGCCGCTGACCGAGGGCTCCAGTCTGTATGCCCAGGGTGGGGTGGCGGCCGTGCTGGGCGACCAGGACTCGATCGACGCCCATGTCGACGACACGCTGGTGGCCGGCGCCGGGCTGTGCGACCCGGCAGCGGTGCGCTTCACCGTCGAACGCAGCCGCGACGCGATCGCCTGGCTGATCGACCAGGGCGTCGCGTTTACGCGGCTGACCGAACCCGGCGGCAACGGCCCGTTCGACGACTACCACCTCACGCGCGAAGGCGGCCACGGCCAACGACGCATCATCCACGCCGCCGACTCCACCGGCCGCGCCATCACCACCACGCTGGAAGACAAGGTCCGCGCGCACCCGAACATCACGCTGCACGATTACCACGTCGCCATCGACCTGATCACCGGCGCGCGCCTGGGGATGGCCAGCGACGCCAACCGCTGCCTGGGCGCCTATGTCCTGAACCTGCATACCGGGCGGGTGCAGGCCTTCCACGCCCAGGCCGTGGTGCTGGCCACCGGCGGCGTCGGCAAGGTGTACCTGTACACCAGCAACCCGGACGTGGCCACCGGCGACGGTATCGCCATGGCCTGGCGGGCCGGCTGCCGCGTCGCCAACATGGAGTTCATCCAGTTCCACCCGACCTGCCTGTTCCATCCGCAGGCCAAGAACTTCCTCATCTCCGAAGCGCTGCGCGGCGAGGGCGGCCGCCTGTGCCTGCCCGGCGGCGAGCGCTTCATGCACCGTTACGACCCGCGCCTGGAACTGGCGCCGCGCGACGTGGTGGCGCGCGCCATCGACAGCGAGATGAAGCGCCTGGGTCTGGACTGCGTGTACCTGGACATCAGCCACCAGCCGGCCGATTTCATCCGCGAGCACTTCCCCACCATCGCCGCGCGCTGCCTGGAACTGGGCATCGACATCACCCGCGAGCCGATCCCGGTGGTGCCGGCGGCGCACTACCTGTGCGGGGGCGTGCTGACCGACCTGAACGGCCGCACCGACCTGCCGGGCCTGTACGCGGTCGGCGAGGCCGCGTACACCGGCCTGCACGGCGCCAACCGCCTGGCCAGCAACTCGCTGCTCGAATGCCTGGTGTTCGCCGAATCGGCGGCGGCGGACATCCTGGCCCGTCCGGCGCTGACGGACCCGGCAACACCCGACATCCCGCCCTGGGACGAGAGCCAGGTCACCGATTCCGACGAAGAGGTGGTGGTCACCCACAACTGGCAGGAACTGCGCCGCGCCATGTGGGACTACGTCGGCATCGTGCGCACCGACAAGCGCCTGGCGCGAGCACTGAACCGTGTCCAGTTGCTGGCGCGCGAGATCCAGGACTACTACGCCAACTTCCGCGTCAGTCACGACCTCATCGAGCTGCGCAACCTGGTGCAGGTGGCCGAACTGATCGTGCGCTCGGCCCAGCAACGGCGCGAGAGCCGTGGCCTGCACTACAGCCTGAACTGCCCGCAACTGGACCCGCAGCAGAACCCCCGGCCGACCGTTCTCAACCCCCGCTCAACAGACTGACACGCAGACGGCGCAACGCCTCGGGCGCAACCGCATCGGCCGCCAGCGGCACGTAACGGCGACGGCGCCCGCGCCGCAGGGCCACGATCACCAACCATGGCCGACAGAAGCAGGCGTCCGGCACCAGCCGCCAGCCCTCTTCGACGCCACCGTCGCGGCGCAGCAAGGTCCAGGCGTCATCGACCCGGCCGCGCAGACGCACCACATCGGCCGCCTTCGGCGCCTGCGTCCAACCGAACGCCGACACCAGGACGACCACCGGCAGCGGCCAGGCCGACAGCGGCAGCGCCCCCAGCGCCACGGTCAGTGCGCCCACATGCACGACCGCACTGAAGGCAGTCAGCCGCGGCGAGCGCCGCGGCGCAAGGTCATGCTGCACCGTTCAGGCGATCGAGCACCGCAGCCGTCGCCGGATCGTCGGGCCCCACCCGACCGAGCACACGGTCGAGCAGGTCTTCGTCCTCCAATGCCAGCAGCCGCTCGAAGGCCGCGCGCTGCGCCGCATCAAGCCCGGCCAGGTGCCGCTCCAGAAAACGGGCGAGCAGTACGTCGAGTTCCTTCTTGCCGCGGCGACACCGCCAGCGCAACGTAGAATCACTGAGCATCGAGTTGAGGTCCGAACTGAAGGAGGCGCAGACATGGCCTGGACGCCCGTTCTACCCGAATCCGCCCGGTCGGCGCCAGCGCCCGCTGCCTGCACCGCGATGCCGCTGACCCACCTGGCGGTGGTGCAGGCAAGTGGCGCGGACGCGACCGCCTTCCTGCACAGCCAGCTCAGCAACGACGTGCAGGGCCTGCCCCCGCAACGCAGCCTGCTCGCCGGCTATTGCAACGCCAAGGGTCGGCTTTTCACCATCTCCCGCCTGTGGCGCCACGGCGACGCCTGGCTGCTGTGTCTGCCGGCCGACAGCGCCGAGACGCTGCTCAAACGCCTGCGCATGTTCGTGCTGCGCAGCAAGGTCACGCTGACGCTGCGGCAGGATCTCACGCTGTTCGGCGTGAGCGGGGACGCGGCCGCCACGGCGCTGGGTCGTGCCGGCCTGCCCGCTCCGGACCAGGACGGCAGCGTCGCCACCCACGACGACACCTCGGTGCTGTGCCTTCCGGGCACCGTGCCACGCTACCTGCTATGCCTGACGGATGCCGTGGCACCGGCCACCTGGACGGCGCTCACGGAGGTTGCCCGCCCGGCCGACACCGGTTACTGGCGCCTGCTGGAGATCGATGCCGGCCAGCCCTCCGTCCACGCCGCCACCGCCGAGACGTTCGTACCGCAGCATGTCAACCTCGAACGCGTCGACGGCGTCAGCTTTCGCAAGGGCTGCTACCCGGGCCAGGAAATCGTCGCGCGCATGCATTACCTCGGCAAGCCGTCGCGGCGGATGTACCGCATGCAGACCACGGCGCCACCGCCACCGCCCGGCACCGCGGTACAGGACGAAAGGCAGCGTGAGGTCGGCACGGTAGTCGACGCCCAGGCCACCGGCACCGACGCCACACGGCTGCTCGCGGCACTGCAGGTCGCCGCCATCGACTCGCCCCTGCTGCTCCCCGACGGCGCGCGCCTGGAAAGGCTTGACCTGCCGTATCCACTGGAAGCGCCCGATAGCGCCGAGGCCTGACGCGCGCCGCGCGTCAGGCGCGCACCGAGTGCGCCAGCGTTCGCCACAGCCGACGACCGCCCCCTTGCAGGCGGCCACGCCGCCCAAGGTAGTACCCCAGAAAGCGCCGCCGGTCGGCACGCGACCAGCCGATGCTGCGCCGGTTCAGACTGTCCAGGTCGCGCCGCGCACAGTGCCGCCGCCACAGCCGCTGCTTGGCCTTCTCCAGATCGATGAGCGCCACCGGCGCCGCAGCCACGCTGTCGTCGCCGGCCAGCCAGGCTTCATTGACCATGATGTGTTTCGGGTACAGACAATTGTGCTGCAGGCGCGCATCGTGCAGCCGGCGCACTGCAGCGGCAATCACCCGCAGCAGACGCCGGCGCGTCGGCAACGGCGGCCAGCCGTCCCGCTGCCAGCGCGACACACAGTCCTCGAGGGCGCTGTAGCCTTCCAGCGCGCGGGTCACCAATACACCGCAGGGGTCGCCGTTCAACCCCCTCTGAGCAAACAGCAGTGGCTCGGCCGCCGCCACGCCGATCTCTGCACAGCGCAACAGGACGCGGTACTCGCGCTCACACGTCAGTCGCCCGCGCCACGGGTGACGCAGCGACCGGAACACATAGCCCCGCTGGCGCTTGATGAACACGCCCCCGCCGCCGGCCGCCTCCGGCAGGCGGTAGTGACTGACCGCGCTCCAGCCCTCACGCCGCTGATTACCGGGCTCGACCGCGTCGAGCGACAGCGCCCACCACGCCTCGAAACTGTCCAAACCGGCCTGCCGCAGGATCTGCCCCCACGGCTCCGGCACATGACACGCGAAACCCGTCGCCATAGACACACACCACGTAAAGAAACAGGCCCGACCGCTACCGCACGGCGCCACCGTAGCGCGCCATCCCTGCCGTCAGCCGGCCGACGCACGAACAAAAAAAAACCCGTCCGGGCAAACCGAACGGGTTTTTTCTCGACTCATCCAATGGCGCGCCCGGAAGGATTCGAACCTCCGACCGCCTGGTTCGTAGCCAGGTACTCTATCCAACTGAGCTACGGGCGCGAAGCGTGAAATTATCGGTACTTGGCGCCAGTTCTGTCAACCGGGAAAATGTGGCGGAGAGAGAGGGATTCGAACCCTCGATGGAGCTTTTGACCCCATACTCCCTTAGCAGGGGAGCGCCTTCGACCGGCTCGGCCATCTCTCCGTGAAGGGTGCGCAGGATACCTGCTTCGCCTTCCCTGCGCAAAGCGTTCAGCCTTCCGCGGCCGCCGGTGTCTGCGTTTTCGCGCTCTCCAGACGAATGCGCTCGTAAATCTCCGCGCGATGTACTGGTACGTCCCGCGGCGCCTTGACGCCAAGCCGCACCTGACTGCCCTTGGTCCCAAGCACCGTGATTTCTATGCCGTCGCCGATCATTAAAGTTTCGCCGGCCCGGCGCGTCAGTATGAGCATGTCCAACCCCCTTGCTGTGGCGACGGGTAACGAATCATCCAATTGAAACTTCCAACGGCCCCTCCCAGGCACCGCCGGCCGCCGCGCACGGCATTGCAACACAAACGAACGTTTTTTCAAACTCCGGCCTGGGCCAAACCAAACGCCTCGTGCAGCGAACGCACCGCCAACTCGACGTATTTCTCGTCAACGATGACCGAGATCTTGATTTCCGAGGTCGAGATCATGCGGATGTTGATGCCCTCGGCCGAAAGTGCCTCGAACATGGCAGCGGCCACGCCGGCATGCGAGCGCATGCCCACGCCGACCAGCGAGATCTTGGCGATCTTGTCGTCGCCGCCGACGGCCCGCGCACCCAGTTCGTCGGCCACCTGCGCCAACAACTCCATGGCGGCCGGGTAGTCGTTGCGGTGCACGGTGAAGCTCATGCTGGTCAGGCCGTCCTGACCGATGCTCTGGACGATGACATCGACCTCGATGTTGCGACGTGCGATCGGCCCGAAAATGGCCGACGCCACACCCGGCCGGTCCGGAATGCCGGTCACGGTGATCTGCGCCTCATCGCGATTGAAGGCGATGCCCGAAATCAGCGGTTCTTCCACGCCGTGTTCCTCTAGAGTGATCAGGGTCCCCGGGCCATCCTCGAAACTCGACAGCACCCGCAGCGGAACCTTGTACTTGCCGGCAAACTCCACCGAACGGATCTGCAGCACCTTGGCCCCCAGGGAAGCCATTTCGAGCATCTCCTCGAAGGTGATGCGATCGAGCCGGCGCGCCCGTGGCTCGACGCGCGGGTCGGTGGTGTAGACCCCGTCGACATCGGTATAGATCTGGCACTCGTCGGCCTTCAGCGCCGCCGCCAGCGCCACCGCCGTCGTGTCCGAGCCGCCACGCCCCAGCGTGGTGATGTTGCCGTCCTGGTCCACTCCCTGGAAACCGGCCACCACCACCACCTCGCCGGCGGCCAGACTCGCACGCAGACGCTGGTCGTCAATGTCCAGGATGCGCGCCTTGCTGTGCGCGCTGTCTGTCAGGATGTGCACCTGTGACCCGGTGAACGAACGGGCCGCCAGGCCGCGCTCGCCCAGCGCCATGGCGAGCAAGGCAATCGACGCTTGCTCGCCGGTGGCCAGCAGCACGTCCATCTCACGCGCCGGCGGCCGTGTGCTCACCGACCTCGCCAGTTTGATCAACCTGTCGGTCTCGCCCGACATGGCCGACACCACCACCACCAGTTGATGCCCGGCGGCGCAACCGCGGGCGACACGCTCGGCCACGGCGGCGATGCGCTCGGGACTGCCCATGGACGTCCCGCCGTACTTCTGCACGATCAGGGCCATTGCCTGTCTTGCTCCAAGGTATAGAGGGTTGAATCGATCGAAGATCAGCCCAGGCGCTCGCGCACCCAGCCAGCGACGCTGTCGAGCGCGGTGGACAACGCCTGCGGCTGGTTGCCGCCGGCCATGGCCATGTCCGGACGGCCACCGCCCTTGCCGCCCACCTGCCCGGCCACGGCATTCACCAGTTCGCCGGCCTTGACACGCCCGACCAAGTCGCCGCTGACCGCGGCCACCAGGCTGACCTTGTCGCCGTCGACGCCGGCCAGGACCAGCACCGAGCTGCCCAGCTTGTCGCGCAGGCGGTCGGCCTGCTCGCGCAATGCCTTGGCATCGGTCACGTCCAGGCGTGCCGCCAACACCTTCGCGCCGGCCACCTCCACCGCCTGGTCGAGCAGGCCGTCGCCGGCCTGCTTGGCCAGCTTGTCACGCAAGCGCTCGAGCTCCTTGTCCTGTTCGCGTTGCCGCGCCAGCACCTGCTCGAGCTTGTCCAGCACGTCCGCCTCACCCGCCTGCAGCGCCGCCGCGATGCGCCGCAGCCGCTCGTCCGCCTGACGCAACCAGGCGACCGCGCCCTCACCGGCGACTGCCTCGATCCGCCGCACGCCGGCTGCCACCGCCGACTCGGACACGATCTTGAACAACCCGATGTCTCCGGCGCGTGAAACGTGCGTGCCGCCGCACAACTCGACGGAAAAATCGCCCAAGCGCAGCACACGCACCTGCTCGCCGTATTTTTCGCCGAACAACGCCATCGCTCCGGCGGCCTGCGCCTCGGCCAACGCCATTTCCTGCACCTGCGCCTCGCTGTTGGCGCGAATCTGTTCGTTGACCAGACCTTCGATGGCCGCCAGGTCGTCGGCAGAAAGCGGCTTGCCATGGGAAAAATCGAACCGCAGCCGCTCGGCATCCACCAGCGAACCCTTCTGCGTGACATGCGGCCCCAGCACGTGACGCAGCGCCGCATGCAGGAGGTGGGTCGCCGAATGATTGGCACGGATGCGCGTGCGCCGCGCCACATCGACACGCGCCGTTACCTCGTCGCCCACGGCCAGCGCGCCGTGCTCCAGCACTCCGCTGTGCACGTGAACCACACCTTCCTTGCGGGTATCGGCAACCGCGAACGTTCCTGCCGGCCCCTCGATCACACCCGTGTCACCAACCTGGCCGCCGGATTCGGCGTAAAACGGCGTGTGGTCGAGCACCACCACGGCCGGCCGGCCGGCCTCGACGCGGGCCACCGGCTCACCATCCTGTAACAGCGCAACCACCCGCGCGCGGTCCTGGTCACACGCATAGCCGGTGAAGCGGTGCCCGGCCAGGGTCTCGGCGTCCAGCACCTCGGCCAGACGAAAGTCCTCGTCGACGTGAAACTGGCTGGCCGCGCGCGCCCGCGCGCGCTGCTGCGCCATGGCCTGCTCGAAGCCGTCGAGGTCGAGCGTGAAACCGCGCTCACGTGCGATGTCGGCAGTCAGATCGACCGGAAAGCCATACGTGTCGTAGAGCTTGAAAATTGTCTCGCCCGGAATGCGCTGGCCGCCCAGGCGCTCCATGTCGCGTTCGAGGATCGCCAACCCGTGCGACAGGGTCTGCGCGAAGCGCTCTTCTTCCTCACGCAACGCCGCCTCGACCGCCGGCTGGGCCGCCGCCAATTCGGGGTAAGCGTCGCCCATCGCACGCACCAGCGGCGTCACCAGCCGATGGAAGAACGGCTCCTGAGCACCCAGCCGCGCACCGTGACGAGCCGCGCGACGGATGATGCGCCGCAACACATAGCCGCGCCCCTCGTTGCTCGGCAGCACGCCATCGGCGATCAGGAACGCACTGGAACGAATGTGGTCGGCGATCACGCGCAGCGAACGCGAGGCGAGATCGCTGCTGCCGATCACCGCCGCCGCCGCTTCGATCAGGCTGCGGAAGATGTCGGTGTCGTAGTTGTCGTGCACCCCCTGCAGCACCGCGGCCAGGCGCTCGAGGCCCATGCCGGTGTCCACCGACGGGCGCGGCAGCGGCTTCAGGGTGCCGTCGCCAAGGCGCTCGTACTGCATGAACACCAGATTCCAGATCTCGATGTAGCGGTCGCCGTCGGCGTCCGGCGAACCCGGCGGCCCGCCGGCCACACTCGGGCCGTGGTCGTAGAAGATCTCGGTGCATGGTCCACACGGGCCGACGTCGCCCATGGACCAGAAATTGTCATCACCGGGGATGCGGCGAAAGCGGCTTTCCGGCACACCGACGTCGTTCAGCCAGATGTCGGCTGCCTCGTGATCGTCCGGATAAACGGTGATCCACAGGCGCTCGGCCGGCAGCTGCAGCACCTCCGTCAGGAAACTCCAGGCGAAGCGAATGGCATCGCGCTTGAAATAGTCCCCGAAGCTGAAATTGCCCAGCATCTCGAAAAACGTGTGATGCCGTGCCGTGTAGCCGACGTTGTCCAGGTCGTTGTGCTTGCCGCCGGCGCGCACGCAACGCTGCGCGGAGGCCGCACGCCGATACGGACGCTGCTCGAGCCCCAGGAACACGTCCTTGAACTGCACCATGCCGGCGTTGGTGAACAGCAGCGTCGGATCGCCGTGCGGTACCAATGGACTGGACGGAACTTCCTGGTGGCCCTGACTGGCGAAGAAGTCGAGAAAACTGCGGCGGATTTCGGTGCTTTTCATGCGTCGTCGCTGTTGTGCTTGCCAAGAGCCGCGCGAATCTGCGCGCCGGTGAAGCCTCGCGTCTGCAGTTGGCGCTGCAAACGGCTACGCTCGGCCACCGTCGTCGGTGACCGGTTACCGGAGACGTGCGCCCTGGCAGCCCGGCAGGCCCGGTACCAAGCGTCGTCGTCCACCTGCACCGCCTCGGCGATGGCCTGGTCATCCACGCCGCGTGAGCGCAATTCCGCCTGAGCCCGCAGCGGCCCGTAGCGACGGCGCTGCAACTCCGCCACCCGGGCCTGCGCGTAGCGCGCGTCGGACAGATAGCCGGCGTCGCTCAGCCGCTGCAATGCCGGATCGACGTGATCCCGGTCCCACCCGCGCTGGGCGAGCTTGCGTGCCAACTCGGCCCGACCGTGCTCGCGCCGGGCCAGTAGCTTCAGCGCCTGCGCGTAAGCCGCTGCAACCGGGTCATCCACACGCGCCGGCGCCTCAGGCAGGCGCCTCGGCCTGTCGACGCGCCGGCAACAGACGCGCCCTGACCTGCGCCTCGATCCCCTCGGCCAATTCCGGATTGGCGCGCAAAAACTCACGCGTGTTGTCGCGCCCCTGGCCGATCCGTTCGCCGTTGTAGGAGTACCAGGCGCCGGACTTCTCGACCAGGCCCAGGTTGACGCCAAGATCCAGAATCTCGCCCTCGCGCGACACACCCATGCCATAGAGAATGTCGAATTCTGCGGTCTTGAACGGCGGCGCCACCTTGTTCTTGACCACCTTGACGCGGGTCTCGTTGCCGACCACTTCCTCGCCCTTCTTGATCGCCCCGATCCGCCGGATATCAAGCCGCACCGACGCATAGAACTTCAATGCGTTACCACCGGTAGTGGTCTCCGGGCTGCCGAACATGACGCCGATCTTCATGCGAATCTGGTTGATGAAGACCACGGTGGTGTGCGAACGGCTGATGCTGGCGGTGAGCTTGCGCAGTGCCTGCGACATCAGGCGCGCCTGCAGGCCGACGTGCGAGTCACCCATCTCGCCCTCGATCTCGGCGCGCGGCGTCAGCGCCGCCACCGAATCGACCACCACCAGGTCCACGGCACCCGAACGCACCAGCATGTCGACGATTTCCAGCGCCTGCTCGCCGGTGTCCGGCTGCGACACCAGCAAGTCGGCGATGTTGATACCGAGCTTCTCGGCGTACGAAGGATCGAGCGCATGCTCGGCGTCGACGAATGCGGCCGTGCCGCCCACGCGCTGCACCTGGGCGATGCTCTGCAGGGCGATGGTGGTCTTGCCGGACGACTCCGGCCCGTAAATCTCGATGATGCGCCCGCGCGGCAATCCACCCACGCCCAGCGCCACATCCAGGTTCAAGGACCCGGTGGAGATGGCCTCGACGTCGCGAATCGCGCCGGCGTCGCCAAGCCGCATGACCGCGCCCTTGCCGAACTGGCGCTCGATCTGACCCAGCGCTGCTGTGAGCGCCTTCTGCTTGTTGTCGTCCATGCCGTCCCCGTGCCCACCGGTTTGATGCCAAGAGCAAACAGGCATTATTCCATAGCACGCGTCAGCCGACCTACCCCGACGCCGGCCTGCGCGACCCACCCTGCAGGCGACACACCGCGCCACCGGCCGGCTGGCCGGCAGCGAACAGCCACTTCGTCGGGAAGCGCGTGTCGAGAATGGCCCTGCCCGGTCACCCTCCGTGGCGACCGGAGCCCTCCGTAGCGCGGGCAGGAACCGGGAATCGGCGCTGGCAGGAAAAAATCGGGTCTGCGGCCAAGCCGCAGACCCGACAACGCCATCAGGTCGCAGCGGTTCTTGCCAGTGACCGACCCGGGCAAGGGGGAAGCCAGGCGGCCGAGCAGGAACCACGTCACCGATGAATGCAATGGAAAAGCCGCCATCCTTGGCGGCCGCTGCAACCCCACAGAACATGCCCGCCGAGGCACGTCCTGTCGGCTCGCAGTACTGCATGGCCTCCGCCTGCAGCCCGAATGCATTCAGGCGATTACCTGATAGCAGTCAGCATGCCAGCCGAAGGGATATGGCTCTATTCCGCGGTTTTTCCCAAACAAACGCATCTGTGAGGCACCGCATCGCGAAGGTTTCCGCAGAGTTCCTGGACCAAAATGTAAACAGAGATAGAATCCAGAACCCCGTCTGAACAATTTTGTAAAGCCATGGACGCACCAGAGATCCGCCCGGCCCCCTCGGCGTCATCGGCCAACCTGACCTACCTGTGGCAGGGCGACACCCGTGGCTTTCCCGACGTCGAGGATCTGGTCGGCCGCTTGCGCTTTGCTCCGTCCGAGGGACGCATCTGGCTGGACGACCAGCGATCGATCCTGATGCGCGGCTCCGCCTTCGGAAGCCTGCGCCGCGAACTGCTGGAGTCCATCGGCTTCACACGGGCGCGCGCCGTGCTCAAGCGGGTCGGCTATGCCGAAGGCACGCGCGACGCGGACCTGGCACGCCGGGTGCGCCCGGAAGGCAACATGTTCGACGCCTTCGCGGTCGGCCCCCAGGTCCACGCACTCAGCGGCTTCGGCTGGCTGGAAGTCGTCGAGCTGCGCTTCGACCCAGCCACCGACGGCTTCTACGGCGAATTCCTGCTTCGCGATTCGGTAGAGGCCGACGCACACCTGAAGACACTGGGCGTCAGCGCCGAGGCGGTGTGCTGGACCGCCATCGGTTACGGCTCCGGCTACAGCAGCGCGTTCGCCGGGCGACCGATCATCGTCGACGAGGTCGAGTGCCGCGCCATGGGCCACGCCCACTGCAAACTGGTCGGCAGGCCGGTCGAGGAGTGGGACCGGCGCATCCGCAAGGCGGCCTATTTCCGTCCCCAGGAGTTCGTAAACCGTTTCGGCAAACCCAGCGAGTCGGCCGACACCGACGCCCCCGCCGCGCCCACTGGCCCGGCCGTGGACGTGGTCGGCATCTCCGCCGGGTTCGGTGCCGCCGTGCACCTGCTCGGCAAGGCAGCACCTACCGACGTGACGGTGCTGTTCCTGGGCGAGACCGGCGTCGGCAAGGAAGTGTTCGCGCGCATGCTGCACCGCATGGGGCCGCGCGCCGAGCACCCGTTCATCGCCGTCAACTGTGCGGCACTGCCGGAAAACCTGATCGAGGCGGAGCTGTTCGGCGTGGTCAAGGGCGCCTACACCGGCGCCAGCGACTCACGACCGGGGCGCTTCGAACGCGCCAGTGGCGGCACGCTGTTCCTGGACGAAATCGGCACGCTCACGCTGAGCGCCCAAGCCAAGCTACTGCGCGCCCTGCAGGAAGGGGAGATCGAACGCGTCGGCGACAGCCAGACACGCAAGGTGGACGTGCGCCTGCTGGCGGCCACCAACGTCGACCTCAAGACAGCCGTCACGGACGGCACCTTCCGCGAAGACCTCTACTACCGACTCACCACGTTTCCGGTGCGTATCCCGCCGCTGCGCGAACGGCGCGATGACATCCCGCTGCTGATGCGTCACTTCCTGCACCGTTTCAGCGAGCGTCATCACAAGAAAGTCGGCGGATTCGCACCGCAGGCGGTCGAGGCCCTGCTGAGCTTCGATTTTCCGGGCAACATCCGCGAACTCGAAAACATGATCGAACGCGCCGTGCTGCTGGCCGACGACGGTGAGCCGATAAGCCTGTCACACCTGTTCAGCTCATCGCAGGGCGCGCTTCCCGCCACCTTCGGCGTCGACGCCCATGGCCAGCTGGCGAGCCACCAGGGCAGCATGCCGGACCCTGACGAGACCCTGCGCGAGCGCCTGGCGCCGTTGCTGCAATCCACCGGCACGTCGGCGCTGGAAGCGGCGGAGCAGACGCTGATCGAACTGGCCCTGGAGCAAGCCGACGGCAACCTGGCCCAGGCCGCCCGCCAGCTTGGCATCAGCCGCCGCCAGTTGGCCTATCGGCTGGACAAACGCAGCGCCGCTCAGGAGCAGGACCAGGCCCACAGCGACCGGTAGCGACGCGTGCCGCCGACGCGCTCGGAACAAAACAGCGCGAATTCGGTGGCCTGCCAGCTCAGCGGCGCCATGGCCACCTCCGCCAGGCGCCGCGGTCGCCGCAGCACCGTGACGTGCGGAGCAAACGGCCGAACCGGCAACGCCAGCGTCCCGCGCAGCGCCGCCCGAAGCGCCTCGGCCAACGCCATCGCACCGGGCAGCGGCTGCGATGGCACGGCGCACAGCAGACGCGGCCGGGCCCAATATTCGATGCGTTCGAGCGTCACCTCAAACGGCGCCCAGCGCACGCTTGCCGCAGCCCGTTGCAAGGAAGCCACCTGGTCCGGCGGCAGCTCGCCGGCAAACAGCAGCGTCAGGTGCAGGTTCTCAGGCGCCACCGCCCGTCCGCCACAGCGCCGCTCGCACCATCCCGCCAACCGGCCGAGTTCCGCCTGCGCCGCCGCAGGCGGCTGCAGCGCGAAGAACACCCGCGCCGCCGCCGGCATCAGCCGAGCCGGGCGGCCGCCAGCATCAGCAGCTGCAACGTGAGCCCGGCCAGCAACCCGGCAGCCAGATCGTCCAGCATCACACCCAGCCCACCGCCGACGCGCCGGTCGAGCACGCCCACTGGCCACGGCTTGAGGATGTCGAAGGCGCGAAACAGCACGAAGCCCGCCAGGTAATGCGGCCAGGCCGGCGGCACGGCCAGCAGCGTCAGCGCCATGCCGACCACCTCGTCCCAGACGATGGCCGGATGATCCGACACACCCAGCCGGCGGCCGGCCACGCCGCAACACCACACGCCGACACCGCTCAGTCCGAGCAAGACGGCGCCGGCCACGGTGACCGGCAGCGGCACCAGCGCCAGGGCCAACAACACGCCGAGCAGCGACCCCACGGTACCGGGCGCGCGCGGCGC
>OBIY01000421.1_pt1 | contig 16799 bp, 15 predicted proteins | sample 1519841 | NCBI WGS metagenome assembly OBIY01 (sample SAMN03019774, study PRJEB22545) | beach sand metagenome | biome: beach; feature: sea beach; material: beach sand | place: USA: Municipal Pensacola Beach, FL | collected 2010-07-30 | depth 30-40 cm m
GCCGTGGGCGCTCATGCCCGGGTCCATGATTTACTCATTACCCTTTGTTGTACAACCGTTACAGAGTGCTTTTGAAACGCTGGGGAATCGGCCTCTGGAAGTTGCTGCGACATTAAGAGCATCTGCTTTGGATCGGTTTATCACCGTCGTTCTTCCTCTCTCCCGATCGGGTTTATTGACGGCTGCAACACTGGGCTTTGCTCACACAGTAGGGGAATTTGGTGTGGTTTTGATGATCGGAGGGAGTATCCCCGGGGAAACCAAAGTGCTCTCGATCGCAATTTATGAGCATGTCGAAGCCCTAGAGTACTCGTATGCACACCGTTATTCATTTGGCATGCTGGCCTTCTCCTTTTGTGTGTTACTGGCGATGTACCTGTTCAACCGACCGGGTCACCGATCATCGCAATGAGTGATTTGCATATTCAAGTCCAACTGGCGCTGCATAAATTTTTTCTAGATGTGAATCTTAAATTGCCAGGCACGGGTCTCAGCGCTGTCTTCGGGCCATCCGGGTCCGGCAAAACCACGCTTCTGCGCACAATTGCAGGGCTCGAAAAACCTCAGGCAGGTTACATAAAAGTAGGCACAACCTGCTGGCTGGATAAGCAAAACAATAAAAGTGTTCCCACACACCGTCGAAAGGTCGGTTATGTTTTCCAGGAAGCCAGCCTTTTCCCTCATCTTTCAGTGCGCCAAAATATTGAATACGGATTCAACAGGGTGCCCAAGAACCAATGTCGCTTTCAGCCGAAAACAGTGGTTGAAATGCTGGGTATTGGTCACCTGCTCTCGCGTGCGACCGAAAAGCTCTCGGGTGGAGAGCGGCAGCGCATAGCCATTGCGAGAGCTTTGTTGGCAAGTCCGGATATTTTACTCATGGATGAACCGCTGGCCGCCTTGGACCGGGGTAGTAAACAGGACATCTTGCCTTACATCAGGCGGGTGAAAGATGATCTGCAGATTCCGGTACTCTACGTCAGCCATGCCTTAGAAGAAGTGATTCCCCTCGCCGACCACCTGGTGTTAATGGAAAGTGGCCAAGTGAAGGCGCAAGGGCCCCTGGTCGACCTACTGACGCGACGTGAGCTACCACTGATACATTGGGACAATGCCTCTGCCGTCATCACCGCCAGGGTTGAGCAGCATGATTGTCGATATGGACTGACTTATTTGCGCTTTTCAGGCGGTGCGATGGTTGTCGAACATCTTGATCATGCCGTGGGTGACCAGGCCCGGGTTGCTATTCAAGCGCGTGATGTCAGCCTGGTTCTAGAAAAGCCGGAACATACCAGTATCCTCAACATTTTCCCGGGCACCGTCATTGATTGCTTCCCGGAACCACCAGCCCGCTGCCTGGTCCGCTTAACAGTGGGTGAATCGATACTGCTGGCGCGGGTCACACAAAAGTCATTCGAACAACTGAAGCTAGTTGCTGGCCAAGCAGTTTATGTGCAAATCAAAGCAGTGGCGCTCATGGATTAAAAAACACCCTCGGGCAAGCTTCCTGCTAGCCCGTCAAAAAAATTCATTGGCCTGCAATATTTTCTGTTTATGTTGCACGTATACCCAAGGTCAGACGAGCGAGATGGAGACGCAGCGACACCAAAATATTTTGTTCATTACCGCAGATCAATGGCGGGGAGATTGTTTGTCATTACTGGGCCATCCCACAGTATTGACACCACACATGGATGCGTTGGCAAAAGAAGCGACGGTATTTACCCAGCACTATACGTGCGCGGTGCCATGCGGACCCTCTCGCACCAGCTTGCTTACGGGCCTATATCCCTCCGTTCACCGATCGGTTTGCAATGGGACGCCTTTGGACGCACGCCACAGCAATGTCGCCAAAGAAGTTCGGAAATTGGGGTACGACCCGATTCTTCTCGGTTACACGGACACCTCGATTGATCCGCGGGAAGTCACCGGTGATGACAGCCGGCTGAAAAGCTATGAAGGGGTGATGGACGGCTTTCGCTTAGAAGCCAGCTTCAATGAGTCACGGCTGAACGGGTGGCTGACAGAACTTCGCCGCAAAGGCTATACCATTCCCGCCAATCATCGGGACATTTATTTACCCGCAGATGGCAGCCATATTTTTGATATGCGCCCGGCAGTATACCGCGCAGAAGACAGTGACAGTGCCTATATTACGGACTCGGCCATTCATTACCTTGAAAGCCAAGCGGGTCATGAACCCTGGTTTATCCATGCTGTTTATTACCGGCCTCATCCACCTCTGATTGCGCCGGCACCCTACAACACACAGTATGATCCAAATGACCTGTCTTTGCCGAGCCGTTGTAGCAGCTGGGAGGAAGAGGCACAGCAGCATCCATATCTGGCTGCCAGGCTGGCGTATGAACGCAGGTCCTACTCGTATGACGCGCGCATTAATACGGTCGAGGCCTCTGATGAAATACAGCGCATGATGCGGGCGGTTTACTTTGGGTTGATTTCAGAAGTTGATTTCCAAATCGGTCGCCTTTTGTCGTACTTGAAAGACACCGATAACTACGACAACACGTTGATCATCGTGACATCCGATCACGGTGAGATGCTGGGTGAACATTGGTGCTGGGGTAAAGCGGGTTATTTTGACAGCGCCATGCACATTCCATTAATCATCCGCGTGCCGGAAGCGCATGCACACAAGGGTCATCAGGTTGATGCGTTTACTGAATCTGTTGATCTGGTACCCACCATTCTCAATTGGCTGGGTGCAGAGCCCCCCCACGAGTGTGATGGCTACTCCCTGCTCCCCTGGTGCCAGGGGAAAGCGCTCAAGGCGTGGCGAACCTCTGTGTTTTGGGAATACGATTTTCGCACTCTGGATACCTACCATAACGAAAACGCCCTGCAACTGACCCCTGACCAATGCACACTCAATGTGATCCGGGATAAGCACTACAAATACGTGCACTTTACTGCACTTCCGCCACTGTTGTTTGATCTGCAAAAAGATCCGGGAGAGCATATCAACCTGGCACAAAACCCGGACTATCAAAATATAGTGGCAGATTATGCTGGCCAGCTACTCAGTCATCGCATGCTCCATGCCGAGCGAACACTGACAAACCACATGCTCACTCCCCAAGGCCTGGTCAAGTACACAGGGCCCAGGCGCCGCTATGGCTAAGGACGCGCATCGATCATGCTCGGGTGAATCAACAATTGTGCGTGCCCAGCAGGAAATACAGCAAGCCCTGGCATCTTACGCGGCAAACGATTTTGATACGGCAGAAATGCATTTTCTAAAGGCGTGTGAGATTGCACCGGAATACCCCCAAGCACATTACAATTTGGGCTACTTTTTGTATGACCAAGAAGCCCGGGAAGCCTCCATCATTGCGCTTAAGCGGGCCCGGGAACTGCAACAGCCCTACCCTCAGGCAACTTACATGATTGCCTGCAATTACCTGGAACTCGATCAACTTGAAGCAGCGGAACGGTGGTTTAAACAGGCTGCTGAAGAGGCACCGGATGATCCCAATATTCATTTGAACAGAGGTATCATCCTCGCACGGCAAGGGCGGCTTAAGGAGGCTATTGTGTGCTTCGGTGCCTGTTCCCAACACGAGAACAGAGATCGGGCTGCTTTTCATGAAGCTTTATGCTTACAAGAGCTGGGGCAGTGGGATGAGGCGTTGGCGTTGTTTCGGCACCTGATCATGCGGGATCCGGCTTGGCGGCCGATGATTATCAAGTCAATGAGCAAGGGCGCAACAGGTCGGCTGACCTTGTCAGTCAATCAATTAAGAAAATGGTTGATGCCAACAGGCAGAAGTTATTCGCGCTCAGCATCCCGAAAATGACGCCGATAACCCCCTGGCTTTTGCTCCAGAACATCCTCTACTTCGCGGTATTTGTCTGCGGCAGGCCCCTCAAGGGTGCCAAATTTTAGATCGAGTGGCGTGCGTTTAATGATAAGACATTGGGCAATGGGCGTGCCTCGTTTAAGGAGGCCTTCAAATGTTGGATCCTTCCACACGGCCGGGAAGTGAATCAGCCCGTATTTAAATAAATCGGCATCCACCAAGCCTGATAACGTCTGGAATGGCAGGTCCTTTTGATTGACCGGGTGGAGTACGAACAGCGAGTAGCCAGGTTCCAGTTCGATTGTCCAAAAATTATTGAATTTAATGAACATATTTTCACTTTCAAACGGTGTCCCGAGTGTTTGTTCAGGAAAGTGAAAAGATACCGGTGCCCGGCTTGGCCGGCCGACACGCGCCGGTGGCAAATCCCACTGCCAGCTAAACTGACCGTTTTTAATATGGACATCGGCCGCTAGAAATACCGTAAATCCTGTGCTCATTGCATCAATCAGCGGTGGACACTGTTTGGCTGTGCGTAAATCGGTCTCCATCAAGGCGTTATGCGCTTTGGCAGGCATTTGTTTTAACCACTCCGGCAGCGCTTGTCGGGACAGTGCGGGCCGAAGTAGATAAGGTTCCCAGCCGGGTTGGCAGCGAAAAATAACTTTCATAATGGACTCTACCCAAAGGTTATGTTGAAGGTTGCCGTACGCGATATTTCAAAAGTGTGTACAGCAAGGCGGTGATAATCGTTAACAACATAAAAATAAATCCAATCGCGTTGATGATGGGGCTGAGTCCAAAGCGCATGCGTGAACCAATTTCTGTGACCAGCGTGTGATCGCCACCAATGGCAAAAAAAGTCGTGTTGTAATTTTCGAATGATTGTAAAAAAGCGACGACAGTTGCCGTAAAGATTGTTGGGCCAAGGAATGGCAGTGTGACCCGGCGGAAAACCAAGAGCGGCGAGGCTCCCAAGTCAAGTGCGGCCTCTTCCAGTGAGGGGTTCTTGCGTTGTAATCGGGCCATGAACATGAGCATGCAAAACGATGCGATAAAACTGGTTTGGGCAATCATGGCCGTGAACAGCCCGGCCTGTACTCCGAACATATCCCGCCAGAAAATCATGGTGGTGATACCGAGAATGATGCCCGGCGTCAAAATTGGCGATACCAGCAAGGTGTATAGAAGGCCAGAAAACTTCGACTGTAAATGAGTCAGTATCATTGCGCCGGAGAGGCCCAGAGGTAAAGATAAACTAATAACGCCCAAGGCAACGAGTATCGAATTGAATAGGCCTTGCATCATGCGTTCATCGTGCGGAAGCGCACGAAACCAGTCCAGTGTCCAGCCTTTCCAAAGCATGACTGAGGGGGTATCGGAGGCATTGAACGCGGCGGCAGACATTAAAAGCAGCGGGAGAAATAAATAGAGGAAAAAAAGGATGATATAGGTGGTTAAGACCCCGTCAGCAAGGCGAGTGCGCCCTGTCATTTGGCAATTTCCCGGATATTGACGCGAAAAATCAGCATGACGATGAGAATAAAAAGTAAGCAAGCCAGGAGGAGAGTTAAGGAATAAGCGGACCCAATATTCCAGTTAGAGGATTCAAAAAACCGGCGGTAAATGACTTGACTGAACCAGTCCGGGTGAAGCCCCCGGCCGACAATACTCGGCACAGAAATGGAGCCCGCAGAGAGCATGAATGTCATGATTGAGCCGATAGCAATACCGGGCTTACTGTGAGGGAGAATAATTCGCCAATGAATGCGCCAGCTGGGTGCGCCGAGATCCCGGGCTGCTTCGATTTGATTTTCATCGAGTGTTTCCAAAGTGTTGTAGATAGGAAAGATCATAAACAGGATATAGGTATACATCATGACGACAAACACACTGCCGTTTGAACTGAGAAACCGGACCCCTCCCGATGACAGATCGAGAATGCCAAGCCAGTCCAGCATGTGGTTGAGGATGCCTTGATTTGCCAAAATCATCACCCAGGAAAAAATACGCAACAGTTCATTGATGGAATAGGGGATAATCAGGCCGAGCATCATGAGCGCGACCAGTGCCGGCTTACTGACGCGGGTCATGGCATAAGCGATGGGGTAGCATGCCAAAAAGCATAAAACAGTGACAGAAAAACTATACAACAATGTTTTCCAGAAGATTTCAAAGTGAACCTGGTTCATCGAGGTATAGTTATGAAAGGAAAAACGTCCTGTTTGCGCCTTCTGCTCTTTTAAGAGCTGTTCCTCATGCTCAAGGGCAGTGATTTGCTCTTCAAGGGTGGCTTGTTGTTTTTCTAAGGGTTCAATGTGCGCACGATCTTCTGCTGTATTTGTGCGGGATAGGGCGGACTGTTCGTAGCGTAGTGTATCGAGGTCAGCGTAAAGCCGGTCAATGTGAGTGCTGAGCTGTGACAGCGCATCTCCTCGGTCTTCATAAATCAATGAGCGTTCGATCATTTTCAGCTGCGGGAAAATGATCAGGCCAATCACCCAGGCTGCGGTCAGTAGTGCGAACAACAGGGACAAGCCCCGCCCGTAAGTATGAAAAAGGCTATTCACTGGCGAGTTTACCTGAGGGCATGATCAGTGCGTCGTTCGCATCAAAGCCAATGATCTGTTCATTATCCAGTGTTTGGTCTGCATTGCCTGCATTGGTTAAATGGACCAGAAGCGGTTGGTTATCAACGCTGGATTTCATGTGCAGGTGGATGAAGGGGCCTTCAAGGTCGCGCCGTTCAAGTTGGGCGGTTAGGGTGTTTTCAATGGCGCTGCCGTTGACAATTTGCAGGCGCTCGGGCCGTACAAAGATCAGCGCCTCGCTACCTTGTTGAAGCCCACCATAGTGACGGCCCCGGTAAACCCCCTGCCCCGTATCGATCGTTGCGTAATGAGCATCGCAAGCGGTGACTTTGCCAGGGAAGACATTATGTTCACCCACAAAACTGGCCACAAAAGGTGTGGCCGGTCGGCTGTAAATGGCGTTTGTATCGTCGACTTGCTCAATGAGGCCGCGATTCATGACAGCAATACGGTCAGACATGGCCAGGGCTTCACTCTGGTCGTGCGTAATGTAGATGAAAGTGACGCCGGTCTGCCGTTGTATGGTTTTCAACTCCGCTCGCATGTGCTGGCGAAGCTTTAAGTCCAGCGCAGAGAGGGGTTCATCAAGTAATAAGACCGCAGGCTCAACCGCGAGCGCCCGGGCGATGGCAACACGTTGTTTTTGTCCACCAGAAAGGTCGCCGGGCTTTTTGTGCTCATGGCCTTCAAGTGCAACGAGCTTAATCAGTTCTTGGGCACGTGCGCGCCGTTTTGACTTTTTGATGCCCCGTGCTTCCAGGCCAAACGCAATGTTTTCAATCACGCTCATAAGGGGAAAGAGCGCCAGGTTTTGGAAAATCAGGCAGGTCGGTCTGGCATTGGGGCGGATGCCAATAACAGATTGACCGCCAATTAAGATAGTGCCTGATGTCGGTTCCAAAAAGCCCGAAATCATCCGGAGGATTGTTGTCTTACCACAACCGGAAGGTCCCAGAATGGAAAAAAACTCACCCGCTTTAATGTCTAAATTGCTGGGATAGACGGCAGTAAAATCACCAAACGACATGGAAACTTCGTGAAGTTGAACCCCTTTACCTCTCATGGGATGTTCTCCAGTTAAGATAAAATCAGTCTGTGCCTGGTGACTTTACGCACATGAAACGAATGTTTACCTTTAGCCATCAGGCATTGGTAATGCGATCGACATATTCTTGTCTGACAGGGGCAAAGTAAGGTGTGTCAGACTGCCACCACCATAAGTTGCTCAGTGTGGCTTCGTTATAAATCGCGTTATAGGCATATTTGTAAGCCGTATTGGCCATGTCAGCGGCACCTTGAGCCGCACTGTTATAGCCTGTATTGTTGGCCAGCATAGCGCCAATTTCAGGTGTTAGCATGGCGTTAATGAAAGCATAGGCCTGTTCGATGTTCGCTGCGCCTGAAGGGATAGCCATACCGTCCATCCAGGTGATGCCGCCTTCTTTGGGCATACGGTATTTCCACTTCGGGTCAATATCCTGACCGAGCTTGATACCCGTCGTATCCCACGTTTGACCAATCGTGCAGCCTGCCTGTGTAAATGCATTGGTGGCTTCCGTGGCATTGTTCCAGAAAGCGCCAAAATTGTTTTTATGTTTCAAGATGTAAGCCAGGGAAGCGTCCATGACACGGCGCATATCTTCTTCAGATTTATACAAGTCAAGGCCACGATTTGAGGGTGCTTCACCGGTGTGATCAAGCAGAACGGCGACACCGACCAAAGCAGATTTTTGTCGGAAAGCCACTTTGTTATCAAGGCCAGCTTCCCACAGGCTGGCATAGGAGACATCACTATCAGCCAACTTGTGAACGCTGCTGTCAAACGTAATTGCCTCAGTACCCCAGTTGAATGGAATAACATACCGTTTTCCACGTTTAACAGCGCCGAGTTGGATGGAATCTTTGTACATGGAAGGGATAACTGCATCAATATTCACTTTGGATTCATCAATAGGTTGCAGAAGATCACCTTCGTCATAATTGGCTCGATTTGTGACGGATGGCATCACGATGTCAAAACCTTTCCCGCCAGCAGCACGAAGCTTTTGTTCAGCTTCATCATTTGAGCCATAAGTTGACAAGTTAATTTTAATCCCGGTTTTTTTCTCAAAAGCACTGACCATATTGGGTTGAATGTAATCGCCCCATGCAAACACATTAACAGTGCCAGAGCTTGAAAATGCATCTTTAATAACCCAGGGGCCGGTGGAAGCCGCGACTCCCATAGCCGTGGCGGATTTCAGGAACTGGCGTCTGGATGTGCCACGGCTTTGATCATTCTTAGACATGTAATATCTCCCTTCCATCAAGATAAGCTATCGATGGGTTTGAATGCTCGCAACAGCTTGTGAAATAACCATGACAACCTGATGAACAGTTGATGAAATATCGCGTCAGAAAGGCCTTTTAAAGCACAATGAGGCTGATGATCCCGCTAGAGGTGATGAAAAAAGGTAATTTACTCTTTGACTTTGGTCCAAAAAACGATAAAATCCCAAGGCTGGCGTTCATCTATTATTATCATTTCAAGAAATAGAACCTTAATGAAATAAGTCTACCGGGGTTCCGGTGCAACTTGTTTCATCAGGTTAAGCAAGTTATTTGGAGATAACCACTATGTTTGCGGTAATCAAAACGGGCGGAAAACAATACAAGGTTTCAGAGGGCGATAAGTTACGTGTTGAGTCCTTGCCGTATGATGAAGGCGAAGCCCTTGAAATTGATCAAGTTTTGATGGTCGCAGACGGCGATAATATTAAGCTGGGGCAACCTTATGTTGAAGGCTCGAGTGTTAAGGCCGTCGTAAAAAGCCATGGCCGTGGTAAAAAAGTTGAAATCATTAAATTCCGTCGGCGTAAACATTATCGCAAACAGCAGGGGCACCGTCAGAACTATACGGAGCTCGAAATTACCAATATTTCATAATGAAAGTCTCTGAACTTTTTAGACCCTTTAAGAAAAGTAGTTAAGGAAAAGTCATGGCACATAAGAAAGCCGGTGGTAGCACCCGAAATGGCCGCGATTCAGAATCGAAACGACTCGGCGTGAAAAAGTTTGGTGGTCAAGCCGTTTTGCCCGGAAACATCATTGTTCGTCAACGTGGTACACGTTTCCATGCGGGCGATAACGTTGGCTGTGGTAAAGATCATACTCTGTATGCAGAAGCCGAAGGGGTCGTTAAGTTTCACTTTCGTGGTCCTAATAAAAGAAAATTTATCTCGATTGTTCCTTCCGCCTAAGCTAGACATCAGTTAGACCCTCTTTACTGACAAGCCCATCAAGATTCGCTACTACAGCCAACTAGGCTGTAGTAGCTTTACCGCAAGTAAACGTAAAGTTTTAGCCATGAAGTTTGTTGATGAAGCAACAATCAAAGTGATTGCGGGTGATGGCGGAAATGGTTGCCTCAGTTTTCGCCGAGAAAAATATATTCCCCGAGGTGGCCCCGATGGTGGTGACGGCGGTGATGGCGGCAGCGTTTTTTTAGTTGCTGACCCCAGTATCAATACATTATCAGACTTTCGTTTTACTCGAACCTACCTGGCTGAACGTGGTCAGAATGGCATGGGCAGTAATTGTACCGGCAAAAAAGGTGATGACTTATTTGTCCCTGTTCCCTTGGGGACAGTGATCACAGACCTCAATACTGAGGAGATCATTGGCGAAATCACCCAAAAAGATCAGCAACTTTTAGTTGCGAAAGGCGGCTACCACGGGCTTGGTAACACCCGCTTTAAAAGCTCAACTAACCGGGCTCCCCGTCAAACAACGCATGGTCAGCCTGGTGAGCGCCGCTCACTCCAGCTTGAGTTGAAACTACTCGCCGATGTTGGGTTGCTTGGGTATCCCAATGCTGGGAAGTCTACTTTTATCCGCGCCGTGTCGGCAGCCAAACCTAAAGTTGCTGACTACCCCTTTACGACGATGCATCCGGGTTTGGGTGTTGTCAGCATAGAGCCGCACCGCAGCTTTGTCGTGGCTGATATACCTGGCATTATTGAAGGAGCAGCCGAGGGTGCGGGCTTGGGCTTGCGTTTTCTCAAGCACTTACAACGGACAAAATTACTCTTGCATATCGTGGATATGTCAACGGAGCAGTATGGTGAAGACCCCGCAACGATGGCAATCAAACTGATCGCTGAGTTGGAAAAGTTCAGTCCAGAGCTCTATCGTCGCGAGCGTTGGCTGGTGTTAAACAAGCTCGATCTTCTCCCTGCAAATGACATTGATGAAGCCTGCGCCAATTTTGTTGAGAAAATCGATTGGACAGGTCCGGTTTATAAAGTGTCCGCATTAACCCGTTCAGGTATCAAGCCATTGTGTCAAGACATCATGCGCAGGTTAGAGTCAGAGCAAAAAGATGCAATACAGTGATTTAGCGCAAACTCGTCGATGGGTCGTTAAAATTGGTAGTGCTTTGTTGACAGCCAATGGTCAAGGGCTTGACCTTTCAGCGGTCTCTGACTGGGTAGAACAACTGGTTTTCTTAAGAAAGCAAGGCTTTGAAATCATCATTGTTTCATCGGGCTCTATTGCTGAAGGCATGGCTAGATTAGGGTGGTCAAAACGGCCCAAACATGTCCATGAGTTACAAGCGGCTGCGGCTGTAGGTCAAATGGGTCTTGTTCAGACCTACGAGGAAGTGTTCAAAAAAGCAGGTATTCGAACGGCACAAATATTATTAACGCATGACGATTTAGCGGACCGAAAGCGCTACATCAATGCACGGAGTACGCTGAACACCTTATTGGGCCTAGGTATTGTGCCCATCGTGAATGAAAACGATACCGTGACTACCGATGAGATTCGTTTTGGAGATAATGACACGCTCGGTGCTTTGGTTGCCAACCTTGTCACTGCAGATGTCTTGGTTATTCTGACAGATGTCGCGGGTCTCCACGACAAAAACCCCTCTGAGCATACTGATGCACAGTTGATACAGCGGGCCGCTGCAACAGATAAATCATTGCTTTCAGGTGCCGGGCCAAGTGCCAATCAACTGGGTCGGGGAGGCATGTTCACAAAAGTTCAGGCCGCTGCCCGGGCAGCGAGATCCGGAACCTCCACAGTTATTGCTTGCGGCCACCATCCACAGGTTTTAAAAGATCTCGCACGTGGCAGAGCCATTGGCACCCTGCTCTTTGCTGAGCAAGCACCTTTAGATGCCCGGAAACAGTGGTTAGCGAACCGCCTTCGAGTACGTGGGGAGCTAGTGCTGGATCAAGGGGCTGTTCATGTATTAAAAAATAGTGGCTCCAGTTTATTGGCCGTTGGGGTTATTCGGGTTTGCGGTCATTTTATGCGGGGTGACCTTGTGTCCTGTCAATCGCAGAACGGTGAAGAAGTGGCGCGAGGGCTGGTTAATTACAGTGCAGAAGAAGCTAAAAAGTTAATAGGGAGGCCAAGTGCCGAAATTGAGGCGGCCCTGGGTTATGTGGATGAACCGGAACTCATCCACCGGGACAACCTGATCGTTTTCACATAAGCAAAGAATGTAGACACGTCACCTGCTATTGCCTTGTCCTACAGTGAAATAGACGATATTTTCCTTTTGGCCTACAAGCCCAACATTCTTCTTCCTGAATACTCGTGCTTATTTCCCTTTGAAATCGAGTGTTTAAGTTAATCGTTAGCTGAACTTTCCCTGTGCATTTGTAGTATCCATAAGCGTATCGTCACTACAAATTTCAATGATGCGCAATAATTTATAGCCATGTTGTGGGAGCAATCTAGGTGCACCATGTGCAACAGCTAACGGCTGTATTAACGTGTGATTACTCCATCAACGAAGGCAAGTAGGTGCTAATTGATGGGTAGGCAATGAGTAGCACAACGATAAGTAATTCACAGACTAAAAACCATCCCAATCCGCGGAAGATGGTTGTTAAGCCTACTTGATCACCCACAACACCTTTAATGATGTAGGCGTTCATACCCACGGGCGGTGTTAACAGGCCGATTTCCAAGTATTTAATGACCAGTACTCCCAGCCAGATGAGGTCCAGATCAAGTGCCTCAAACATCGGCAACAAAATCGGCAAAGTCAGCAGCATAAGGCCGATAGGGTCTAAAAACATGCCCAGAATTAAATAAATCAGAGATGTGCCAATGACGAGCATCAATGGATCAAGCGCCCAATCTTCAATTAAGCCCCCCATAAAGGCAGGCATGCCGCAAAAAGCGAGGAAACGGCTTAACATGACAGCGCCAATGGCTACGAAAAAGATGGAAGCGGTACTGTTCATCGCTTCAAGCACACTGTTTTTTATGACTGTCCAACTGAGTTTCCCTTGGATCAGGGCAATGAGTGCAGACAGGGAGGCGCCAAACGCGCCGGCCTCTGTTGGCGTTACAACCCCGCCGTAGATACCGCCAATCACTCCCAGAATCAGCAAAGGCAGCGGCCATATTTCCCTAAGAACAGAAAACTTTTCTTGCCAGGTGACTTTGCCTTCTACTTTTGGTGCGAGTGAGGGGTTGAGCTTGCAACGGGCAACGATCATCACAGTGTAAACAGCGGCTGTTAATAAGCCGGGCAAAATACCCGCGATGAGCAGTTTACTAATGGGCTGTTCGGTAAACCATCCGTAAAGCACCATCAGAATACTCGGGGGAATCAGCGAGCCAAGTGTACCTGCGGCTGCGACAACGCCTGTTGTCAGAGCCTTGTCGTAACCCAGTTTCAGCATTTCAGGAATAGCCAGCCGCCCCATAGCCGCTGCAGTTGCCAGGCTGGAGCCTGATGCGGCCGCAAATCCGGCGGATGCAAAGTTTGTAGCCACAGCCAACCCCCCCGGCAAAAAGCTGAGCCAGAGACGGGCGCCGCGATACAGGGTGTGTGTAAGACCCGAGTGATAGGCGATAGCGCCCATCAGTAAAAACATCGGGACAGCAGAGAGCGTCCAGTGAGCGGCGAAATCATAAGGCATGCTGCCCAGGGAACCCAAAGCGGTTCTTGGGCTTTTTACAATAGCAATCCCAATAATCGATACGGACCCCAGCGCAACGCCAATGGGAACGCGCACAGCAAGTAGCAACAATAAAATAACAATGGCTGTAAAAGCGATTTGAATATCTGACATGAGACCGTTCCTTCATCCCGCCTTTGGCGTGGTTGTAATTAATTATTCAATCGGTAAATGTTTTGCGGGAGGAGGCGCAATTTGGTTATTTCTCCAAGCCATCACTAAATCATTCATACCTTGGAGCAGTAGATACAATGTCATAAAGGTAAACCCAATGGGGACAAACCAATAGGTTGGCCAGGTAATTAAGTCAAAATAAGCGGTCGTCCAGGTTTCACCAAAGTCATAGGCCTTAAAAGCAGACAGGAACCCGCGCCACGCCAGCATACCCACGTAGAGGCTGGACAATAAGTAGATGACACCTTCCAAACCCGCCAGTGATCTTGGCGAGAGTTTTTGTGTAAATAATTCAACAACAATATGTTCCCGTTGGCGTTGGACATAGGCTAAAGGGAAAAAAACAACACCAACCATGTAATAACTGGAGACTACTTCCAATGTGCCGGGTATGGGTTGTGAGATTAGGTATCGCCCGAGAACACTGAGTGTAATCTGAAGCATCATCAGCACCATCAATATTCCGCCGAAAAGGAGCAAAACATTGGCCAGTGCATTTAATGTTTTTTCAATAGTCAGATTCATTTTGACTGTCCCTTAACGAATTACAGGTGTGATCGGAAATGAGTTTTTAACCCATTTTCAAGAGAGATAGGGGGGACAAGGTATCTCTCAATAACTGCCTCTAAATTGTGATAGGTTGAAAATTTAAAGGCAGTACTTCAATTAGAGAGTCGTTAGTGATTTGCGCTTTATTTAGGGCGCTTTGCTATATATCTCGCGAACCATAGCTGCTTCCAGCTTATCGAAATCGCCTTGGGCTTCTTCGTTCACGATTTTTTCCCATTTACTGAGGTTGGCTAAAAATCTGTCGATGACTTCGACGCCGCCTTTGATTTTTTTCTCGGTGACATCAGCTTTGATATTCTCAACTTCCTTTTTCTGAAAGTCAGCAAGGAAGTCAACAATATCCTGATCCGGTTTTACCCACTCTACGCCTTGTTGTGTGTACTCGCTGCGAACAGATTCGGTTTCTGTCACGTAGCTCTCCAGGACATTGCGTGTTAAACGGGGAACACCACTTTTAATGGCAGCCTTTTCTTCGTCAGAAAAGCTGTCCCAGGTATCGAGATTGACATTCATCAAACTGGCGCCATGGTAGGTGCCCATCGGCAGGTCTAAAACATACTTGACACCTGCATCCTTGAGGTTATAGCTGCGTAACCAGGCTTCAGCACCGACCGTGCAGTCCACTTGGCCGCGTTGAAGTGCTTCATAAATTTCAGCCCCGGTAATTGAAACTGGCGTTGCGCCCAATGCGCGAACCCAGTTGGCATGGCGACCGGTTGCACGTACTTTACGTCCCTTGGCATCGGCGAGCGATTTGAAGGGCTCTTTACACATCAGGTGATAAGGCGGAGTGGAATAGCCGCCAAAGTGGATCACATTATTTTTTTCGTATGCTTTTAAGCATTCCGGGCACTGTCGCAGCACAGTTTCATTAACGGCATTACCCACAACCAAGGCATTGGTGCCGAGTAACGCCAAGTCAACGATAGCCATATTTATCGGCAGATTTTTGCGGTGATAAGCTTCAACGATTAACCCACTATCCGCGATACCATCTGTGACGGCTTTTAATGTGCCTTTAGCAGAAGCCAGGGACCCCCCACCATGAAATTGGTAGTCAATTGATCCGTTGGTTTTTTTTCGAAGTTCTTCAAAATAGGGTTCTAAACCATCTTTGACAGCATTATGTTTAGGTAAGACATAAGCGGTATAACTTAGTTTGTCGGCTTGTGCGCTAGTGGTACTGAAAATCAAGCTTAAAAAAACACAACAAACACCAAGAAAAGCTAAAAGCCTTGATTGAATCATGTTCATTTCCTCTCATCGTTTTAATTATGTTTCAGCTTCATGAGCTGTGATTATTCTAAGAGCATCGCTTCAAAAGATACAACAACTAATGCATTGTTTCACGATGAACGTGGGTTTGCAGAGTAATACAGAAAAGTAGAAAGGTCGAATATTTAATACTTTCTTGATATGCCCAGGAATCTATATTATTTTTTGGCCAAGAGAATAAGCTCTTTCTTTAAATTAAGGCAGGCCATAAGTTCTCTATGAAATAAAAATATAAAGTGCCGCTATTCCCCTCGATATTCAGGCACCGAAATAAAAAAATTTGTGCTTACATAAATATAACCAATCACTTTAAAAAGAGGGCCTTGGATGGAAATGCATTTTGCTACGGTATACGAGTGTATTGCTGACCTGGATCCTGGTCTTACTGCGTTAGTCGATGACGTTAATCGCAGAAGCTGGGGGGAGTATGACCGTCGAGCGGCGTGCTTGGCGAACTTCTTCCAACAGGCCGGCTTAAAAAAAGATGCCAAAGTCGCCTTGTACACATATAACCGGAATGAATACCTGGAAGCCCAGTTAGCCGCATTCAAAATGCGGGCAATACCTGTCAATGTGAATTACCGTTACCTTGATGATGAACTCGTCTACCTGCTGAATGACACGGATGCAGAAGTCGTCATTTTTGAAGGCTGCTTTGCTGAGCGATTAATGCATATAAAGCCTCAGATCTCTGGGTTGCATACCTATGTTCAAGTGAATGATGGGCATCCCCGAATGCCCGGTGCTTATGATTACGAAGAAATCATTGCGGCACATGAGCCGGCACCGCGTATCCAGCGTAGCGAAGACGACATATACATGCTCTACACTGGCGGCACAACCGGCATGCCAAAAGGTGTGATGTACCGGATGGGTGTTTTTTTTCGCAACATGCTTAAAGGCTACGACTTTTGCGGGTTAGAACGTCCCAAGACGACAGAAGAACTCATTGAAAAGGTCGCAATGCGGCGCCGGGAGGGGCACTTCCCGGCAGGCCTTCCGGCTTCGCCCTTGATGCATGGTGCGGGTATGTGGGGAGCGGTCTTTATGCCTGGGAATTTGGGGGCTAAAACGGTCTGCGTATCGCGTCACTCCTTTGATGCCGATGCAATATGGCAGGCTGTGGAGCGGGAAAAGGTCACGGACATGACAATCGTTGGTGATGTTTTTGGCAAACCCATGATTGACGCATTAAAGCGCGCCGAAGCAGCCGGTAAGCCTTATGACGTTTCATCCGTTGAGAGAATTTTATCGTCTGGCGTGATGTGGACAGCAGACGTAAAAGCGGGGTTTCTAGCTTACATGGATGCTCTCCTGATTGATGCAATGGGCTCCAGCGAAGGTAGCATGGCCCGAGATCGGAAGAGCACACGTCTGAACTCGGGCCATGCTACCTTCGC
>OBIY01000422.1_pt1 | contig 16795 bp, 16 predicted proteins | sample 1519841 | NCBI WGS metagenome assembly OBIY01 (sample SAMN03019774, study PRJEB22545) | beach sand metagenome | biome: beach; feature: sea beach; material: beach sand | place: USA: Municipal Pensacola Beach, FL | collected 2010-07-30 | depth 30-40 cm m
GTGTATGAAAAGGGCGCCGCTTCAATCCGCTTAAGGTCAGGATTATTCCTATCAGCACTGAATGTCTGGTCCCGAAACACGGTCAAACCTTCTTTTAAGCTGAGCTGAAACCAGTCCCGGCAGGTGACCCGGTTCCCTGTCCAATTGTGGAAGTATTCGTGGGCAATCACGGCCTCAATATTCAGAAAATCCTGATCCGTTGCGGTCTCTTTGTCGGCCAAAACAAATTTTGAATTAAAAATGTTCAAGCCTTTGTTTTCCATGGCCCCCATGTTGAAGTCATCCACCGCGACAATCATGTAAATATCGAGGTCGTACTCGAGCCCGTACACCTGCTCATCCCAGCGCATGGCATGCTTGAGCGACGCCATCGCATGACTGCACTGGCCGATATTATGCGCTTCGGTATAAATTTTCAGACAAACTTCCCGGCCCGATGCCGTCGTATAACAATCTTCGATATGCGCCAGGTCCCCCGCCACCAATGCAAACAAATAGGCCGGCTTCGGGTGCGGGTCTTCCCAGGTTGCGCTGTGCTGGCCATTTGCCAGATCCTGCCTGTCGATACAATTGCCATTGGCAAGCAGTACAGGGTAGCGGGCTTTATCAGCAACCAGTGTGGTGCGAAACCGAGCCATAACGTCAGGCCGATCCAGATAGTAAGTGATTTTGCGAAAGCCCTGCGCTTCACATTGCGTGCAGAAATTGCCGCTGGATTGGTAGAGGCCTTCCAGGGAAGTATTGTTCTGTGGGTAAATTTCGGTGACGATTTCAAGCACACAACGCGCAGGGACTTCTTGAATCGTCAAACATTCATCGTCCATGACATAGTCGGACGGCATCAGGTGCTCACCATCCATTTTGATAGACTTGAGCACCAACTCTTCACCATCCAGCACCAATGACCGATGGCTTCCAGCATCTGCCCGTACAACCGATAATGTACTGCTGACCTGTGTTGACTGCTCGCCCAGTACGATGTGTAAATCAACCTCGTCAATCAAAAAGTCAGGGCGGCGATAGTCTTGGAGGCGAATTGTTTTAGGCGCCTGATTCTCTTTCATTACCCAGTCCTCATCCTTCAAACAGAACACTTAATTAAAAATTAACGCCAGAAATTCGCATCAACGACATAAACAGCCAGCCATCAATCCATTCACCCAAACCGTTCACAGCTTATTGATTAACTTTCGAGTACAAAAGCAAAGTCTTTTGGCCGTTAATCATCATTGCATGGGCCAATTGGCTAAACTTTGGACAAAAACCACACTTAATTTGTTTCACTATGTACGGACTTCGCAATTTACGTCTACTGATTTTATTTGGCGTACTTATATTAGCCATTGTTTACACGGTACATCAATTCATCTACTCACGCGCCTGGAATTCGCCACTTCAAGTTGTTATTTACCCCATCAACGGGGATGGCACCGAGCACACACAACACTACATCGACACGCTCACGGAGGCTCACTTTAACGATATTGACCAATTTATGGCGCGCGAGGCAAAACGCTATCAATTATTATTAGTTCACCCGACAAAAACCCGTCTTGGCCCCCAAGTCAGTCAACCACCACCTAAGTTACCCGAGGATGCTGGCCCTTTCACATCACTTTTATGGGGACTCAAAACCCGCTGGTGGGCCTACAAAGTCACACCCGAAAACGATGATGGATGGGATACCGTACGTATGTATGTTGCTTACCACAGCGGTCAACGTTTAGGAGCGCTGGATCACTCACTGGGTTTGCAAAAAGGCTTGATGGGTATTGTCAACGCCTTCGCCCTTGTCTCACAGAATAAACAAAATAATATCGTCATTGCTCACGAATTGTTACACACCGTCGGTGCGACTGATAAATACAATACGACCCTCGCACCGATCTATCCGGAGGGTTACGCCAACCCTCACAGAAAACCGCTTTACCCGCAACGCAGTGCAGAAATCATGGCTGGGCGTATTCCCACATCAGAATACGCTTCCTATATGGCGCATAGCTTAAAAAGCGTCATCATTGGGCCTAAAACCGCAAAAGAAATCAATTGGCTCAAAGACTAGCGAACCCCAAGGCCGCATTTTCTTCCAGCCCATCTACCCTTACAATGTCGCGTTTTAGCAAAGGCTCTCAACGACCGTTTCAACCATGACACATCACCTCATTCTGGGTGGCGCACGTTCAGGAAAAAGCCGTTTTGCCGAACAATTGGCAACCCGCTCTGGCCGGCCTGTCACCTATATAGCCACCTGCCAACCCGGAAAAGACGCTGAATTGGCTGAACGCATTGCGGCTCACCAAGCCAGGCGCCCCGAAAGCTGGGCGGTGATCGAAGAACCCACTCGCCTTGCAGCGACCTTACAAGCCACTGCGCGCGACGCACACTGCATTCTGGTAGACTGCCTGACACTCTGGATCACAAACCTGTTGCTCAAAGAAGACCCCCATCTTCTGAAGACAGAACAGCAGGCGTTGGTAGATACCCTGCCGACACTGCCCGGCCAGATCTTACTCATCAGTAATGAAGTTGGGCAGGGCATTACCCCAGTTAACACACTCTCTCGCCGTTTTATTGACCAGGCAGGGGAGTTGCACCAAACACTTGCGCAGATTTGTCATACCGTCACGCTAGTAACGGCCGGACTCCCGCAAAAACTAAAATAACGAGGAAACACGATGACGCACTGGATCGACTCCCCCTGCCAGCCCCTTGACCACCCGGCGCAGGAGGCCGCCACAGCAAGACAGGCCCAACTGACCAAGCCACCAGGTGCGTTAGGCCAGTTGGAAACCCTGGCAATTCAGTTGGCCAGTATGCAGGGTACCCCTTTACCGGAAATCCGGCATCCGCACATCACAATCTTCGCTGCCGATCACGGCATTGCAGCCGAAGGCGTCTCTGCTTTCCCTCAGGCAGTCACGCTCGAAATGGTCAAAAACTTCAGTTCTGGTGGGGCTGCGATCAGTGTCCTGGCACGTACACTTCAAGCCTCTCTGGAAATTATTAACCTCGGCACTGTAGAACCACAAGCTGCGCCTATTCCCGGCGTCACGGAAGCGCGCATCGCGGCAGGCACGGCTAACTTTATTAACGCACCCGCCATGACACGCGTCCAGTTAGACCTCGCTTTGGAGGCCGGTCGAGACGCGATAGACAGGGCCATCAACAATGGCTCTAACCTTTTCATTGGGGGTGAAATGGGCATTGCCAACACCACATCAGCCGCCACGCTTATTTGCGCACTGACTGGACTAGCACCGTCTGCCATCGTTGGACCGGGTACGGGCCTTGATACGGATGGCGTGCAACATAAAGCCACAGTGGTCAAGCGAGCCCTCGAGCATCACGGAGATGGCCACAACCCCATCGAACTGCTGACTCGTGTTGGCGGCTTTGAAATTGCGGCACTCGCCGGTAGCTATATCCGTTGTGCTCAACGCGGTATTACAGCCCTGGTTGACGGTTTTATTACCAGTGCAGCGGCGCTGGTGGCCGTCAAACACCAAGCCGATGTACTCGATTGGCTTCTATTCTCCCATGCCTCTGCGGAACCTGGCCACGCGCGTGTTCTCGAAGCGCTAGAGGCCAAGCCCCTAATCAACCTGGGGATGCGGCTGGGTGAAGGGAGCGGTGCCGCTTCGACACTTCCACTCCTGAATTTAGCCTGCCAGCTCCACAACAACATGGCCACATTCAGTGAAGCCGGTGTCTCGGAAAAAAGTGACTGAACAAACCCTCACGCTGGACTTGCTGCGCCATGGTGAACCTCAGGGAGGGCGAAGATTCCGTGGCTCACAAGACGACCCACTGACTGCAACAGGCTGGGAACAAATGCAGGCGCGCACCCGTGCAGCGACACCCTGGTCGTTTGTGGTCTCATCTCCCCTGCAACGCTGCCGGAGCTTTGCCGAAGTGCTGACGGAACAGTCACAGCTTGCGCTACAGATTGAGCCTGACCTGCAAGAAATACACTTTGGCGACTGGGAAGGTTTATCCGTAGAAACACTGATGCAAACACATCCTGAGGCACTGCAAGCTCATTGGGATGACCCCATCAACAACACCCCTCCTGGCGGAGAGCCACTGCACACCTTCCGGCAGCGTATCGAAAATTGCTGGGATAACATCTTGCAACAATACCCTGCCGGCCACGGCCTGATTGTTGCGCACGGGGGTACCATTCGCATTCTCATCTGCCGGGCGCTAGGATTGTCCGTCAACAACATGTGGCGACTGGATGTTCCGTACGCTTCGCTTTCCCGCATCACCATTTACCGGGATAAGCAAAACAAGGCTCTACCCGTTTTAACCTTTCATGCCGGACACTTGTAGTGCCGACACCTCTGCTGATTGCATTGCAATTGCTGACAAGGCTGCCTGTACGGACGCAATATCCCAGCGCCAGACAAACAGGATACTCACTGCTTTATTACCCGCTCATCGGTTTTTTTATCGGCGCCGTGTTATGTCTTATCAGTGCGCTATTACCCACTCAAAGCACTCTGTTGCTCGCCGCACTCATCCTGCTCGTTTGGACACTCATCACTGGTGGCTTACATTTGGATGGGCTGGCAGATAGCGCTGATGCCTGGATCGGCGGCTTTGGTGACCGGGAAAAGACCTTGCGCATCATGAAAGACCCGGCCTGCGGACCAATAGCTGTCGCCGTACTGGTTTTAATCTTGTTGATCAAGTTTTCAGCACTGCAGGTTGCCCTAGAGCAATCGGTGTTGGCAGCGGTACTCATTAGCCCAATCATGGCGCGAGCAGCTGTCATCGCACTCTATTTGACTACCCCTTACGCCAAAGACGAAGGGATGGGGCTCCTGCTGATCGAAAATCTTCCAAAAAAAACGGCTGTTGTCGTGCTTGTGATGACGGCGGGCTTATGCTTGCTGGGTTCTGGCGCCTTGGCCTTGATGATGCTCACAACCGCCACCGTGACTTTTTGGCTACTGCGCAAGCTGATGTGCACACGCATCGGTGGCGTCACCGGCGATACCACAGGCGCGCTGATTGAGATTACTGAAGCCACCACACTGGTTGCCGCCGCCTTGCTGATGTGACCTCACTTCGTTTATTTCATACCCGTTTTGTTTTTCGAGGACGGCCAAGCATAAAAAATTAAAGCCAGCAGAGTCACACCAGCCATCATGAGCAATGCATATTGATAGGCCCCCGGTGAATAGGTACCCGCCGAAGTCGAAGAAGCCCCAATAATCAACCCACTCAGCCATTGGATCAGAAAAGTCCCACCGATACCGAATAAATTCACGGACGTCACCGCCGTACCGGTCATCGACAAGGGCATGACCTGTTTGATTTCCGCCAGCGTCATTAACCCCAAAGCCCCGGAAAAACCAAAAGCAGCATACGCCAAGCCCAACGTCCATGCCTCCATTTTCAGCATCAACAGTAACTGGCTGAATAAAAATATTGTCGCGCCCAATATCAGTATGTTGCGTAAGCCCCAATGTCCCCCCAGCCAGCCTGAGGCAAGGTAACCGGCGGTCGTTGCCACTCCCATCACCAATAAAAAATTCCCGACATGCAGGGCACTCATCTGATACACATCAAACAGATAAGGTCCCGCCCAAAGCCCCTGAAACGCCAACAGGTTCCCGCCCAAAGCAAAGTTTAACAAGGCAATTTTCCAAAAAGTTCTGTCCCCAAAAATATGCCCCCAACCCTCGGATGGCTGAGGCGAGGCTTTCTCGGTATCGTCTGGCGCATCGCGCACCACCACCATCAACAAAAGCACTACGAGACCTAAAACCACCGCACCGCCTGAAAAGACCGCACGCCAGCCAACTGTTTCGTTCAGCCAGGCCAGAGGCGTTGCTGCAAATAAAGCGCCCGTTGAACCAATGCCGACAAGCAACCCCGTCATTGTGGTGAACTGGCGAGGCTCATACCACTGACTAAAAACTTTGATTGCTCCCATCAACACCCCCGCCATGCCAATACCGATTAGTACGCGACCGGATAACACGCCAGACAGCGAATCAGACATCGAAAAGATGAGGCTGCCAGCCACAGCCACCCACAGTAATGTGGATGAGACCCACCTCACACCAAAACGGTCCAAGGTTTTACCCAGCGGTAACTGCATCGTTGCAAACGCGGCAAAAAATACACTGGTCATCAAACCTAAGTCGGCTGCGGTGAGCTGCAGTTCTTCCCGTAGATCTGGAGCGATAATCGCATTCGCCGAGCGATAAAAATACGAGAGAAAATAGGCGCCTGTGAATAATAAAAAAATCAAAAAATGCCTTGGCATTGCTCCCTTCCTCATCCTGCATAAAAATCGTGTTTTAGCTGAGTGGTCGAATTTACAAGCCACAAAATAGGCGACTTGGGTTAGAATAGGAACTCAAAATTGACCAACCGCTCCTGTGCCAAACCGACAAACTATCATGACTCATTCTTCACCAACCCAGCCCGGCAAAGCTCGTCTCATTGACGGAAAAGCCTTCGCAGCTCAACTACGCGAAGACATCAGCCACCGGGTGGCTGACTTCAAAAACACGCACGGTGTAGCACCCGGTCTCGCCGTCATTCTGGTTGGATCAGACCCGGCAAGCCAAGTGTATGTGCGCAATAAAATTCGCCAAACTAAAGAAACCGGCATGCGGTCTTTTAATTACCAGCTACCTGCTGAAACCCCTGAAAGCGAGGTTTTATCGCTGATTGACCGGTTAAACCAGTCGTCTGAAGTGCATGGTATCCTGGTGCAATTGCCCTTGCCCGGTCACATGGATGAGCACCGCATCACCGAAGCCATTTTGCCCGAGAAAGATGTCGACGGCTTCCACCCTGTTAATACCGGGCGTTTATCCATAGGCTTGCCTTGCTTAACCTCGTGTACCCCTCTGGGCTGCCTGATGCTCCTAAAAGCGGAATTAGGCGACCTGAGCGGCAAGGAAGCTGTCATTATCGGGCGCTCTAACATGGTGGGAAAACCAATGGCTGCGCTGCTGTTGAATGAAAACTGTACCGTCACTGTGACTCATTCACGCACACAAAATCTCGCCGAACACTGCCGCCGGGCAGACATTCTCGTTGCTGCAGTTGGAAGACCTGAAATGGTAAAAGGCCACTGGATCAAACCAGGAGCGGTCGTGATTGATGTGGGCATCAACCGTATAGAAACCGCTTCTGGCGAGAATCGTCTGGTCGGTGATGTGGCTTTTGATGAAGCCAAAACGGTCGCCGCCGCAATTACACCGGTCCCGGGTGGCGTGGGCCCAATGACCATTGCCTGCCTGTTGCATAACACGCTTGAAGCGGCTCACAGGCAGCAATCTGTTTCAAACATCTAATAACTAATAATATCAATGAGTGAATAGGGAGGATAAACATGAATGATTATTTTGATATGGAATCGGTGCTCACGCCTGAGCAAATGGAAATGCGCGAAAGTTTGCAAAAGCTTTGTGAAAACTACGGCGATGACTACTGGCTGGACCGAGATCAGACAGGGGAATTTCCTGAAGACTTTGTTCAAAAACTGGCCGAACACGGCTGGCTGGGTCTCAATACCCCGGTTGAGTACGGCGGTTCGGGCCTGGGTATTACCGAAGGCGCCGTCCTGACACAGACGATCTCGGAATCCGGTGGCGGGATCGCTGCACTCTCGTCAACCTCACACCCTATTTTTGGCCTGAACCCTGTCATCAAGTTTGGCCGCCCTGATCAAATTGAACGCATGGTACCTCCGGTCATCCAGCGTAAGGAAATCACTTGCTTTGGCGTCACCGAGCCCAACACGGGCCTGGATACCACAAAGTTGAAAACCCGCGCAGAAAAAGTCGGCAACAAATACATTGTGAACGGCCAAAAAATTTGGACCTCTACTGCCCAACACGCAACAAAAATCCTGCTTATTGCCCGTACAACCCCTATCGAAAAGACAAAGCGCCCAATCGACGGTCTCAGCTTGTTTTATACAAATTTTGACCGCAACTATATCGAAGTCCGGCAAATCGAAAAAATGGGCCGCAAAGCCTCAGACTCTAACCAGGTATTTTTTGATGGCCTGCCCATTCCTGAAGATGACTTGATCGGTGAAGAAGGAAAAGGGTTTTACTATTTGCTCCACGGTCTGAACCCGGAACGCATTCTGGTGGCAGCCGGCGCTGTTGGACTTGGCCGGGCCGCGATCCGCAAAGCGGTGCAATATGCCAAAGAGCGTATCGTCTTTAACCGCCCGATTGGACAAAATCAAGGCATTCAACACCCACTTGCCGAATGCTGGGCCGAGCTTGAAGCCGCCAACCTGATGACATTTAAAGCCGCCAATCTGTACGATCAAGGCCATGACGTGGGCCACTATGCCAATGCGGCAAAGTATCTGGCGGCAGAGGCCGGCTTTAAAGCCTGTACCCAAGCTGTGATGACACACGGTGGGATGGGGTACGCCAAAGAGTTCCATGTTGAACGTTATCTGCGCGAAATCATGATCCCACGTCTGGCCCCTGTCAGCGCCCAGTTGATTCTCTGTTACATTGCCGAAAAGGTATTAGGGCTGCCTAAATCGTACTAAGATACGGATGCTCTACTACCCGGGTATATAGCCATGTCCGGCAGTAGAGCGACTTTGGTTTACAACAAGGCCCCGTCAATAGCCGGCCTGTGCCCGTGTTTTCAGGTATACCAACGTATCTTCCCATTCCCCGGAAGGCCGCTGCCGCTCAGCTGAAAGCTGGGATACCAAAATGTAGCCACTCCGCTCCGCAACAGTACGGCTACTTTGATTCGCGGGCGCGGCGCGGATTTCAATCTTCTCGGCACCCAGCTGAGTAAACACATGATGTTCCAGGAGTGATACTGCATCCCTCATATAACCTTTCCCGGTTTCACTGCTTCTCAACCAGTAACCCATTTCATAAGCGGGAACCGCTGGGTCCCCGATCAACAAGCCGATCATTCCAAGAAACCGCTCATCTGACTGCCGTACAATCGAATAACGCAGCTCAGTTGTGAAGCTTTCAAATTGATCGATCGCATCGCGGATATTATTGATGGTGTCTTCTTCCGTCAACGCATGATCTACCCAATCAAGAAACCGGCGTAGCTCGTGCTCACTCTCGCGCACTGCCTCCAGGTTTTCCGCCACAAACGCCATAGACGGAGGCTCCAACCGGATACGCGTATTCATCAATTGAACACCTGTCATACTTAATCTCTCAGACTGATGATCTCCCAACCACGTTGCTTGGCAACGGTGGCGAGTTTTACATCCGGATCGACCGCGACGGGATTGGTGACGGCTTCCAGCAGTGGCATGTCGTTATGTGAATCGCTGTAAAAATGGCTGTCTTCAAGTGTATGAGGCGTTTGCCGAAGCCACTCATTCAAACGCTCAACTTTCCCCCCCTGGAAACAAGGTATGCCCGAAACCCGCCCTGTGTAACGCCCATCCACGAGCTCTGGATCGGTAGCTAGAAGATGGTCAACCCCCAAGCGCTCCGCAATTGGTTCTGTCACAAAAAAGTTAGTGGCCGTGATAATCAGTAGATAATCGCCCTGGCTCCTGTGCTGATGAAGTAAAGCACGCGATTTATTCGAAATAATCGGATCAATTTTGGTGTTGATGAACTCTGCCCGCCATTGATGCAAATCATGGATGGCATGGCGAGTGAGAGGTGTTAAGGAAAATGACAGGAACTCAAAAATATCCAGCGTGCCCGCCTCATATTGACGATAATACATTTCGTTTTTGCGCCGGTATTCATCGCTATCGACGATGCCTCTATCGCAAAGAAATTCCCCCCACAAATGATCACTGTCTCCAGTGAGCAGAGTGTTATCTAAATCAAAAATTGCTAGTGCCATTGTCCCTGCCTGATACGTGTCACACGCTAAGATGATGAAATAATTAAAATCATTAAAAGTTATATGAGGTAAATTTTAGCAAATGCAATTTGCCGAGCGGTGTGTTTTTGTGGAGAATCGGTACTTAATGACAGTTTTTTTAAAGAGGTTTCTCTGTGATTGACAGGGACGGATATCGGTTTAACGTCGGGATCATTCTGAGCAACGACGATAAAAGTGTCTTTTGGGCAAAACGCTATCGGCAAAATGCATGGCAATTCCCTCAAGGCGGTATTGCGCCCTCAGAATCGCCCGAGGAGGCCATGTACCGCGAACTTTATGAAGAAGTCGGTCTGCGCACCAAAGATGTCGAAATTATCGGGCGCACAAGCCGTTGGCTTCGCTACGACCTGCCCAAGCGCTTTATCCGGCGTAATAACCGGCCGATTTGCAAAGGTCAAAAGCAGATATGGTTTATGTTGAGAATGGTGGCTGATGATACGAAAGTGAATCTAAACCAGCACAATAAACCAGAGTTTGATGAGTGGCGCTGGGTGGATTACTGGCAGCCAGTGAATGATGTGGTTTATTTCAAACAGGATGTTTATTCAGCCGCTTTGAATGAGTTAGCCCCCCTGGTATTTAAGCATCATCAAATACCACCCAGGCCAAAACAACAACGCCGCTAATCCTCAGGATGCTTGCGCGTGCTTTCTTGCAACTTTTGTTTACCCACCCAGTCGTGAGCAAATTGCTGTGCAATCCGGCCACTGCGCGAGCCACGGCGAAGCGCCCACTGTAGTGCAGCGGTTCGCACTTGCTCCGTAAGCTCACCTCCATCTAATGCCTGCAACCAGTGGCTGACAATGGATAAATAATCCTCCTGCTTAAACGGTAAAAAAGACAGCCAAATGCCAAAGCGCTCGGAGAGAGAGACTTTCTCTTCTACCGACTCGCCTGGGTGGATTTCTCCCTCAACGTGTTGGGTTTCCTGATTGTCTTTTAGCATCTCGGGCATCAGGTGCCGACGATTGGACGTTGCATAAATGACAACGTTTTCCGGCGCAACAGCTATGGAGCCATCCAATACTGCTTTTAATACCCGGTAACTGGGATCTCCTTCAGAAAAAGACAGGTCATCAACAAAGAGAAGGTAACGGTTTTTCGAACGGGCCAGTGGAGCGACAATATCGGTCAGGTCAACCAGGTCATGCGCATCAACCTCAATTAACCTCAAACCTTGATCTGCATACTCATTCAATAAGGCTTTAACCAGCGAAGATTTTCCCGTGCCCCTCGCTCCCCAAAGCAAAGCGTTATTGCAAGGGAACCCCCGAATAAATTGCTGCGTATTCAACAGTAGTGTCTGCTTTTGGGCCTCAATACCATGTAAGTCTGACAGTTTAAGAGGGTGAGTTTGATGAACCGCTTGCAACCGGCCTTCGCCGTGCGTGTTGCGGCGCCACCGATAGGCAATGGCCTCTTCCGGCCTCAGAGTCGCCGACGGCTGTGGATTGGCCAGTAGCTTCTCCACTCGCTCCAATAAGATATCTGCACGATCAAACAGTTTTTTTATTTCCACAGGTCACCTCTGTTGCCCTTGATATTACAGCCAGACATTTTGTTAAGTCTTCCGGCAAACGGCCGATAGCCCCTTTAAATTAACAAAAGTTCAGGGTGTAACGTCAATAAGGACAAAGTATGCCGGTCGCACGTTCAGCAGACACCACAAAAAAAAATCATGCTCCGCAGACAGCAATGAAATACAGCTGGATTCAAATGGTTGCAGCGACTCTGAGTCGATTTGACCTAGGAGTCGGCGGGCATTATGACACTGTTATTCAACCTTGCATACTTAAAGGACAGCCCGGCTTTATTTATGAACGCGGAATTAATGAACTCTACCCCGGCCTTTTCAACTATTTAGAAAAACTGGCGCAGCGTAATCACCTGAAACTCCAGGAAAATCGACGAATCGAGTCAATGGAATTCAACGCTGAACGTCGGGAAATATGCTCACCTGTCATTGGATTAGGTGCATCTATCATGCTCAAACAGACAGCCATGGGCAAATCAGGGATCATTCCGAGTCCAGGTAATGTATTAAGAGGCAATCACACGCTTATTGACGTCAAGCAAATCATTAATATTGCCGCTGAGGTCAAGCAAAAGGGCCAGCATCAGTTAATTGACGCCAACAGCATGATCAAGGTCAAACGCTCGGAGCGAGAAAAAGTCAATTACTACCAAGCCTGCTTGAAAAAAAATAATCGTAATAAGCTATACCATTATTTTGAAGGTCAGGGGTTTCATGCATTGGGGTATATGTGTGGAGAACAATTTGCAGTAGAAGTGCTACTGGGCGGAGGGCCACTTAATTCACCAGGCATTTGGGGACCATTACAAAGGATGTCAAAAGACCCCGTCGAGTTTCATCTTTTTATGGGACCGGGTACTCAGAATGGTTTTGGTATCCTCAAGTCTCGCTACATCCTTGATACCTTTAAAAATTCTTAAAAAGTCATTTAACCTGATACCAGAGCATATCATGCCATGAATCAGTCATACTGTGAGGAGCGCTAGTGTGAAAAAAGTTACATGCGGACGTTTAAACACTTTCTATCGGTGGACCATCCTCATGGGTCTAGCCGTCTGTTTTCCCGGGCTTACTTTAGCAGGTCAGGGACCTACACAAACTTTAGGACACGCCGTTAACCCCATTACCTCGCTCTACAGCAATCTGAATCCAGCGGCTAGCAGCCTTTTGCTGGCTGACGACACCCACTACCGCTGGGGATATCTTTCTAACGTTGGGCTCTCGGTTGAACTCGGTGAAGTCGACAACTTGATGGACGAAATTGATGAGCTTGCTGATGAACTTGAGCGTGATGACCTCACCTTTGACGAGGCCAACCGCATCATCACAAAATTCGATAGTCTGCTCAAACTCATGGGTGAAGAAGGTTACATCAGTACCCATATTAATGCCGAAGTCCCGTTAATGCCGCTGCTATTCAAGATCGAAAAACTGGGGGGCACATTCAGCTTTAATGCCGCATTAGATGCGTCCAGCGGCGCCTATGTACTGGATGCGCCTTTAACCTATAACGCCATCGAACAAGAACTGGAAACCGCCACATCTCTTTATATCAAATCCGGGCTGTCACAAGCACTGTCTCTCGGATATAGCCGGCCTCTGTTTGACTTTGAAAGTACCCAAGTCCCCTCACTGTCAGGCCTTGTGTTTGGCGGAGCTCGACTCACGGCTTATCGCATGGAGTTGAGTAAACAAGTCGTCGCGCTCGACTCGCTTGATGAGGACGATGTTGGCGATGCGATTGCCGACAGCTACGACGACAATACGAAAACAACCAGCAATGTTGGCCTGGACCTTGGCCTTATTTATCGCGGCAAGAACCTCCAGGCAGGAGCCACCCTTTACAACCTCAATGAGCCCGAGTTTGACTACGGCCCGGTTGGCATCAACTGCTCACAGTACCCTGATAACTCGGCCAAACGGCGAAATTGTGTCGCTGCACAATACTTTGCCGCATCTGGCGAAATCAATTCAAAAGAAACCTACACTCTTTCGGCGCAACTCACCCTCGACGCGGCCGTACAAACCGAAGACAGACACTGGCAACTCGCCAGCAGCTTAGACACAAACGCAGTCTATGATGCGGTCGGCAATGAACGGCAACTTTTAAACCTGTCAGCGTCGTATTTCTCAAATAGCCACTGGCTCCCATCGGTTCGTTTAGGCTACAGCAAGAATCTGGCGGGCAGTGAGTTATCCATGTTACACGGCGGCCTCACACTGTTTGGTGGCACCCATATCGATTTTGCATACGGACTTGAAACAGTCGAAATTGATGGAGACAAAGCCCCTAGGAGCTTTGGATTCAGCTTTGGATTCGAGCGTGCTTTTTAAATGAACGATTTACTTACACAACTCCGAAAGAGAAATCCGTATGAACGTCCCCCACAAAGTCACACGCTTGTGTGCGGCCATCAGTACCGCACTTTTGATCTCATGCAACGCTGAAGACCCTGATACCAGTACCGGCGACAGCGCCACGATCACCGGGATTGCCATTGATGGCTACATTGCCTACGGCACCGTTTACGTTGATGCCGATAGTGATAATCGCCTGAGTGTAACAGATCCCCGAGCGCTGACAGATCAAGACGGTTACTTTTCTTACAACCCCTCTACCGGGCAAAACTACTGTGCCGATAGCGCCACCGCTCTCGAGAAACGTTATTGTCTGCGCACCTATCGGCACATGGAAAACGTCATTTTACGCATTGTTGGGGGGTACGACACCCAGACAGGTGAAGCCTTTGATGGGAGCATGTCAACACGTATCGCATCAACATCAGAATCTGTAGGGCACACCGCGATCACGCCGCTGAGTTCCGTGCTCGCAGGCGTGAGCCAGGACGATCAATCAGCCATACTGGTTGCCCTGGGATTGACAGAGAGCGATCTCAACATCAATTACCTGAGCAGCACAGACTACAACAGCCAGGCTTTCACAAAAGCACTCCAACTACATAAAAGTGTTGTTTTACTGAACGAACTGTTTAAAGACCACTATGAAGACAGTGATACATCACCGGCTGATCTCAGCCCCTACATTTATACAGAAATCGCCAAACAACTGCTGTCAAGCCAGCATTTTACAGTCTCAGAAACGCTGCTCTCTAACATCGATAAAGTGATCCGGGAAAGCCTTAAAAATGATGACAAGCTGCCGGCTGCGCTTGATACAGCAAGTCAGGGCATTCAACAAATGATCACTCGTACCCATCAGGTTCAAACGATGATCACACAACTTGTCGACGGGACGAATAAAACAGCCGGCGTTGCCGCAGCGCGCGCCGTGGAAGTGGCTGTCCAGAAAATACTCAATAAGGAACCAGATGCTTCTATCAACAGTGCGATACCCGACAACATCACCGCCGGAACATTGCCTCAAAGCGAACTGGCCAGTTACCTGGCAAAGTTGTCAGATGAGACTGTTGATCTCCAGGTACTTGTCGAATCAAGCGCTCCCGAAGTGGATGTAGAGTATGCTGCACCAGACACATCAGAAGCATCGCAACTGAATACACTCAACAGTTATCGTGTGGCCTTCGATTATGCGGAAGATACGGCGGCAGGTGAAATCGTTTTCCTCTTTGATGGTGAGACACATAGCCCTGAAGGCGATGTGTATGGCTGCTTAAAATACTCAGATACAGCAGACACCCAGTATGATACGCAAGGTACCTTAATGACGGGGCACTGGTCGGCCATGCCCGGCAATGATTATGCGGTTCTTTTGGATGTCAAACTCGGCTCAGAGGCAATCCAGCAGCAGCTGGTGATGAAAAGTATCGGGATTGACGGAGGAACATCGAGCCACCAGTTCCGTTTCGAATTCGCCGGAAAATACGGAGTATGGGAGAGTGAAGACGGGGTAACCCCTGTAGCAGACTCCAATGAGATGCCGCAAGATTCAACAGCCTGTGCGGCATACTTTGATCATCAGTAAATCAACGTACGAACCTCCCAGCGCCTGTTTTCCCATTGAACAGGCGTTGGGGAATGTCACTGATAACGCATCCATCAAAAATACGTTGTGGTCGCGGATATAAAAATCAATGGTGGCAAGTGCCTAGCCGACAGCCTGCCCTTCACCCGTTCCATCATCTCGATAAATATTGGCCTGGTTTCTACCATTTTTCTTGCCGAGATACAGCGCTTGGTCGGTTTTTTCCAGCCAGTCTTCATGCCCCGGCATTGATGTTGCCATCTCACAAATGCCCAGACTAATGGTCACTTTAATTTCTTGCCCCTCGTGTAAAACGAGGGCCTGCTCAACATTTTTCCGTAAGCGTTCGCAGAATACCAGTGCAGAAGTCGCATCCGTTTCTGTCAAAATAACACCAAACTCTTCCCCACCATAGCGCCCGGCCACATCGGTTGACCGGATCGTATCCCGCAGTTTTTGCGAAACCATTCGGATCACCTCATCGCCAGCTTGATGCCCATAGGTATCATTCACCTTTTTAAAGTGATCAATGTCAAACATAACCAGCGAGCTTTGAGCAGCATAGCGCTTGCAGCGATCAAATTCAGCCACCAGGCACTCTTCCCAGTAACCGCGGTTATTCAATGCTGTCAAGCGATCCGTACGGCTTAATGCTTCAAGTTGATGGTTGGACTTTTCCAGCGATTTTTTACCGACGGCAATGTCTGTTACATCATACACCAGCAAACACACATGGTTGACTGAGCCATCAGCAGAAGCCAGCGGGCTAATCACGATGTTTTGGAACATGTAAGGCTCAGTACCAGTAATGGGGCGGTAATTCTTGAATTTAAATAAATAGGGACGTTGCTCCCAAATGATAAAGGAACGGTTTTTAAGCAGAAAAACCGACCCCAGCTTGTGTTCCAACCAATCCTGCTCAACTTCTGGGAAAATTTCAAATACCGTTTTGCCTTTTGCGTAGTGCGCCGATAAGCCACTGTGATTATGCATAAAGCTGTTCCAGAGCTGAATCTTGTGATCGCGGTCAAGCACGACCAGACCGACGTCAATCGTCATTAACAGGTCCATTATCCAATGGAACTCTTTTAGATCAACGGCATTTGTGCTTTGACTCATCATTAGGACCCATCTCCCAAAAAGGAAAGACGCTCATTTAAAATATCCATCGAGTCGCCGGTTATCAGCAGTAGCAAGTCACAGGTGATGTGGTAATTTTCAATCTCATAGGTCACCTCAATCGCCAGCATTTTATGCCAGTGAGAAGCATTCGCCTGGAGCAGGTCGGGGACATAAACATGCTGCCCGAGCACAACAGGGTGGCCCTGGCTGAACTGCATATCCAATTGAGATGCAAAACCATTCAGAAAAGCGCCCGTCAGGATGCTGGCAACATCCATTAGCAGTTCCAGCTCCACCGCGTGTGAAAGCTCACCCTT
>OBIY01000423.1_pt1 | contig 16772 bp, 10 predicted proteins | sample 1519841 | NCBI WGS metagenome assembly OBIY01 (sample SAMN03019774, study PRJEB22545) | beach sand metagenome | biome: beach; feature: sea beach; material: beach sand | place: USA: Municipal Pensacola Beach, FL | collected 2010-07-30 | depth 30-40 cm m
ATCGGCAGCCAGCTCCCAGGCACGCTCCAGGTCACGCTGAGCATTCAAGGTGTTGTTCAGAGGCTCCCCAGGATTTAAGAGCATCGCGGTCGAACGACCGCTCCCACCACCAAGGCCAACAGTGACTGCCGGGTGGCCAGGCGACGTGTCGGGTCGTGTGGAAGCGAAAAACAGGTCAATAAATCGCCGCTTGCTTCCCGAAGACTGGCACCCGAGCGTGAAGTCCTTACAATCGTTCCTTCTTTTGCCCCGGTAGCTCAGCTGGGTGAGTTCGGGGCTCTCCAAAGCATGCTTTGGCCGAACGAACGCGAAGCGGATACCGCCGCTTTGCCGGCGCCCGGAGGGCGAGCAAGCGCCTAATAAATCGCCGCTTGCTCCCCGGAGACTGGCACCCGAGCGTGAAGTCCTTACAATCGTTCCTTCTTTTGCCCCGGTAGCTCAGCTGGGTGAGTTCGGGGCTCTCCAAAGCATGCTTTGGCCGAACGAACGCGAAGCGGATACCGCCGCTTTGCCGGCGCCCGGAGGGCGAGCAAGCGCCTAATAAATCGCCGCTTGCTCCCCGGAGACTGGCACCCGAGCGTGAAGTCCTTACAATCGTTCCTTCTTTTGCCCCGGTAGCTCAGCTGGATAGAGCAAGCGCCTCCTAAGCGCTAGGTCGGATGTTCGAATCATCTCCGGGGCGCCACTTCCCCCTGATTTCAGCCCTTCCCGGGCTTGATTCAGGCTAAAAATGAACCATATTCACGATACAGACATCCATGCAGAACTCTTCATCGCCCGCAACGCTGAGCCCCTGGCTGGTTCTGCTGATGGCCGCGACCACCGGCCTGGTGGTCGCGAGCAACTACTATGCGCAACCCCTGCTGCACACTATCGCTGACCAACTGGCGCTCTCTTACGCCAGCGCCGGGATCATTGTCACCACCGCCCAGGCCAGCTATGCCGTCGGTCTCATTCTGCTGGTCCCCCTCGGGGACCTGCTGGAGCGCCGGGGGCTGGTGGTCACGATGATGTTGCTTGCCACCGGCGGATTGCTGGTCAGTGCCAGCGCCACATCGTTACCCATGTTACTTGCCGGCACAGCGATCACTGGCGCATTCTCGGTGGTTGCTCAGGTGCTGGTTCCCTTCGCCGCCACGCTCTCCCCTGTGGCCCACCGCGGCCGGGTTGTGGGTACGGTCATGAGTGGTCTGCTGCTGGGCATTCTGTTGGCCAGAACCGTCGCGGGCGCACTGTCCTCACTGGGCGACTGGCACACAGTCTACTGGGTGGCTGCCGGGCTGATGCTGGTCAATACCGCGATTCTGTTCCGCGCCCTGCCTCGCTACCGCCAGAACAGTCGGCTCAGTTATCCGCGCCTGATCGGATCGGTCGCTGTCCTGTTTGTGCGCTATCCCCTTTTCCGGCAGCGGGCCCTCCTGGGATGTCTGATTTTTGCCCTTTTCAGTATCTTGTGGACACCACTGGCCTTTTTGCTTTCCGCTTCTCCCTGGGAGATGTCCGATGCCACCATTGGCTTGTTCGGGCTGGCCGGAGCGGTTGGCGCCCTGTCCGCACGCCACGCCGGCGTTCTCTCGGATCGTGGCCACAGCCGCATCCTGACCCTGGGCGGTTTGGCCTTGCTATTCGGCTCCTGGTGGCTGCTCAAACTGGGGGCAGATTCCCTGCTTGCGCTGGTGGCAGGGATCATGGTGCTGGACCTGGCACTGCAGACGGTGCATATCACCAATATGAACCTGGTGTTCTCGCTGGATGAACATATCCGCAACCGTCTGAATTCCGGCTACATGTTCCTGTACTTTCTGGGTGGCGCCGGGGGCTCTTTAGGCTCTGCTCGTGCCTACGAGCACTTCGGTTGGGACGGGGTTGTCCTGCTGGGAGCAGGCATCGGGCTGATTGCCTTGCTGTATGGGGGCTGGCTTTGCCGCCGACAGGTTTGACGGTGTTTAACAGCCCGGCAATTTACCCGGCGGGCTCAGTGCACTACATTCAGGGTCAGGACTAATCGAAAAGGAATGACACGATGAAACTGCTGGGATTGCTACAACTGGCATTGGCGATTTATGCCATCGTCATGATTATCCAATCTTCCGCGGAAACCGGCGCCAAGGTGCTATGGGTGCTGCTGGTGCTTATCCTGCCGCTTGTTGGTCTGATCATCTGGGCACTGATGGGGCCGGGCTCTCCGCTGAAGCGTTAGCAACCGACCTTGGCTCTGCCTTTTTCTGCCAGTTCTCAGGCACACGGTAATAGCCTGTGTCCACACCCTGGAAGCGTGGCTGATTCACCACACGGCGCAACCGCTTGAGAGAGAAGTAGGGAATATCGCGTAGAATGATATTGGCAATCCAGGCGGGCACCACCCCGCCAGGATCCAACACGACTTCAATTGTGACTTCCACTTCTCCGGGCGCTACCGGTGAAAAACGGTAATAGCCTTCCATCTGCGGCATACGGACGTAGCCATCCTGCTCCGGCATGTTGCTTTCGTAGAGTGAAAACGGCATCACCAGATCGTAGGAATCCTTTTCCTGGTAGAACTGCACACGCAGTGGTGCGTCCCGATCACTCACAGGCCAGGGCAAACGGGTCGTTACGTAGACATCGCGCTTGAAGTGGGAATGGCGGCGCAGATCGCGGATTTCTGACACCATGTGCATGAAAGACGCCACAGCATCATAGTCATCCATAAGCACGCCGATGGACTTGAAGTCCTCGACCGGCATTCGTGCGATGCCCCGAAAGGTTTTCAGGCGGGAGCTGTCGTCATCCTGGCGGAATACCCGAATATCATCCCGTTCGGTCACCATGATCCAGCTGGCATCCGCAGCCAGGCTCACTTGCCCCCCCATCAAGGCCAACAGCACCAGCAATAGTCTAGTCAGCATTTGCTTTCCCGACATTCCCCAATATAAAAAACGGCAGCCGCTCGGCTGCCATTCGCTGTGCTGGCACTGTATCCTCGCCAGAACAACGTCGATACAGAATGTTTACGATAGCGTGACTCAGCCCACAGAAATGCTGGCACTATGACATGATACAAAAGTACTAGCCGGGTTTACAGATAGGGCTCCATCAAATGCGCCAGCGCATTTCTCACACGACGCCAGGGCGCCATATCACGAAAAGCCGCGGTATCCATTCGGCGGCAATCTGGCAGTCGCTCATCTATGGACCCATCGACTGTGCCAGCGAGCTGGTCGCTGTAACATTCCAGATCAAACTCGAAATTGAGCCGCAAACTGCGCGCGTCCCAGTTTCCGGAACCCAGCATCACCCAGTGGCCGTCAACCGTCATGACCTTGCTGTGATCAAAGGGCGGTGTCGACAGGTACAGTTCAGCCCCTTCACTGACCAGCCAGCGTAATGCATGCAGGCTGGCCCAATGCACCATGCGAAGATTATTCTTCTGCGGCACGATCAGCTGTACCTGCACACCCTTGAGCATGGCCAGCTGTAAAGTGGCCAGGAGCGTCAAATCCGGCACAAAATAGGGCGTAACGATGCGAATACGGTGCTCTGCAGCACCAATGGCCGCCAGAAGTGTCAGCCGTCGCTTGTCAAAATCTGCATCCGGCCCGGCACTGATCCCCCGGGCCTTTACCTCTCCCAGCTGCGCCAGGCCACGGTAGCTGGTTTCAAGAAGTTCGCCGCAACTGAACAACCAGTCTGCCGCGAAGCTGCGTAGCAACTGTCCCACTACCGGCCCTTCCAGCCGCGCATGCAGGTCGGTAATAGAAGGAGGCGTTTGAATATAGCCTGCACGAATATTCATGCCGCCGGTGAAACCGGTTTCCCGGTCGACAATCATGAATTTACGGTGGTTTCTGAGATTAATGTAAGGCATTCGCCAAGGCGCCAGCGAGTAAAGGAAGCGCTGCACCGGCACCTTGTTGCGGCGCAACCGCCACACCACAGATGGCAGCGAATACAGGGAACCAACCCCATCCACCAGCACCCGCACCTTCACCCCGCGCTGGACTGCCCGAGCGAGAGCTTCCACCACCGGCCGACCGGCAGCGTCATTACCAAAAATGTAGGTCGCCAGAAAAATGCTTTCGTTGGCGCTCTCGATCGCGTCCAGCATTTGCTGATAGGCCGCCGGCGCATCCAGGGGCGTAATGCGGTTACCGTCGGTAAGAGGCAAATGGGTCAGACGCCCTACCAAGCGGCTCAACTCCTGAAAATGCCCATGCAGTGGCAGGGGTTCAGCCGCCACACGCCAGCCTTCATCGGTCTCGATCTTGCCACCGGTGAGCTGCCGGGCACGGCGGCGGATACGGTTCACGCCCAGCAGGAAGTACAGCAGAGCACCAAACACCGGCACCAGCCAGACCAGCCCGGTCCAGGCCGCTGCGGCCCGGGCATCGCGCTTGTTCTGTGAAACATGGATGGTGACCGTGATGGCCAGGGCGACACTGATCATGGCCGCCAGATGCGGCCAGAACGGTTCCAGCCGCAGCAGCCAACGGTCAACCCCCTGCCCCCACTGCGTTACGAATGCGTCCATTCCTCTCCTTGCCGGACCGCCAGAATTCACCTTGTCTCGATACAGTGCAATGCTGGCAACATAGCACAAATCCCTGTTTTAACGGGTAGTTACCTCTGTCACACCGGTGACATTTTTGCGCTTTCCGTCCCGTTTCACTAGAATGCGCCCTCTTTTGGGTCAGTGACTGCACACTGGCAGCGTCCTGCTTCCCCGCTAATGGCTGGAAGATGGGCAAGACCCAGGTCCCTCGCGTCCCTAGTGGCGTACAGCGACGAGCCACGGCTCGTGTTCAGTACCGGCCGCCGCCGGTCATCAGTAGTAATAACTAATTCCGCTGGTTTAGGCAGCCAGTGTACCGGTGTTGGCGTGGCGTCTTCACGCAGCAACGCATCGGCACATGATGAGGAGCGTAACCATGCCCGAGACCAATACGGTTATTCCGCTGCACCAGAGCGAGCACACACAGTTTGATGAGCCTCGCCGCTTCAAGGTGTTCACCGCCAAACAACTCGACAAGATCGAGCCACTCAAGCGTCTGGATGACGACACCCGCTTCGCCATGGAGGTCGTTGCCAATGTCCTGCCATTCCGGGTAAACGAGTATGTCATCAACGAACTGATCAACTGGGACAAGGTTCCCGACGACCCGATCTACCAGCTGACATTCCCACAGAAAGGGATGCTGGCACCGGAGCACTTCGACCGGGTTGCCGATGCCATGCGCGGTGGCGACAAGGACCACATCAAGGCTGTGATCGCGGAGGTACGCGAGGCCCTGAACCCTCACCCGGCAGGCCAGATGGAACACAATATGCCGGAAGTGGATGGCGAGAAAATCGACGGCATCCAGCACAAGTACAATGAAACGGTGCTGTTCTTCCCCAGCCAGGGTCAGGTGTGCCACAGCTATTGCACGTTCTGCTTTCGCTGGGCCCAGTTCATCGGCGACAACGATCTGAAGATTGCCGCAAAGGAAGCGGGTCAACTCAAGAAATATATCCAGGCACACCCGGAAATCACTGATGTGTTGATCACCGGTGGCGATCCTTTGGTAATGAAAACCAAAAACCTGCGCGCCCATATCGAACCGTTGCTGGAACTGGAACAAATTCGCACCATCCGTATCGGTTCCAAAGCCCTGACGTTCTGGCCCTACCGGGTGGTTTCGGATGCCGACGCTGACGACCTGCTGGCACTGTTCCGCGAAGTCCAGGCCAGCGGAAAGCATCTGGCGCTGATGGCTCACTACAACCACTGGCAAGAGCTGGAAACCGACATCGCCAAAGAAGCGGTGCGACGTGTTCGTGCCACCGGTGCGGTCATCCGTGCTCAGGGACCGTTGCTGGCCCACATCAACGACAACGCCGATGACTGGGCGCGTCTGTGGCAAACCCAGGTAGAGCTGGGCATTGTGCCGTACTACATGTTCGTGGAACGCGACACCGGCGCCCGCCATTATTTTGAAGTGCCACTGGCCAAAGCGTGGAACATCTATCGGGACGCCATGAAACAGGTCTCGGGTATTGCCAGAACAGCCCGCGGCCCGAGCATGTCCAGCCACCCGGGCAAGGTCGAGATCCAGGGCGTCACCGAGATCAATGGCGAGAAGGTCTTTGCGTTACGGTTCATCCAGGGCCGCAACCATGACTGGGTCCAGCGTCCCTTCTTTGCCAAATACAACGAACAGGCAACGTGGCTGAACCACCTGGAACCGGCTTTCGGTGAAGACACCTTTTTCTTTGAGGATGAGCTGGCCGCCATGGAACGCGGATAGCGGCCCCGAGAACCTGCGCCCCACTTTGCGGGGCGCAGGTTGGCGCTAAGCAACCCAAGCCTCCCCCCATCGCCCCAGCAACAGCAACCCGGCTGTTCAAATACCTCTCCCACGCCCCAAACCTGACATGGTTTCCAAACACAATTACGCTAATACTTCCCGGGTACGACGACCTTTCTTGTTTGGAGAACCCCATGAAAAAAGGCTTGGCTAGCGCCCTTGGCGCCGTAATGCTCACCGGCTGTCTCGGTCAGAACGCCCTGTTCGATACTGTGCAGGACTGGAATGCCGATGCGACCGATAACAAATTTGTTAATCAGGTGATTTCTTTCGCCTTCTGGTGGATCCCGGTTTACGGCTTGTCGTTGCTCGGTGACATTATCATCTTCAACTCCATTGAGTTCTGGACTGGCACAAACCCGATCAGCCAGGAAGGCGCCAAAGTCGCAGGCACCACCGAAACCGTCACTGACGGCCTGGGCAACGAAGCCCAACTGACCTACCACGCTGATGGTTCCATCGGCGTGCTGGCCACCAGCGGAGACGTGGCGGAAAGTTACACCCTGATCAAGGAAGGCAGCAAAGTGATCAAGGTGCAGAACGGACAACGTGAAGTGCTTGGCTCCATTATGCTCTGAGACGATGTAACGATGTGACGATGCGCAGGCAAGCATTGCTTCCTGCGCATCAACACAGACGAGACAGCGTAATCAGCGCCTGCTCTACCCGGTTATCCCATTTTACCGCGCAGTTAAGACGCAGGCAGTTGGTAAACTTCCCGGTAGCGGAAAACAAGGCACCCGGCGCAAAACTCACCCCCTGTTCCTGAGCCTGTTCAATCAATTCTGACGTATCAATGTCACCGGGCAACTCCAGCCACAGCACAAACCCTCCGGCAGGTCGGCTAACCCGTGTTTCGGCAGGAAATAACTGCGTTACACGCTCCGTCATTCGGGCAACACTGCGAGCATGCTCACCGCAAACCTGACGAAGATAACGGTCGTAGTGTCCTCTCTCCAGATAGCGAGCCAGCGCCAGCTGGGACGGCGTAGAAACCGACACCGTATTGATGAACTGCAGATAACGCGCCTTTTCGGTGTAAGCATCCGGGGTCACCATCCAGCCCACACGCAATCCCGCCGACAACGTCTTGGAGGAAGACGAGCAGTAGAAAACCTGCCCCGTTGAATCCCAGCTCTTGATCGGTCTGGGTCGCCGCCCGGTCAACGGAAGGTCCCCATAGATATCATCCTCCACCAGCGGTACCCGGTGTCTGGCCAGCAAGGCCAGCAAAGCTTGCTTTCGCTCATCCGACAGGCACACCCCCAACGGGTTCGAGAAATTACCCACCACCACGCAGGCAGATACCTTCCAGCGCTCCAGCGCCAGAGTGAGTGCATCCAGGGAGATGCCGGTCTCGGGATCCGTGGGAATCTCCAGAGCCTTGAGCCCCAGTGACTCAATCACCTGCAGCAACCCATAGTAGGTCGGAGACTCAATGGCCACCGTATCTCCCGGCTGAGTGACCAGTTTCAGGGCTATCGCAACCGATTCCTGACAACTGTTGGTAACCAGTACCTGCTCAGGGCGAGTGGGACACTGCAAGGCGGCCATACGACGTGCAATCTGGGTGCAGAGTTCAGGCGCTCCGGGGGGAAATTCGTAGCCAACGCAACGTCTTCGTTGTTCGCGAAGCACCCCGTGAAAGACTTTTTCCATGGTCGCCACCGGCATGTACTCCGGGGCCGGCACCGCCGCCCCCAGGTTAACGATCGCCGGATTATTCACATTCTGCAGAATCTGTAATACCCGCTCCTGCCCGGTGATACGACGCGGCCGCCGGCTCGCCCGGGCGACCCTGGGAGGTTCAAGCTCGGCAAGCGGTGGACAGACGTAATACCCGGATCTCGACCGAGCTTCCAGGACACCTCGCTGCTCCAATTCCCGACAGGCATTCACCGCGGTAGAGACACTCACCTGATGCTGTGCCGCCAACATGCGCACCCCGGGTAACCGACTTCCCACGGGATACGCCTGCTCGCGAATCAGTTCCTGAAGGGTATCCGCAAGGCGTTGATACAAAGTCATGGCAATTACCGATACAGATAGCGTCACAACAGGCAGCACAGTTTTATAAAAACACAATCTGTACTGCATCAATTTTATTTTTTTATATCTGTATCGATACAGCTTGTCCACCTACTCTGGAACACCTTCCAGAGCCAATGGATGCCAGCCATGCCAATGGAGCAGATTTTCGCCCTTGTCGGCTTTGTTGCCGTAATGACCGGAACCCCCGGCCCCAACAACCTGATGCTGGTTTCTTCCGGCGCCAACGCCGGCTTCATTCGTTCGTTGCCGCATATTCTGGGTATCGTGATCGGCTGTCAGATCATGCTGCTGTGCATCGCGCTGGGGCTCGGCCAGCTGCTGACTCACTCCCCCTCTCTGGTCAACGGGTTGCGCATAACCGGTGCCCTTTATTTACTGTGGCTGGCCTGGCAGCTGGTGCGAAACCGCTCCCTGCAGGACCACCCGCAGCAGCAACAGCCCCTGACCTTTATCCAGGCGGCGCTGTTCCAATGGGTTAATCCCAAAGCCTGGATGATGACGTTGACCGGGGTGGCCACTTTTACCCAACCCCACAACTTTACCCCCAGCATGCTGCTGCTTGCCGGCACCTTCGTGGTTGTGGGTTTGCCGCTGATCAGTAGCTGGAACCTGTTTGGCGCGGCATTAAAGAACGGCTTGAAAAAAGGAAAACGTCTGCGGTATTTCAATCGCGTCATGGCGGTACTGCTGGTTGCCTCCTTGTATCCCACCTTTGGCATACAACCCAGTCAGGCCAGCGAGGTGCAGCCGAGCTCCTCCCCCGCGCCTCAGCCAGAGCGGAAACGGGACAAGCTGGAATGGTGGATGAGCGTGATGTAAACCGGCGACACACGTAAAGTCAGGGCAGAAAACTGCCTTGGCCCTTCCTCCCTTCGACGGACTCCCTTAGGCTTGGCGTTTGGCAATGCTATCCAAGGAATGTCCATGCAAAACGGGCTGATGGTGCTACACAGCAACCGTCTGGAAACCCTCACTGAACTGGTGGCGGACTGGCTTCGTCGCCAGCCGTTGTCCCCGTTGGAAACAGAGACGTTTCTGGTGCAATCCAATGGCATGGCCCAATGGCTGAAACTGCAACTTGCCCAATCTCTGGGGATCAGTGCCGGCTACCAGTTCCAGATGCCCGCCCGTTTTTTATGGAACGCCTATCGCGCCGTGCTGGGGGAGGAACAGGTCCCACGCACTTCGCCCTTCGACAAATCCCGGTTGCTGTGGCGTCTGTATCGTTTGCTGCCGACTCTGCTGGACGATCCACACTTCGGCCCGCTACGGCACTTTCTTACCGATGACCAGGACTGTCGCAAGCGGCACCAGTTGGCGGAACGGTTGGCGGATCTCTATGACGCCTACCAGGTGTATCGCGCCGACTGGCTGACCGACTGGGAAGCCGGCCGCGATCAACTGCGCAAGGCCCACGACCGCAACGCCCACGATGATTTCCCCGACAGCCAGCGCTGGCAGGCCCATCTCTGGCGCGCCGTACTGACAGACATGGACGACGACAAACAGGGCCTCAGTCGCAGCGCCATCCATGACCGTTTTATCGAAACGTTGAAGAGCGGCGAAACGCCACCCGGCCTGCCGCGTCGCCTGATCATCTTTGGCATCAGCGCCCTTCCCCAGCAATCCCTGGAGGCCCTCGCCGCACTCAGCCAGCACTGCCAGATCCTGATGCTGGTGCAGAACCCCTGCCAGCACTACTGGGCAGATATCGTGGAAGACCGTCATCTGCTACGGCGTCAACTGGACGAGCGCAAACGTCACCTCGACCTGCTGCCAGAGAACCGGGTCAATCCGCTGCTGGCCGCCTGGGGCAAACAGGGCCGGGACTTTATCGGGCTGCTCTATGATCACGATGATCCGGACAGCTACCGCAGCGCGTTCCAGAACCAGATCGACCTGTTCACGGATTTGACACCGGGCACGCTGCTGGAACAGTTGCAGCAGGATATTCTCGATCTGGAACCGCAGCCGGCTCCGGATCAGCGACCGCTCCTGCAACCGGATTCGTCCCTGCATTTCACCATCGCCCACAGCCCCCAGCGGGAGGTAGAGATCCTGCAGGATGCGTTGCTGAAACGCTTTGCCGAGGACCCCACCCTGCAGCCCCGGGACGTGATTGTGATGGTGCCGGATATCGAGGCCTACGCGCCCTACATTGATGCGGTGTTTGGTCGCATGGAGCGGGAGGATCCCCGCTACCTCCCCTACACCCTCAGCGACCGCAGTGCCGGTGCCGCCTCGCCCATGGCCCAGGCCATGGAATCCCTGCTGCACCTGCCCCAATGGCGCTTCACCGCCAGCGACATTCTCGACCTGCTGGAGGTGCCTGCAGTGCGCCAGCGCTTTGCCATCGAGGAAAGCGACTTGCCCCAGCTGGCCAGCTGGATTGATCAGGCCCGTATCCGCTGGGGGCTCAACAGCGACCAGCGCCACACCCTGGACGTCCCCGGCTTTGAACAAAACAGCTGGGCGTTCGGGCTCAAACGCATGCTGGCCGGCTACCTGATGGGCGATGGCCCCGCCTGGAATAACATCCAGCCGCTGGACGAAGTAGCAGGGCTGGGCGCCGAGCTGGCCGGGCGACTGTCACGGTTGCTGGAGAGTCTGGAACAGCACTGGCAGGCCTTCCGGGACAGCGCCACTCCGACCCAATGGCAGCTGCGTTTCAGCCAGTTGCTGGACGATCTGTTTGCCCCCGACGAACAGGACGATCAGGGCCTCGATGCCGGCCTGCGCGATGCCCTCAACGACTGGCTGGCGGCCTGTGGCGAAGCGGATTTCGACAAGGCCCTGCCACTGACCGTGGCCCGCCGCCCATTACTCGATGCACTCAATTCCGAAAGCCTGTCGCAGCGTTTTATGGCCGGCCGCATCAACGTCTGTACCCTGATGCCCATGCGCGCCATTCCGTTCCGCCATGTCTGCCTGTTGGGCATGAAAGACGGCGATTACCCCCGCCCGCAGCAGCCCATGGATTTCGACCTGATGCGCCAGTGGGGCAACTATCGCCCGGGGGATCGCTCCCGGCGGGACGACGACCGTTACCTGTTTCTGGAAGCCCTGCTCAGCGCCCGCGACAGCCTTTACATCAGCTGGACCGGCCGCAACGTGCGCGACAACAGCGAACGTCCGCCTTCGGTACTGGTGGCCCAGCTGCGCGATCACATCAACCAGCGCTGGCACTGCGATCAGGGCGACCCGGTGGAGGCCCTCACCCAGGCCCATCCCCTGCAGCCCTTCAGCGGCCAGTACTTTGATGCCGCCAACGATGCTCTCGACACCTATGCCAATGAATGGCGTGTATTGCATGATGGCGAGGCCCCGCAGGTGGACAATCGCCAACCATTGCCGTCACTGGACGTGGACGAACCGGTGAACTGCAGCGTCCTGGGTCGCTTCCTGAAGCAACCGGTGGCGCATTTTTTCGAACGCCGGCTCAAGGCAAAACTGAAACTGGAACGCCAGGTACTCGAAGACAGCGAACCTTTCGGTTTCGATGGGCTGCAACGTTATCAACTGCAGGATCAGCTGATCAGTGACGCCTTGCAGGCGGGTCCGGAACAGGCACAAAGCACCATGCAGGCCACTCTGAACCGGCTGGCCGCCAGCGGCGACCTGCCCCTGCATCCGTTTGAAGAAGGTAGCCGTGACAGCCTGCTGGTGCCGCTGGCCGATCCGCTGGACGATTACTTTGCCCTGTTGGCCCAGAGCGGCAGCCCGCAGCCCCAGCAGGAAATCCGTCTGACCGCTGGCCCCCTGCCACTGGAAGACTGGCTCACCGATCTGCGCGGCGCCACCGCCAACCCCCAGCGGCTGGTCCTGCAGACCGGCAGGCTGGAAAACCGTTACGACAAGCTGTGTCGCGACTGGGTAATTCACCTGGCTGCCTGTGCTGCCGGCTACCCGCTCACCACCCGCATACAGGGCCAGGATGGGCGCTTTACCTTGCTACAGTTGACCCAGCAGGCAGCCCAGCAGCATCTCGACCAGCTTGGTCATGCCTGGCAACAGGCGCTCTGCCATCCACTACCGGTGGCCTGTGCCACCGCCTTTGCCTTCCTGGCGGAAGAAGATGAAGAGAAAGGCGTGAAAGCAGCAAGGAACAAATACACCAGCAGCGATTTCAGCCGAGGGGAAGTGGATGACCCGTCACTGGCCCGCGCCTGGCCGGATTTCGATACGCTCTGGGCACAGACAAAAGAGGAAGAACCGCTGTTTCTTTACTGGACAGAACAACTCTATGCGCCCCTCTTCCTGAACAGCCAGTGGGCCGAACTGGGGGACCTGTCATGAGCCATAACGACGGATGTCAGTCCCCACCGCTACCGATCACCTTCCCTCTGCATGGCACCCGGTTGATCGAAGCCAGCGCCGGTACCGGCAAGACCTTCACCCTGGCAGCGCTTTATCTGCGCCTGGTGCTGGGCCATGGTGACGACCGGGCCTTCCACCGCCCGCTGCTGCCACCGGACATCCTGGTGGTGACCTTCACCGAAGCCGCCACGGAAGAATTGCGCGAGCGGATTCGGGACCGTCTGGCCGATGCCGCCCGTACCTTTGCCGACCCGGACGCCACTGCCAGCGACCCGGTGCTGTCACAACTGCTGGCCGACTACGCCGAGCCGCAGGCGCGCAAGCAATGCGCCCAGCGCCTGGATGCCGCCGCCCAGTGGATGGACGAAGCGGCCATCTACACCATCCACGGGTTCTGTAATCGCATGCTCAAGCAGCATGCGTTTGATTCCGGCAGCCTGTTCAGCCTGGAACTACAGGAAGATGCCAGCGATGACCAACTGCAGGCGGCACGGGATTACTGGCGCAACATCATCAACCGCTTCCCGGTGAGTGCCGCCAACCAGTTGCAAAGCGAAGGACTGGGCAACCCGGATGCCCTGCTCAAGCAAGCCCGTCCCCTTCTGGGGCTCAAGGAAGCCGATCCGGCGAACCTGCCAGACAGTGTCAAAGAATGGCTGACGCAAACCGATCCCCAGGCCGAGCTGGACCGGCTGGCTCGCCAGCAACTGGCGGAGGCCTTGCCGGACTTTCTTCACTGGGTACGTGACGCCCAGGAGAACAAGTGGCTGAACGGCAACAGCTACCGGGCGAAAAGTGTGCCCGGCATGCTCAAGCTCCTGAAGCGCTACGCCAAGGGTGAAGGCCTGCGCGACAAGGATTACGCCGTCCTCTTCAAGTTTTCTGAAGACGGCCTGAAGCTGACCAAGGCGGGTCAGGACCACCGTCCGGACTTCCTGTTCTGCAAGACGCTTGATCGGGTCCTGATGGGGCGCGAAAACACCCGCCTGCCACGCACGGACCTGCTGGCCCATGTGGCCGCCTGGATTGACCGGCGGGTGGACCAAGTGCGCCGCCAGACCGCGACGCTGGGCTTCGATGACATGCTCACCCGCCTGCGCGATGCCCTGGAAGGGTCCAACGGCGAGCGGCTGGCCGCGGTGATTCGTGAGCAATTCCCGGTAGCGCTGATCGACGAATTTCAGGATACCGATCCGGTCCAGTACGGGATTTTCTCTGCACTCTATGGGAATCAGCCGGAGATCGGCTGGTTCATGATCGGCGACCCCAAGCAGGCCATCTATGCATTCCGCGGCGCGGATGTATTCACGTACCTGAAAGCCCGCACGGCCACCGAAGGCAACCACTACACACTCAAAAAGAACTTCCGTTCTGCCCATGCCATGGTCTCCGCTGTAAACGAGTTGTTCACTTACAGCGACCAGACCTTTGGTGATGTCTTCCGTATGGCCAAAACCGGCAGCCCCTTTCCTTTCGACCCGGTGGAAGCCCAGGGGCGCAAGGAACAACTGGAAGTGGATGGGCAGGTCAAAGCGGGCATCACACTGTGGGTGGAAGACCGCGACAGAGCGATCAGTGCCGGTCAGTACCGCCAGCAACAGGCGGACCGTTGCGCCACCGAAATCGCCCACCTGCTCAACGGCGCGGAAAAAGGCGACACCGGTTTCCGCAAAGACGAACAATTCCGGCCGCTCCAACCCAACGACATTGCCATCCTGGTTCGTGACCGCACCGAGGCCAAAGCCATTCGTGATGCATTGATGGAACGTGCGGTGCGCAGCGTGTATCTGTCTGATCAGGATTCCGTCTTTGCCCAGCCGGAAGCGATCGACCTGTTGCTGATCCTGCACGCCTGCGCCAACCCGGAATCGGACAGCAAGGTGCGCAGCGCCCTGGCCAGTGCGTCACTGGATATAGCCTATACGGAACTGGATGCCATCAACCAGGATGAGGTGCGCTGGGAGCGCATGGTGGAACAGTTCCATGGCTATCGGCACCAGTGGCAACAGCAAGGCGTGCTGCCCATGCTGCGCAGTTTGTTGATGGATTTTCATGTCCCGGTGCGCCTCAGCCAGAGCCTGGATGGCGAGCGGGCACTGACCAACCTGTTGCACCTGTCTGAATTGCTGCAGCAGATGGCCACTCAACTGGATGGCGAGCAGGCCCTGATTCGCTATCTGGAAGAAACCCTCGAACAGCAGAGTAACAGCAGCAAGGAAAGCATCCTGCGGCTGGAAAGTGATGACGACCGGGTCAAGGTAATCACCATCCACAAGTCCAAGGGGCTGGAATACCCGCTGGTGTATCTGCCCTTTATTTGCAGCTTCCGCCCCGCCGACAAGAGCAAGCCGCCGCTGCGTTTCCATGATGATGACCGGCTGCATGTGTCACTGGAGCCGGATGCAGAAGACGAGCGCAAGGCTGACGAAGAGCGCCTGGCGGAAGACATGCGCCTGCTCTATGTGGCACTCACCCGGGCCTGCCATACCTGCACCCTGGGCATTGCCCCCTACGTGAAAGGCAACGGTAAAACCAACCAGCTGGAGAAAAGTGCCATTGGCCGCCTGCTGTTTGGTGACGGTGTGGAAAATGAAAAACTCACCGAAACACTGAGGCCAGTCATCAGCGACTCGGTAAGCGTGATCGCGCCACCGCAGAGCAATGATCTGCCGTATCAACCGGCCACCCGGAAGCTGACCCTGAAACCGGTACAAGTGCCCCCCCGACATCAACGCCAACCCTGGTGGATTGCCAGCTACAGTGCCCTCAAGCAGGTTCAGGAAACCCTGGCCCCGGCGGACCCGCGCAGCGACCAGTTGGCCGAACAACCGGATCAGGACAGCATGCCGGAACAGGAGCCCTTGGCGGGTAGCATCCACGCCTTCCCGCGCGGCGCCGCCCCCGGCACCCTGCTGCATGATGTTCTCGAGCAGGCAGCAAACCAGGACTTTGTTGCGACCCTGGCGTCTCCTGCCCCCTTCGAACAGGTTGTGGCAGAAAAACTTCAGGCTCGCGGCTGGCAGGATCACGCGGCGGTGATTGAGGACTGGTGGAAAACCGCCCTGCAAACCCCGTTACCGCTGGCCGCTGATCAGGTGGCACTGAGCGAGATGGCCACCTATGTGGCAGAGATGGAATTCATGTTGCCCGCCAACCAGGTGAGCGTGGCGGCACTGGATCAGGCCATTCGCGATGCCATCCACCCTGACCTGCCCCGCCCGCGACTGGAAGCGGACACCCTCAACGGCATGCTCAAGGGCTTTATCGATCTGGTGTTCGAACACCGCGGCAAGTACTACGTGCTCGACTACAAATCCAACTGGCTGGGCGTGGATGACAGCGCCTACACCCTGGACGCCATGACCGACGCGGTGCTGGAAAAACGCTACGAAGTGCAATACGTCCTCTACCTGCTGGCCCTGCACCGCCTGCTGAAAAGCCGCCTGGCGGATTATGATCCCGACCAGCACCTGGGCGGCGCCGTGTATGTGTTTTTACGTGGTTTGCAGGGACCGGCGGCAGGCACCGTGTTTGATCGACCAGCGACCGGGTTGATTGAAGCGCTGGATGAGATGTTTGGAGGGCAACCATGAAGCAACCGACCTCCCCCTGTAGGAGCTATGCTTGCATGGCGAATGAGGACTATCAGGTTCGCAAAAAGCATGCAGGAAACACTCCAAACCCTTCGCCATGCAAGCATAGCTCCTACGGCTCTGCCTCAACATCGAGGGCACTTCATGCAAACTGACCTGTTCTCCGCCCTCACCTGGGAAGACGCTCTTCTCCTGCTGCGCGACAACAATCTGCTGCGCGATCTGGACGTGGCCATTGCCCGTTTCCTTAAGCAGCAATGCCCGCAGGCAAGCTACGAAGTGCTGCTGCTCGCCGCCTTCACCAGCAATCAACAAGCCAGCGGCCACCTCTGTCTGGACCTGAAAAACCGGGAACTGGCCACCCAGCTGTGGGGCACCAGCCCACCGCCGGAGCTGGTCACCCTGCTGCCCGGCAAACCGGACGACTGGCTGCATGATCTGCAACAGAGTCCGCTGGTCAGCCAGAAGGCGGCTGCCATCCAGC
>OBIY01000424.1_pt1 | contig 16740 bp, 13 predicted proteins | sample 1519841 | NCBI WGS metagenome assembly OBIY01 (sample SAMN03019774, study PRJEB22545) | beach sand metagenome | biome: beach; feature: sea beach; material: beach sand | place: USA: Municipal Pensacola Beach, FL | collected 2010-07-30 | depth 30-40 cm m
GCACTGGTTGGCGGAGCCGGGCCGGCCAGCAATCTACTGATGGCTTTCATCTGGGCTCTCATCCTCAAATTTGCCCTTTGGCTTCCGGCCGGTTTCTCACCTGGCGCGCTATTAGGCAAAATGGCAGAGGTCGGCGTCATGATTAACCTGGTGCTAATGGTTTTGAATATGCTGCCAGTGCCACCGCTGGATGGCAGTCGCGTCGTGGTCGGTTTCTTAACGCCGGCGAACGCGATGCGCTATTTGCAACTGGAACGACACGCGATATTGGTTATGATTGGCTTGGTGGTATTAATTTCCACCGGCCTGTTGAGTGCCATTCTGTTCCCCCTGGTTGAGGCTGCCAGGGCAGGTCTGTTTACGCTTTTAGGAGTTCCCTTTTGAATACTTTGCCCGCCCAGAGTGAACGGGTGTTGTCAGGGATGCGGCCGACCGGTCGGTTGCATCTTGGCCATTACAATGGGGTGTTAAAAAACTGGTTGCAGTTACAGCATGAGTATCCCTGTTTTTTCTTTGTTGCTGACTGGCATGCACTGACCACCCATTATGAGGATACCGAAACCATCGCCGACCACTCGCTCGACATGGTTGTGGACTGGCTTGCTGCGGGAGTTGATCCGGCTAGTGCAACGCTGTTCGTGCAGTCTCGCGTGCCGGAACACGCGGAGCTGCACCTGTTGCTGTCGATGATCACTCCGCTGGGTTGGCTGGAACGGGTGCCCACCTACAAAGAGATACAGGAACAGCTGCGGGAAAAAGACCTGGCAACCTACGGATTTCTGGGTTACCCGCTGCTGCAGTCGGCCGATATTCTGATTTACCGCGCGGGTGCGGTGCCGGTTGGTGAAGACCAGGTTGCGCATGTTGAATTAACGCGGGAAGTAGCGCGACGCTTCAACCATATTTACGGTAGAGAGACCGGGTTTGAAGAAAAAGTCGAAGCGGCGATCAGGAAAATGGGCAAAAAGACCCAGCGGCTTTATCGTCAACAGTGCCGCCTCTATCAGGAACAGGGTGATGTTGAGGCACTGAGTGTCGGGCGCGCTCTGGTACAGGAACAGCAGAATTTAAGTGTAGGGGATAAGGAACGGCTCTACGGGAACCTTGAGGGCAGTGGTGTGACCATTTTGCCGGAGCCGCAGGCGCTGTTGACCGAAGCATCGAAAATGCCGGGCCTTGATGGGCGAAAAATGTCCAAATCCTATGACAACGCCATTGGTCTGCGGGATGACCCCGAGCAGGTGGAAAATAAGGTGCGTACCATGCCGACCGATCCGGCTCGGGTGCGTCGCGATGACCCGGGCGATCCGCAAAAGTGTCCAGTGTGGGAATTCCACCGCATTTATAGTTCCGCAGATGTTCATGAATGGGTGCAGGACGGTTGTCGAAACGCGAGTATCGGGTGCGTCGAATGTAAACAGCCGGTGATCGACGCGCTTAAACTGGAACTGGCCGGGTTTGCTGAACGCGCCAAACCCTACGAAGATGATCCAGAACTGGTCAAGCAGATTGTCGCCGACGGCTGTGAAGCGGCCCGTGATGAAGCGCGGGAAACACTTGTTGAGGTGCGACAGGCGATGGGACTCTCCTACCGCTAGCGCCTGACAACCCAGGCTTCAGCCACCATTAGGCATGAAATTTCAAACGACAGAGGGTGATGCATAAGGGGCCACATCAGCCGCTTCAGCCGGAGCTGCCGCTGGCGATGGTTAAAGGGGAGGCGATCACCCGCCTGCCCGATGACCTTTATATCCCGCCGGATGCGCTGGAGATTTTTCTCGAGGCCTTTGAAGGCCCCTTTGACCTGCTACTCTGGCTGATCAGGCGCCAGAACCTCGATATCCTCGATATTCCGGTGGCTGATGTCACCCGCCAGTACATGGTTTATGTTGAGCTGATGCATGAAGTGCATTTTGAACTGGCTGCGGATTATCTGGTAATGGCGGCGATGCTTTCGGAGATCAAGTCGCGAATGTTGTTGCCGCGCCCCGAAGAGAGCGTTGAAGAGCAGGAAGAGGACCCCCGACTGGAGCTGATTCGCCGTTTGCAGGAATATGAGCGCTATAAAAAAGCAGCGGAATCGATCCGCGAATTGCCACAGATGGAGCGCGACCTGTTCTCAGCGCGGGTTTATCAGCATGAGGTTGAAACGAGTAAACCATTACCCGATGTTTCACTGGACGACCTGATCCATGCCCTGGCCAGTGTGCTGGAGCGGGCAAAGGCTTTTACCCACCACCATGTCCAACGTGAACAGCTGTCAGTGCGGGAAAAAATGACCCAGCTGCTGGCTGCCATCTCCGCTGACCGGTTTACCGAATTTGAGCAACTGTTTCACCTGGAAGAGGGACGAGCCGGCGTGGTGGTCACCTTTCTTGCTGTTCTGGAACTGTTAAAAGCAGCACTTCTTGAGGTAACCCAGCAGGAGCCTTTTGCCAAAATCTATGTCAAAGCGGCGGGAGCCTGAGCATGAGTGATCTCGATCAACGTCTTGAAGCGGCGCTGTTTGCGGCAGGAGAACCGCTGGATGTAGACCGCCTGATCGCACTGTTTGATGATGGCGCTGAGCCCAGTCGTGCTGATGTGCGAGAGGGGCTGCACCGCCTGCAGCAACACTACAGCGAACGCGGAATTGAACTGAAACAGGTTGGTAGCGGCTATCGTTTTCAGGTGGTCCCTGATCTCGGCCGTTGGGTGAGTCGGTTGTGGCAGGAGAAACCGGCTCGATATTCGCGAGCACTGCTGGAGACGCTCGCCATCATCGCCTATCGCCAGCCGGTAACCCGGGCTGAGATCGAAGAGATCCGTGGTGTCAGTGTCAGCACGCCAATCATGAAGACTTTGTTGCAGAGGGAGTGGGTGCGTTCGGTAGGTCAGCGGGATGTTCCGGGCCGACCTTCTGTCTACGGTACAACCAAAGCCTTCCTGGACCATTTCAACCTTGCCACGCTCGCCGAGTTACCGCCGCTGGAAGATATTCGTGATATTGCTGAGCTGACTCCCGAGCTGGATTTTTCGCCTCGCGCCTCATCCGATAGTGACTCAACCGCAAGCGGTGAGTCTGGGCCGGTAGTGCCACCTGATGAGATTACAGAGCATCTGAATCAGAGGGTTCCCGGCAGTTGATAGTGACCATTGTCGGCGTAACCTCGAAGCAATCAATTTATTAATGACCCCGATGGCGCAGAAATCGTCCCTCGGGGTTCTAAACCCTGACGTGATCCGGCCGGAATAATCCATTTGAATATCCCTAAAACCCGTCAAAGCCGTGCAAATAGAGGTGCTAAAGGTCCGCCGCGTAGAAGGAAAGGTGCAGAGCTTTCCTCAACGGAAAATCCCGAAGGGCGCCGGCCTGGGTCCCCGAATAGAAAAGCAGCCGGCGGGAGCGAAAAACTGCACAAGGTGATCGCCAGCAGCGGCGTGACCAGTCGGCGTGGTGCCGAACAGTTGATCATCGACGGCCGGGTTAAGGTAAACGGTCAGCTGGCCACATTGGGACAGCGCGTGATCGCCAGCGACCGGATTGAGGTCAACGGCAAACGGCTGTCGACAGAAGCCAGCACTAAGCACCGGCTGATCATGTATCACAAACCGGTGGGCGAATTGAGTAGCCGTTCAGATCCGCAGGAGCGGCCATTGGTATTTGACGCGCTACCAAAAATTCAGGGCCGCCGCTGGATTTCAGTTGGGCGACTCGACCTGAACACATCCGGCTTACTCCTGTTTACCACCGACGGTGAACTGGCTAACCGGTTGATGCATCCGGCAAACGAGATCGCGCGCGAATATCTGGTTCGGGTCCTGGGTAATGTATCGGAAGCGGACCTGGAAACATTGCGATCCGGCGTGATTCTCGACGATGGACCAGCACAGTTCGACAGCGTACAGCCGATTGGCGGTGAAGGTGCCAATCGCTGGTACCGGGTGGTAGTCAGGCAAGGGAAAAACCGTCTGGTTCGCCGGCTTTGGGAGAGCCTGGGGTTCACCGTCAGCCGGCTAAAACGTTCTGCCTATGGCCCTATCTCTTTGCCCAAGGGACTACCACCGGGGAAATGGTCGGATGTCGAATCTGGGCTTGCTGAGAAGCTGTTCACCGCAGTTAATCTCGCGGTGAGTGTGGACAGGGCTACCAGCCGGGGTGTTGTAAAGCACGACCTTGATAAAAACGATAGAGCGTATGAAAAACCCGCCCGCCGAACAGACCTCGGTGGACGATCACGCCAGCGTAATCAACAGCGTAAACAACAGAGGCCCAGTAGCCGGTCTGGCGGTCGTCATCAGCGTAACCGCTCCCCACGTCAACGCGGTGACTAACCGGCAGTGTCTGTTCAAGTCGAATAGAGAACTGTAGCGAGTTAACGACAATCACCTCTTAGCAGTTGAAAAGCAATGGTTTAGCTTGCCAATCGGGTATTAGTCGCCTAACATTCGCGCCCTTTAACTACCAGGTTGGCCCGGCACCATAGGCTAACCCTGACCAGGCGTAGTGTTTGACTTGTTCAAATGACTACACCGGCGCAGTCCCGTGAGTCTCCCCGGCGACTGTTTAACCCCAGCAGTAACGAAAAGGAGTATCAATGTCCCGTTATACAGGTCCCCGTTTGCGCGTTGTGCGTCGTTTCCAGCAGCAGATTCCCGGGCTGTCCCGCAAGTCCGACGGTGTACGTACCAACCCTCCCGGCCAGCATGGTGAGCGTCGCACCCGGATGAGTGATTACCGTCTGCGTCTGGATGAAAAGCAGAAGCTTCGTTACAACTACGGGGTTACAGAACGGCAGTTGCGGAAATATTTTAAAGAAGCCAAAAGAGTGAAAGGGGATACGGGTAAGAATCTCCTGCAGCTACTGGAATCGAGACTCGACAATGTGGTGTTTCGGCTTGGTTTTGCTCCGACGGTACCGGCCGCACGGCAGTTGGTGAGCCACGGTCATCTGGCTGTCAACGGTCAGCGGCTTAACATCCCCAGCTACAACGTTCAGCCGGGTGATGTCATCGCTCCGCTGGAGAAGAGCAAAACCCACCCGGTGGTAGTGGAAACGGTTGCCAACCCTTCGCTGATACTTGCCGACTACCTGGAGCTTGACGAGAAAAAGCTCGAAGGGGTATTCAAACGTATACCAGAGCGCGAAGACATCGCGCTGGAAGTACAGGAAAACTTCGTGGTGGAGTACTACTCACGCGTTGCCTGATCTGGTTTTACCTACTATGCAAAGCCTCGGCATCGAAGGATGTCGGGGCTTTTTTTTGCGTTATTGTTAGCGCCCTGAAGGTAGCATTGTTCAACCAGCTCTAAAGCACCGACCGATCTGACCGATAGCTTTGTTCAGTGACCATGTAGTGGCCACAAGTTGCCAGTCTGGAAGGAACGGCCAGGCATGCTGATAATTTGCGTTAGAGGCTGGGTGTTGATCCGACAAGGAGCAGGTCGGCAGCCAGGTAACGTTTCAATCAGGTCAACTATGAAACAGAACAATAATGCGGGCAGAAGGTGCGATCAGTTACTGCATCAAATTGTCCGGACCATCTTTAGTTACCCGGATCCGTACAGCTACGCGAGATGAAAGTTCTTCTTGTCGACGATACCCGCACCAACCGGCTGATTATCAGCAAGTATCTTCGTGACCTGGGCCACGAGGTCGTTGAGGCGGGTGATGGTGAAGAGGGTGTCAAAGCCTATCGAGATTGTAATCCGGATCTGGTGCTGATGGATGTCAAAATGCCTAATGTTGACGGTCACGAAGCGGCGCGTCAGATTCGCGACCTGGAAGCGGGAGACTCCTGGACGCCGGTTATTTTTCTCTCCGCCAACTCTGCGGATGACGACGTCGCCGCAGGTATTGAGGCCGGAGGGGATGACTATCTGCAGAAACCGGTAAGCAAAATCGTACTCGCTGCAAAAATGAAAGCAATGAGTCGGATCGCCGAAATGCGCCATACCATTCACACTTATGCCAGCGCCCAGGAGCAGATCAACCAGCGTGAAGCCGAAGAAAGAGAATTAGCCCGCCACGTTTTCGACCGAATGACCCGCAGTCACAGCCTGCATCATCCGTGGATTGACTTTATCAGTTGGCCCAGTTCGCACTTCAGCGGTGACATCATCGCTGCAGAAACCACACCTTCTGGAGATATGCACCTGCTCCTCGGCGATGCCACCGGTCATGGACTCGCAGCGGGGCTCACGGTAATGCCCGTAGCAGATCTTTTTTACGCCCTCACTGCAAGGGATGAAAGAATTGAGACCATTGCATTAAAGCTCAATATTCGTCTGCATGATTTGTTGCCAACCGGGCGTTTCGTCGCTGCGGTGCTGGTTTCAGTGCGACCCGACATCGGCCGGGTAGAGGTATGGAATGGCGGTTGTCCCCCGGTCTATTGTGTCGATGGCAGCGGGGGCATAAAAAACAAATTCCCCTCCAGGCATTTACCACTAGGTGTGCTCCCTGAAATTGTCGAGATTTGTGTAGAGACGCTGGAATACGATCCACTCAACCCTGAAAAGCTCTACCTGTTTTCTGACGGAGTCCCTGATGCTGAAAGTAGAGATAACGCTGAACAGTTCTCACTGGAGCACGTCGAAAAGAGCCTCGCCAGCGCCTCGAATGACCGGCTGCGAGATCTGGCAACCGCACTCGAAAAACATGTCGGCTCCAGATCAGCACAAGATGATATCTCGATCGTAGAGGTATCGCCGCCGGTTGTCGAAGAAGAGCAGGCAAAGCTGCCCTTTGATCATCAATCGAGCCAGCAGATTGCCTAAGCAACAATCACGCTTGACCGGCGCAGAAACTAGCGAGTTTTAGGGTAGAATATCGCCGCCCGAACCATGCCCGATTGTCAGTCACTATTTCATTGCACCTGGTGGAGCCCCGAAATAGCGATCAGATAGATTTTGCGGCAAGCTGATTTCGGTTTCGGAGAGGTGTCTGAGTGGTTGAAAGAGCACGCCTGGAACGCGTGTGTACGTTAACCCGTACCGAGGGTTCGAATCCCTCCCTCTCCGCCATTTTCCCCAATGCTCAGCTATTGCATAGCGCCCCAGTGCGCTGCTATCGCCAGCTTCAGTAAACTGGTTTCCTCTTCCTACAGCGTTTCGCAGCCCAAGCCTTTATCCCTCCCAAACTGCCTTAGTCCTTATAATCCTGTCCCATTGAACAGGCGAATTTAATTCGTTTGATTAAAAAGGGGAGCGGGAATGGCCAATAGACAAGCCGATGTTCTGATTATCGGTGGCGGGTTAGCCGGTGTGGTAACCGCCGTGGAGCTGCTGGAGCAGGGCAGGTCAGTGACTATTGTTGATCGTGCCGAAAGGGAGGTTTTTGGTGGCCAGGCGCGTGAGGCTCTCGGTGGTATGACCTATTGCGGTACTCCGCAACAGAGGAGGGCAGGAATAGAGGATTCTGCTGATCAACTCTACGAAGACTGGATTCGTTATGGTCTGTTCAGCGAAGAAGATCATTGGCCGAAAGCCTGGGCACGGGCCTACGCAGATTATTGCGTGGGGGACATCTATTTCTGGCTGCGCGGCAGGGGGCTGAAATACCTGCCGGTAATCACCTGGGGTGAGCGTGGTTTAAATGAGGTAGGTAACTCGGTGCCGCGTTATCACCTGTTGTGGGGCGGTGGCTATACCCTCGCGACACGGATGATTGAGCTTTTAAAACCCCATGAATCGCGTCTGACACTCTGTTTCAACCATCATGTCCAGGGACTCAAGGAAACGGCAGGGCGTGTATCCGGTTGCCATGGAGTTGTTGAGCCTGAAGGTATCGAATTTGAGCTAAGCGCAGAAAATATTGTCATAGCGACGGGTGGTGTTGGAGGTGATCTCGGCCTGGTGCGCAAGCTCTGGCCGCCGGAGTGGGGCAAACCACCGGAAACCTTATTAACCGGCGCCCACAAGTTCTCAGACGGCAAAATGCATCAGCAAATCGAGCAGCTTGGTGGTAATGTGACCCACCTCTCGCGTATGTGGAATTACGCCACCGGATTTCATCACCCCAAACCGCGCAAAGCAGACCATGGTTTGGCACTACTGCCGCCAAGGTCTGCGATATGGGTCGATTATCGCGGGCAACGTATTGGGCCGGAACCGCTGATGGGGGCGTTTGATACGCGCTGGACCTGCGAGGAAGTGAGTAAACAGCCGTACGGCTATTCATGGAGCATCCTCAATCGCAAGGTGGTCGAAAAAGAACTGATGATTTCAGGTTCCGAGCACAACCCGGCGCTGCGCGACCGTAAATTGTTCACCTTCCTGAAAGAGAATATTCTCGGCAACAAGCGTGTCTGGAACTATCTGGCCACCGAAGTTGGAGATGTGGCGGTCGCCAATACCCCTGAACAACTGGCAGTGAAAATGAATGAAATCGCCGGTACCAGTGAAGTGAGTGCGGAAACCTTGCGTGCAACGGTTGAAGCCTACGATCGCGAGGTCGAACTCGGACCTGAACAGACCACCGATGCGCAGCTGAAACGGATCAAGAAGCTCAGGGAATGGAAAGGTGACCGACCCAAAGTGTGTAATTTTCAGAAAATTGCTGATCCCAAAGCTGGGCCATTGATGGCAATCCGTCAGTTTATTCTGTGCCGCAAGAGCCTTGGTGGTATTCAAACCGACCTCGAGGGTCGCGTACTGCGTGCTGATGGCAATGCGATTGACGGATTATATGCCGTCGGTGAGGCTTCAGGTTTTGGTGGTGGCGGCAGCAATGGTGTACGGTCGCTTGAAGGAACCTTTCTGGCCGGTTGTGTGTTAACTGGGCGATTTACTGGCAGAGCTCTTGGCAAGGGTTAAGGCACCGCGCTCAAGGCAAATGGCAGGGCCAAGTACAACCTGTTGCGGTAGAGGATCGCAAGCCTGTACTCGTGTGATGGTTCACTCATAACTACGCATAATGTATATTATGTTAAATTTTAATTATACAAAGAGCGGCACACATCTACTAAAACTCAGAACATAAAGATCACGGCCATTGACCCAGCTGTTGGATGAGTGCTTAACGCAGTGATAACGCCCACTCCATTGCGCCATCAAGCACATATTGCACAGCCAGTGCCGCTACAAGCAACCCCAACATCCGGCTGATCACATTGGCACCGGTTTCGCCAAGCCGACTCGATAGCGCGGGCGCATAACGCAGTGCAACCACGCAAGAGACCATCACGAACAGGATAATGGCTATTTCGACCAGGGTTGCCTCAATGGTAACGCTTGTCGAGCTCATTAATAAAACCGTTGTAATTGCCCCCGGACCGGCTAGCAGCGGAAACGCGAGCGGAAATACCGAGATGTCTTCCTTTACCGCTGCTTCCAGCTGTTCAGCGGATGTTGTTGAGCGCAGACCAGACTGGCGCGCGAATACCATGTCAATCGCGACGAGAAACAGCAGAATGCCCCCGGCAATGCGAAACGCCGGTATGGTGATACCAAACCATTGCAGCAAAACCGTTCCACCAAAAAAGAACCCAATCAGAATAACACCAGCTAACAGACACCCGCGCAGCGCCATCCGCCATTGCAATGCCGGATCCACGCCATGAGTCATGGCGGCAAACAGCCAGGCGATACCAACCGGATCGACAATACCGAACAGCACCAGCAGATGGTTAAGGTAGGTATCTGCCATAACAGCGGGCTATTACTGAGCCTTTTATGAGATCAACCAGAGTTTGAACACCCATGTTCCGGTCCATCAGATCGTAGATGGACCGGAACATGGGCATCGCACTAGTAGGACCTTGGCATACCCAAATCGTGTTGAGCGATGTAGTTGAGGGTCATCTCATCGGTCACCGGGGCAATACGGTTAAGACGCAAGTTGCGATAGTGCCGCTCTACTCCACTCTCGGCGATATATCCGGCGCCGCCGAGAGTCTGAATGGCACGATCTGCAGCAAACAGGGCAGCGTGTGACGCTGCGTATTTAGCGTGGGCAGATTGAACACCACACTCTTTACCCTGATCATAGAGCCAGGCGGCTTCGAACACCTTGAGCCTGGCAACTTCCAGCTGCACCCGGGCTTCGGCAAGTGGGAACTGTAACCCCTGGTGGGTGCCAATGGGTTTACCCCACACTGATCGTTCTCCGGCAAATTCAACAGCCTTTTTAATCAGATAGTTACCCGTGCCGACACAGCCTGCCGCAATGACAAACCGTTCCGGGTTTAGCACCCCATAGAGCGCGCGCCAGGCACCGCCCTCACCGCCCAGCAGGTTTTCGGCAGGCACTTCGAAGTTGTCAAAAAACACTGCATTGGTGTCCATGAATCGCGAGCCCATTTTTTTAAACGGCCGCGCTTCGATTCGGTCGCTTGGCAGATCACCGATTAATAACGAGACTCCCGCGGTCCGATTGTTGGGGTCATAAGGTGATGTGCGGGCAAGCACCACAATGCGGTCGGCATTGGCAACATTGGATATATAGACTTTCTGACCATTTATCCGGTAAACATCGCCGTCGCGTTTTGCTTCCAGTCTTATCTGGCTGACATTGGAGCCTGCATCGGGTTCAGTAAAGGCACCGGACCAGAGCTCACCACCAATCAACTTTGGCAGATACTCCCTTTTTTGCTCTTCACTGCCGCCGGACATTACCGCACAGCCACCAAATACCGGGCCACCGACAAAAATCATTGAACCTTCGCAGGCCCCAGCTTCGCCCAGGGCTTCCGAAGCGATACAGAGATCGAGCATACCCATACCGCTGCCGCCATACTCCTCTGGCAGGCTGATACCGAGCAGACCCTGCTCGGCGCAGACATTCCAGAATTCGCGCGGGAAGCGGTGTTCGTCCTCGATCCCGGCCCAGTACTCCTCAGGAAAATCTGCGGCGATCTTATGACAAAGATCGCGCAAAATGAGCTGTTCTTCGCTGAAATCAAAATTCATCGTCACACATCCCTGGTCAGTTTGTAAGTCTGTGTACCGGGCTTGAATTCACGTTTTTTGAAAGATGACAGCGCGGTGCGGATCCAGTCATCGTTGGTTTCACGCGACAGCTCCCAAAGTTTCGCCATTTCATAATCAATCGCAGGCTCGAAATCCATCCATTTGACCTTTTCGTACACTTCTTTGGTTTTGGTCAATACAACGCGGCCTTTATTGGTGAGCATGTTCACCACTCGCTCACATTCGGCGTCCAGCTCGGCTCCAGGCACCGCACGGGTGACATAGCCAAGTTCTACACCCTGCTCACCGGTGAAGGTTTCCGCCGTCAGAGCGTAATAGAGCGCCTGTTTGCGCGCCGGCATATTGTGAGCATAGGACCAGGTGGTTCCACCGCCGGGAAAGATGCCAAAGTTAACTTCCGACAGACCCCAGACCGATTCGTTGGCAGCAAGCACAATGTCACAGATACCAGCCAGCTCCATACCACCGCCGAAACACCAACCGTTGACCTTGGCGATAGTTACCGCCGGGCAGTTTTTTACCGCCGTGAACCAGCTAAAACCGTTGGTATTGATCTCTTCCATCTTCTCGAGATCATCGAAGGGCTCGAGAAAGCACCCTTCCAGATCCATACCTGCGCAGAAAGATTCCGCAACGCCGGTAATCACCAGCACCTTGACCTGTTTCCAGTCCATGTCACGCATCACCTCGGCCATTTCCGCGTGCAGGGCCGGGCTCATACAGTTTTTCTTCTCCGGGCGATTAAGGGTGACGGTCGCGACATAATCAGACAGCTCAACAATCACATTATCGTAGTTGCTCATTGCATTCCTCTTCTTTATAAAACAATAAGTTATAGGTGAATTCTAATTTATTTTCTTAACAAATAAGCGGTTAACTCACCGCCCCTTTTCATCACCAGCGTTTCCGCTCCGAAGCATCATACCTGACGGCTAGATCGAAACGATGTCTATTTTCGTGGCACAGGTTCGCGCAGACAATGGTTTCCTGCCGATCATCTGCTCGCGTAGCTAACAAGGTGAACACATCCACCGCTTAATCAGGCATTATTAGTAATCAAAGAGGTTAATGTTCTACCTGGCCTTTCAGCTTTACGGACAGAGATAAAAGCGTTACGGCATAAGCCCAAAACGTTTGAAAGGAGGATTGATGAGCGACACCATACTGATTAAAAGTGGTTTGATCGTGGATGGCAGCGGTCGTCCCGGTTTTAACGGCGATATCCTGTTAAAGGGTAATTCGATAGCCGCTATTGGAACTGACCTGAATACTTCTGCGAATCAAACTATTGATGCGACTAACCGGGTAGTGGCCCCCGGCTTTATTGACCCTCACACCCACTATGATGCCCAGATCTGCTGGGATCAAACCCTAACCAGCTCTGCCGCCCACGGCGTGACCAGTGTTGTGCTTGGAAACTGCGGGGTTGGCATCGCGCCGTGCAAGCCGGAAGCACGGGAGATAACGGCCAACGATCTGGTCAACGTAGAAGCCATCCCTTACGAGGTACTAAGCGCGGGTATTACCTGGGATTGGCAGACCTATCCTGAATATATGCAGGCGGCCTTTAGCCGTGGTTCGAGTATTAACCTCGGCTTTCTGCTGCCACTCTCTGCGTTGCGCCACTATGTCATGGGGGAGCAGGCGCTGGAGCGCGAGGCAACTGCCGAGGAGACTCGCCAGATGTCTCGGTTGCTTGCGGAGGCGATGGAGGCTGGGGCTCTTGGTTTCAGCTTCACGATTCTTAAACAGCACATTGGCTTCGCCGGACGCCCCCTTTGCTGTCGCAATGCCAGTCGCGATGAACTGAAAGCGTTAGCTAATGTACTGCGGGAATGTGGCCGCGGTGTGATTCAGGTCGCCTGTGGCAGCGCAGCAGGCCGGCTGGATGACAGTGGGCGCGAATTGCTCGACTTTCTACTCCGGGAAAGCGAACGCCCAGTCACCTGGGCATTTTTGTTGGTACCGCCGGACAACCCGGAGGTTGTCGGCGACACCCTTGAAAGTACTAATGATCTGTTTGCTCGAGGCGCCGTTCCACAGGTCTCTTGCCGCCCTTTTATGACCCAGCTGGAAGTGGGGAAGCCATTTCTGTTTGCCGATCGCAAGAGTTTTCACCAGGTGATCAACCTGCCCCGTGAAGAACAGCGCAAGGCTTATATGGACCCGGCTTTTCGCCGCGCCGCCCGTGAGGAACTGGAAAGCTCTGCAGGAGTTTTCTCCAATGGCTGGAACCGGGTTGAGCTGCAGGAATACAGTAATCCCGAGCTGGAGAGGTTTATGGGCCGCTCGCTGGCCATCGTTGCGCAGGAAGAAGGCAAGCATCCGCTCGATCTGTTTCTCGATCTGGCGTTGGAGTACGACTACGATCTTCGTTATATGTACGATATCGCCAACATTGATGAAACCTGGGTTCGTCACCTGATAACGGATAAACGTACACTGATTGGCGTTTCTGATAGCGGCGCCCATGTCGACCAGCTGTGTGATGCGGGTTATGCGACCTGGATGATGGGCACCTGGGTGCGAGAGCGTCAGGCATTGTCGCTTGAACATGCGGTGCGCCGTTTGACCTTTGATCAGGCCGAATTTCTCGGATTTCCAGACCGCGGTCGCCTGGCAGTCGGCGCGGCGGCAGACGTGGTGGTTTTCGATCCGCTAACTATTGGCACGGACCGGTTTGCATCACCGCAGTTTGATCTGCCCGGTGGTGCCCGGCGTCTGGTAGCACCCGCAAGAGGGGTAGAAACCGTGATTGTTAACGGCGCAGTTGTAATGCGTAACGATACGGCTACCGGTGAGTTGACCGGCCAGCAACTAAAACCCGGTTAATTTTATGAAGATTACGGACTGGCTTAACAGGAATTGTTAACCGGGTTAGATAACCGCCGGGAACACAATGCAAGGCCAGCGCAATCCTGAATAAATCTGGCTAAATCAAGTAACGCCGGATTGAGGTTTGAGCAGACGACGCCCTTACGCCTTTTTCTCTACTATTTCGTCTGCTTCGGTATCGTCCTGAAGTTCATCGCGTTCCTTTCCTCCAACGATAGTCTCATCAAGGTCATCGGGCTCAATCTCAGCTGGCTCAACCTGCCTCGGTAGAGCGCCCTGATTCAACAGGGTGTCACTTTCATGATCTACCTCGTCGACCTCTGAACTATGTGCCGCCAGGACTTTATCTTCGCTATCATCCATGTCAGAGTCGTAATTGATCACGGTGTCATCCTCTCCTCCAGCATAAGTTGCTGATGGATCGCCACCCTGGCCGGAAATCTCCGTGACCGTTATATCTTCAGCATCAGCGTATGCTGGCTCTTCATGATCAGCGTCAGGCTCGACATTCAAGCTAAAACTGGGTGGAGGAAATGGCGAAACAGGAAAAGGCACCTGATCACTTTTCATGATGACATAATCAGCTATCTGAGATGCATAACAGACAATCCTGTCTCCCCGCTGCAGTAGCGCCGCAGGTGCTCGGGACCCGGTGACCAGTTGAAGCATCAGGGCGACAAAAATAAAAAAGATAGCTATCGGCACCAGAATCAAACTCAACAGGAAGAGGTAGAGCAGGCTCAATACCCCTCGAACCAGAGTGCTTATTCTGCTAACGCGTTGACTCGTAACCGTTGGTGACATCTAGTTTGTCCTAGGAGCGATTACCATTTCAGGGCATGAACGAGATTCTGATTGTATAGCGTGTATGATTCAACACTTCGGAATTCCCCGTGAGGAATTGGTCACATGATGCCATAGGAGATGATTGCGTCGGCCACTTTAATAAAGCCCGCAATATTTGCTCCTTTTACATAATCGACACCCTGTTCAGATGCCCCATATTCAACACACTGATCGTGGATATTGCCCATGATCTGGCGCAAGCGGTGGTTGAGTTCATCCCGGTCCCAGGCGAGACGCATGCTGTTTTGCGACATTTCCAGCCCGGAAACGGCGACGCCGCCGGCGTTGGCGGCTTTACTCGGTGCAAACAGAACGTTTGCTTCTATAAACGCCTCCATCGCTGCCGGTGAACTGGGCATATTTGCGCCCTCTGACACCGCCTTCACCCCATTAGCAATCAGTGTTCTGGCATCGTCGACATCGATTTCGTTCTGGGTCGCACACGGTAGCGCCAAATCACAGGGAATCTCCCAGGGTTTTTTGTTTTCCTGATAATTGACACCAAATTCGCTGGCATATTCGGATATCCGCCCCCTTAGCTGGTTTTTCAATTTCTTAATGAAATCGAGCTTGTCAGCAGTAAAGCCGTCAGGATCATGGATATAGCCGCCAGAATCAGATAATGCGACCACTTTAGCGCCAAGAGACATCAGTTTTTCGGCGGCAAACTGGGCAACATTTCCCGATCCGGAAATGACCGCGGTTTTTCCTTCGACCGAGTTGCCGCAATGTTTGAGCATATCCTCCATCATGTAAACGCAGCCGTAGCCTGTCGCTTCGACGCGAATCTCACTGCCGCCGAATGAGAGCCCTTTTCCGGTCAATACGCCAGTAAACTGGTTCACGATCCGCTTGTACTGGCCAAACATGTAGCTGATTTCCCGCGGACCTACACCAATATCGCCAGCAGGCACATCGGTATCCGGGCCGATGTACCGGTAGAGTTCTGTCATAAAGGCCTGGCAAAACCGCATAATCTCCCGATCTGATTTACCCTTGGGATTAAAGTCCGCCCCACCCTTGGCACCACCGATGGGCAATCCTGTAAGGCTGTTTTTAAAGGTCTGTTCAAAAGCCAGAAACTTGAGCACGCTCAGGGTGACGTCGTGGTGAAATCGGATCCCCCCCTTGTAGGGGCCAATAGCGTTGTTGTGCTGAACCCGGTAACCACGATTGGCACGGATATTTCCATCATCATCCTCCCAACCGACCCTGAAGATAACGATACGATCCGGCTCGGTAAGTCGTTCAAGTATCTGCGCGTCTTCGTATTCGGGCCGTTCCGCGATAAAGGGAATGATCGTCGCGGCAACTTCATAGACTGCCTGATGAAATTCCAGCTCGCCGGGATTGCGGCGCTGCAGCCCCTCCATAAACTCCTGTAATCGCGTTTTTTCTGCACTATTCATGGACTACTCCGACTTTAATAGCAGCCAACGTCATGGTTTTTCAGATCAGGATTCAAAAACCTGATAACCCATATTCAGCCGCCGCTGAACATCTGCATACCATCTTTCCAGGGCTTCAGTCGTGATGCGAAACCCGAGTATTGAGCGGCAGTCACCCGGCAGTTGAAAACGCCCATCTGCCACCAACGCTGGATTACGCAAAATGCCGTATCGCTCCGCGACTTGCATATCTTCTTCGACCATCGCCTTAACCTGTTCGGTTTTTACCGCCTCAAGCCACTGCTCCCGGTTAAGCCCGGACTGCTCAGCGCAATCGGCCAGAACTTGATAGTCGGCAATATTGCGACATTCTGTAAGGTGTGCAGTTTGTACGCGGTCAAAAAAATCCCAGTGCGCCACCTGCCCACCGAGGAGCTCAGCCGCTTTTGCTCCTAAGGCGTTAGGAATCGAGTAGGGATACGGGAAATCACGCTCCATCATCAGGGCACAGTTGATCCGCTCATCCTCTTCCAGTTCTTTTGCTTCCAGCCAGTGTTCCATCACCACTTCTCGCTTGGCGGCAACCGGATCAGGGAAGAGACGGCTAAAAAAATCAGGGGAATCGGCCATCGGATAAACACGATGGATAACCGTAATGCTCGAGTGGTGCTCGACAAACTGGCGCAGTCGACGGGAAAAAGGGAACGCCCATGCCGACAATGCGTCGTGGAAAAACTCCACGGTGATGGGTCTTTCTTC
>OBIY01000425.1_pt1 | contig 16724 bp, 15 predicted proteins | sample 1519841 | NCBI WGS metagenome assembly OBIY01 (sample SAMN03019774, study PRJEB22545) | beach sand metagenome | biome: beach; feature: sea beach; material: beach sand | place: USA: Municipal Pensacola Beach, FL | collected 2010-07-30 | depth 30-40 cm m
GTTCAAGATCGGAATCGGCAATTGTTGATGCAATTTGACGCGGCAACCGCCTGCGCCATGCAAATTCTTTTGAGCACCCCCCAATCGCAACGACGGGCTGTTCAACTATTCCGCTCTTGCCTCAAAGCAAGGTTGTAACCAACCACGCTAGAAGTATCTGACCAAAAGCACGAGCTTGTGCGCTCATCAGCATATAGTCCAACCGGTGAAATTCTGAAACTCCAGGCAACAGCAGAAAAAGAAATCTACTGGAGGGTCGGTATCAAACGCATACCTGTTTGACTGCCGAAACACAGCATAGGTGTTGTAACGAGCTTCAACACACCATTCTCACTACATCATGCCGGTCTGCAATCGAGCCGCTTCAGACATCATTTCCACGCCCCAGGGCGGATCAAGCACCAGTTCAACGGTCGCGGCGACGATGCCAGGAATGACTTCCAGTTTGTATTTAACATCCTCAACCAGCACATCACCCATACCGCAACCGGGCGCCGTCAGGGTCATCTTCACATCTGCGCGGTACTTGTCGTTGGCGCCCGAGAGGGTGAATTCATAAATCAGCCCCAGGTCGACAACATTGACCGGAATCTCAGGGTCATAAACCGTGCGCATATGTTCCCAGCAAAACTCCTCAATTTTTTCGCGGGTCAATTTGCCTTCATAAAGTTCTACGGGCAAAGGTTCTCGCTCACGGCCAAGAACATCGGCATCGGCAGCATCGATTCGCGCCATCTGCCCGTCAAGCAAGACCGTGAAAGCCCCTCCCAGCTCCTGAAGAATCTCCACTTCTTTACCCTTCCGGGCGTTCACCCGCAAGCCCAACGGCACGAATATCGCCTTGCAATCCCGGGTCAGGATGACTCTTTCACGTTGCTCCATGTTTTTGATCTCGTTTTCTGTATAAACAAGGCTTATGACTATTAACAGTCAGCCCCAGGCAATTACTCGGTAGTAACCGGTTTTTCGCTGTTATGAAGCGCCCCCTGACAGGTATGCCAGGCCAGAGTCGCGCACTTAACGCGCGACGGATAGGCCTTGACACCGGTTAGCACCGCTAACTTGCCCAGCTGTTGGGTCTTTTCGTCGTCGAGCTCCAGTTCACCAACCAGAATCTTGTGGAACAGCTCAAACAGCGCATCCGCTTCACTAATGGTTTTTCCTACCAGTGCTTCGGTCATCAGCGATGCTGACGCGGTGGAGATGGCGCACCCCTCGCCCTCGAATTGCACTTTGGATATCTGCTCACCGTCCAGGTGCACATAGACGGTCACCTGATCACCACAGAGCGGATTAAACCCCTCTGCAAAGTAGGTAGCGTCGTCCAGCTTGCCAAAATTACGTGGCCGTTTGTTGTGATCGACAATCAAATCCTGATAAAGCTCTCGTAAATCCATTACCCAAACATCTCCACCGCTTTGTTGAGAGCCGCGACCAGCAGGTCAACCTCTTCCACACTGTTGTAAAAAGCAAACGAGGCACGCGCCGTGGCGGCAACACCGAAATGCTGCATAACCGGCATCGCACAGTGGTGCCCTGCCCGAATCGCCACCCCTTCACTGTCGAGAATCGTGCCCAAATCGTGCGCATGAATCCCGTCAACCACAAAGGAGGCGATACTGGCACGATGTTCCGCCGTACCTATGCGCGACAGCCCGGAAATTTCATCAAGCCTGCGATCTGCATATGCAAGCAATGTCTTCTCATGATCGGCAATTTGTGCCAGCCCGATATCCGCCACATAGCCAAGCGCGACACCCAGGCCGATACCACCAGCAATATTCGGCGTGCCCGCCTCAAATTTGTAGGGCAGGTCGTTCCAGGTGCTCTCCTGCAGCGTGACCGTTCTGATCATGTCACCGCCACCCTGCCAGGGCGGCATCGAATCAAGCAGCTGCTCTTTGCCATAGAGCACGCCGATGCCGGTCGGCGCGAAGACCTTGTGGCCGGAAAAAGCGTAAAAATCACAGTCGAGATCGACCACATTGACGGCGGTATGGGCAATAGCCTGGGCGCCATCGACCAGTACCAGCGCACCGACACTATGGGCCAGCTCGATGACCTGCTTGATCGGATTGATGGTGCCCAGAGCATTGGACAGATGAGAAATGGCAACGACACGGGTACGCTCGGTGAGCAGCTGCTCGACATCCACCAGCGATATTTCACCCCGGTCGTTAATCGGTACTACCTTGAGCGTCGCGCCGGTGCGACGGGTAACCATCTGCCAGGGCACGATATTGGAATGGTGCTCGAGCTCCGTAATCAGCACCTCGTCCCCGGCAGCAAGCCGGTCAAGCCCGAGACTGGATGCGACCAGATTAATTGAGGCTGTAGTGCCAGCAGTAAAGATAATCTCGCTGGTACTGGCGGCGCCAAGAAAAGAACGTACCGTCTCCCGGGCAGCTTCATACTCTGCCGTAGCCTGTTCAGAAAGATAATGGACGCCACGGTGGATATTGGAATTACTGGTCTGGTAGTAGTCCCGAACCGCGTCGATCACTACCTGCGGCTTCTGGGTGGTCGCGCCGTTGTCGAGATAGACCAGCGGTTTACCATGGACGGTGCGCGACAGAATCGGAAAATCGTCACGCCACTGTTGTAACAATGCCTGGTCTCCGGTTATCCGGTCATTGATGTTATTCATGACTCAACTGACCCAGTTTTTCCACCACCTGCCCAGCCACATATTCTTTCCACGAATCTGTGAGTGTTGAGAAGCTGGCGGCTGCAAACGCATCCAGTAATAGCCGACGTGCGTCCGCCTCGACAATCCCCCGACTGCGCAGATAAAACAGCTCATCCCGGTTCAACTCGCCAACCGTGGTGCCGTGACTACATTTGACATCATCAGCATAGATTTCGAGTTCCGGCTTGGCATCGATCTCCGCTTTTGGTGACAACAGCAGATTAGCGCTATTCATTTCCGAGTCGGTGCCATCGGCGCCGCTATGGACATGCACTCTGCCGTTAAAAACCCCGCGTCCCCGCCCGGCAAACAGCCCATGATGACTCACCCTGCTGATGCAGTTGGGCTGCGCATGCTCGACAGTGAGATGGTGGTCGGCATGTTGCTGCCCTCCGGATAACTGCAGACAGCTAACCTCCGCTTCAGCACCCTGATCAGCGAGATTGATATCGACGTCGTCACGAGATAATCCGCCACCGAGAGTCAGGAGGTGCGTCGTCAACTTGCTGTCACGCTGTAAATTCGCCTGCAACGATGAGTAGTGAAATGCACCACCACCCTGCAGCTGCAATTGCGAGAGACTCACATGTGCGCCGGCCCCCAGGTCGAGATGAATCAGGTTGTTGGAGTTGTACTGCGCCGCGTCGGATAGACCAGCGAAAACAATGGCCAGTTCCGCCTGCGCAAACTCTGCGGCTTTAACCTGTAACTGCCAGTAGGCGTCGCACTCCGGTTCACCGATCACCAGCAGGGTTACTCTGGGATGCTTGCCCTCAGCAATGGTCACGACACCACCATCAGCAACCATGGCGCAATTTAGCTGGTCAAAGGCACCATCAACTCCCGACCGCGGACTCAGCAGCTGCGCACCATCCGCTTCCAATGCACCTGCAAGCGGCTGAAACTCGACACCGGCGACTTTGCCTGACGATTCCGTGAGGGTGGAAAATTCAGGCCGAAAATAGCCACCCTGAAACACCAGTAGCGTCTGCTGCTCGTCAGCCAGTGCATTAGCAGCCTGCTCGACAAACTCCGCCACCTGATCATTAGTAGCTGCTTCACTCCCACTTTTTTGCGCAGGTGGAAGCTCACGTTTCAGAACGCGATTGAGCCGGGTGTAGCGCCAGCGCTCGGTTTTTGCTGTGGGAAATCCCGCTTCTGCAAGCAGCTGCATCGCGCGATCACGCTGAGTAGAAGCTCCTGGCAATTCTGGTTTACGTTGCTGATATTGCTTCTGGTAGCGATCAACAACCTCCGTCGAGGCCACCATCAGCCGGCAGCCACCGGCTGTTTCTCCAGCCAGCCATAGCCACTCGACTCCAGTTCCAGTGCCAGTTCTCGGCCGCCGGAACGGACAATTTCACCGCCGGAGAGGACATGCACGTAATCCGGTACCACATAGTCCAGCAAGCGCTGATAGTGGGTCACCATAATCAGCGACCGCTCGGGGCTGCGCAGTTTGTTAATACCCTCAGCGACAATTTTCAGTGCATCGATATCCAGCCCGGAGTCGATCTCATCGAGAATTGCCAGCCGCGGCTCCAGTAGCGCCATCTGATAAATCTCGTTGCGTTTCTTTTCACCGCCGGAAAATCCGTCGTTGACTGCCCGGGTCATGAAACTCTCGTCCATACCAAGTAGTTTCATCTTCTCCCGCGCCAGCGAGAGAAAATCCATCGCATCGTATTCATTCTCGCCGCGGTGCCGACGCATGGCGTTAACCGCTTCACGCATGAACACTGAGCTATTCAACCCCGGGATCGCCACCGGATACTGAAAACCCAGAAACAGCCCTCGCCAGGCACGCTCCTCCGGCGAGACTGCCAGCAGGTCTTCACCATCCAGTTCTACCGTTCCATCGACCACCTCGTAGCCATCACGGCCCGAAAGCACATGGGAGAGGGTGCTCTTACCGGAGCCATTGGGCCCCATGATGGCGTGCACTTCGCCCGCACCAACCTCGAGAGAAAGCCCTTTTAAAATAGACTTTCCTTCAACACTAACCTTTAAGTTATTGACTTTTAACATTTATATAAACACCAAATTATCCGACGCTACCTTCCAGGCTGACACCCAGAAGACGCTGAACTTCGACGGCAAACTCCATTGGTAACTCCGTAAACACCTCTTTACAGAAACCGTTGACGATCATCGAAACGGCCTCTTCCTCGCCAATACCTCGCTGACGACAATAGAACAGCTGATCCTCCCCAATTTTGGAGGTAGTCGCTTCGTGCTCTACCTGTGCCGAGGGTTCCTGTACCTCGATATAGGGAAAAGTGTGGGCGCCACAGCGACTACCGATCAGCAGCGAATCGCATTGGGTGTAGTTACGCGCGCCAGAGGCTCCAGGCAGCACCTTGACCAGGCCCCGATAAGCATTTTCTGCCTGTCCGGCAGAAATGCCCTTGGAGACAATGGTGCTTTTGCTATTGCGACCGATATGGACCATCTTGCTGCCGGTATCGGCCTGTTGATGGTTATTGGTCAAAGCCACTGAATAGAATTCGCCAACCGTGTCATTGCCAGTCAACACCACGCTGGGGTACTTCCAGGTGATCGCAGAGCCGGTTTCCACCTGAGTCCAGGAGATCTTGGCCCGATCGCCACGGCAGTCACCACGCTTGGTAACGAAGTTATAGATGCCGCCTTTGCCCTCTTTATCGCCGGGATACCAGTTCTGAACAGTGGAATATTTAATCTGCGCATCTTCCATCGCGACCAGCTCGACCACCGCTGCATGCAGCTGGTTTTCATCTCGCATGGGTGCGGTACACCCCTCCAGATAACTGACATGAGAGCCTTCGTCAGCCACGATCAGGGTACGTTCAAACTGACCGGTGTTAGAGGCGTTAATCCGAAAATAGGTGGAAAGTTCCATCGGGCAACGCACACCCTTGGGGATATAGACAAACGAACCATCAGAAAAAACAGCCGCGTTTAACGCCGCATAAAAATTGTCTGCGGTTGGCACCACACTGCCAAGATATTTCTGTACCAGGTCAGGATAATCCTGTACTGCCTCTGATAAAGGGCAGAAGACCACCCCATGCTCAGCAAGTTTATCTTTGAAAGTGGTGGCCACCGAGACACTATCGAACACCGCGTCCACCGCAACCCCGGCAAGTGCTGCGCGCTCATGCAGCGGAATACCGAGCTTCTCGTAGGTCTCCAGCAGCTCCGGATCGACTTCATCGAGGCTTTGCGGTTTGTCAGCGTCGGCCTTCGGCGCTGAGTAGTAACTGATATCCTGAAAATCAACTGGCGGATAGTGAACATGGGCCCACTGTGGCGGCTCCATCTGTTTCCATATCTCAAAGGCCTGCAGCCGCCACTCGAGCAGGAACTCAGGCTCATTTTTTTTCGCCGAAATGGCTCGGATTACCGATTCATCAAGCCCTGGCGGGAAGGTCTCCTGTTGAATATCGGTGACGAAACCGTGCTCATATTCGCGACTGATATAGCGATCTATTTCCTGCGATTCACTCGACATAAATTCACTCACTGACCATAAACTGGTCTAATCAAAAGTTAGACTTCTCTCAACGCCTAACAGTTACAGCAGCAACTGCGATTTGCGTACTGTCTTATCACTCTGCGGCCCAATGCCGCCAAAAAACTGCAATGGGTGCTCAGCCGGTTGCAACAGTTCAGCAAGCGTCACCTGCTGCAGGGCATCGGCAACAACACGGCTAATTCGCTGCCAGTTCACTCGCACGCTACAACCATCCGCCTGCTCGCAATTACCCTCGTCGGCACTGCACTCGGTTAATGCCAGAGGCCCTTCCAGCGCCTGGATAATCTCGGCAATGGGTATCTGCTCAGGCGTGCGCGCAAGTCGGTAACCACCGTTGACACCCCGCGCAGATTCAACCAGTCCAGCACGGTTCAACATCTTCAGCAGTTTAGATACGGTCGGATGGGCCACCCCAACCTCTTCCGCCAGCTCTATCGACTTCACCAGCCGCTCTGGCTGAGCCGCCAGGCCAGCCATCACAACGGTTCCATAATCGGTTAATTTGCTGATTTTGAGCATAAAGCCAACACCCCAGGGGCGGCAGACTGACATAGACATTCATTAAAACACTGGATCACAAACGGTGGCGATCGCAGCAAGAGGACTATTTTAGTACTGATTAGCCAACAACAGCAACGAATACCATCTTTCTTTCTCTACCCAGCCGGATTATGGCGACTTCACCGACGCTCCTGCAGCGACCTTGGCCAGACTCGCCAACGGCAGGAGGATGCGGTACCAACGCGCCACCACACTATAGTCAGGCGAATCAAATGCACCAAAACAGTCTCATTACTGGCTGAACCAGCCCCTGTTCGCGTAAAATAACGCCGATTTACCCGCCATCCAGCGGGTGAATTGTGGCCAGCGCAGAACCAGATGCCGATTCCATTCCGGCACAATGGTTTCCAGACTGCCAACGCAGACCTTATTTCCCTTTCACTTAATCCAGGAAACTCAACACAGATGGCTCTCGAACGCACCCTTTCCATCATCAAACCTGACGCAGTCGGCAACAATAACATCGGTGAAATCTACGCCCGTTTTGAGTCAGCCAATTTAACAATTGTCGCCGCGCGGATGATGCACCTGAGTACCGAACAGGCTGGCCAGTTCTACGCCGTCCATAAAGAACGTCCTTTTTACAATGACCTGGTCTCGTTTATGACCTCCGGTCCGGTGATGGTCACCGTCCTTGAAGGTGATAACGCCATTGCCGCCCACCGCGACATCATGGGAGCGACCAATCCAGCTGAAGCAGCAGCCGGAACCATTCGCGCCGATTTCGCCACCAGCATTGACGAGAATGCCTGCCACGGTTCCGACGGAGCCGATACCGCAGCAGCGGAGATCAAGTTCTTTTTCAGCGATCTCGATCTCTGCCCCCGCACTCGATAACGTAGCGACCACTCGAGCGCTCTGCCAGTGAACATCTCGACCAGCGCCAGTGCCGAACCGGCACAGCGTCTTAACCTGCTTGGGATGCCACTGTCGGCGCTCGAGAATTTCTTTGAAGAGATGGGCGAAAAGCGCTTTCGCGCCGCCCAGATACTCCAGTGGATACACCAATACGGGGTCGACGACCTGTCGGTGATGACCAATATTGGCAAACGTCTGCGGTCTGTGATTGAGGAAAGAGCAGCAATCACCGGACCGCAGATCGTATCTGACCATACTGCCGAAGATGGCACCCGCAAATGGGTACTACGAATGGCCGGCGGTAGTGATATCGAGACAGTCTATATACCCGACGGCACCCGCGGCACTCTCTGCATCTCATCTCAGGTAGGCTGCCAGTTAAACTGCAGCTTCTGCTCCACGGCGCGCCAGGGCTTTAATCGCAACCTCACTGCCGCCGAAATAGTTGGCCAGGTGTGGACCGCCAGCCGGCTGTTGAATCCCCGCAACGGCAAGCCGACTTCTACCGTCGACCGCGCCATCACCAACGTGGTTTTTATGGGCATGGGCGAACCGCTACTCAACCTGGACGCGGTGACTGATGCCATAGAGATTCTGCTCAGCGACCACGCCTACGGGCTTTCGCGGCGCAAAGTCACCGTCAGCACTGCAGGGGTGGTTCCACGGCTGGAAGAGCTGAAACAGCGAGTACCAGTCGCGCTGGCGGTATCGTTACACGCACCCGACGACCAGTTGCGCAATCAGCTGGTGCCGCTAAACCGCAAATACCCCATCGCGCAGCTGTTGGATGCGTGTCGCAGCTACGTTAAGGATGAAAGCCGACAGAAAGTCACCTTCGAATATGCCATGCTCAAAGGAGTCAACGACTCTCCGCAGCAGGCGCGACAGCTGGCCAAACTGCTGGCACACGTCCCTGCAAAGATAAACCTGATCCCTTTCAACCCATTTCCAGAAGCGCCTTATCAAAGATCCGCGGAAGAGACGATTCGTCGATTCCAGGAGATATTAATGTCCGCCGGCTACATCACTACCGTCCGTCGCACTCGTGGGGACGACATTGACGCCGCCTGTGGCCAGCTGGTTGGCAAGGTGCTACCGCGCCAGCAACGCCGCCGCACGGGAAACAGAGCAGATCAACCACGCCGATCCGTCGATAACGCCGCAGACCGTGTCAGCCGGAGTGTCCGCTAATGGCTAGATCCAGATTTACAGCTCGAGCAAATTGGCGGCCGGGCATATCGCTGCTGGTGCTCGCTCTCGCTGGCTGTACGGTGCAACAAAACTCGCTCAACCCCGACGCGAGTAGTTCGCAACGCTCCGGGTTTGGCGACCAGGAGGTGCCAGCCATCTGCAGCGAGCCGCAACCGCAGAACTCTGCAAGCCTTGCCAAAAAGCCCACGGCAGCACAGTTGCAGTTGCGTCTGGGCATTGGTTACATGCAGGAAGGCGCCCACGAAACCGCGCTAACCGCGCTGGAAAGGAGTATTCAGCTAGCACCGCAGCAAGCTGAGGCCCATGCAGCCCTGGCGCTTCTCAACGTGCAGATGAAACGCCATGACGAGGCCAGGAACAGCTACAGGCGCGCTCTACGGCTCGAACCCGGGAACCCCGAAATCAATAACAATTACGGCTACTTTCTCTGCCAACAGGGAGAATATCTGGCCGCTGATCGACGCTTCCAGTGCGCCATTGCAAATCCGCTTTACAGCACCCCCTGGCGGGCTTATTACAACGCCGGTATTTGCGCGCTGGAAGCAGGCGAACTGAAACAGGCAGATATCTATCTGCGCACAACCCGTCAGCTAGCTCCTGACCTACCCCAACCACTTTACTATCTAGCCGACCTGGCTCACCGACGTGGCAGCCATGAACAGGCGGCTGATTACCTGAAGCGATTCCGACAGGTGGCCAGTCCTTCTGCAGAAAGTCTATGGTTAGGCGTTCAGATCGGCCGGGCCCTGGATGACAGGGACATGGAAGCGAGTTATTCCCTGTCGCTGCGTAATCTGTTCCCCGATTCTGATCAGGCACAGAGCCTGTTCTCACAGTGACCGAGCGGGAAGAGCAGGCCGACGACCTGGCACAATCAGTTACGATTAGTGTCGGCGAATTATTGCGACAGAGCCGGGAGAGCAAGCAGCGATCGCTCCGCGAGGTAGCCGATGCCCTCTGTTTAACCGAGGACAAAATTACCGCGCTGGAGGCTGACGACTATAGTCTCTTCTCAGCGAGAATTTACGTGCGCGGTTACCTGCACAATTACGCACGGTATCTGCAGATCGATTCCGCCGAAGTGCTTGCCGCTTTTGAACTCCAGGTTCCGCGCGGCACACGACTCACCAACGCACCGCAGCCGGGAGCGATTACCAGCGGTGGTTTCGGCAGCTCCTCCAGCACCCTCAGCAGACCCCGCCCGACCAGCAAAAAAAATCGCCTCCGGTTAGTCGTTCTACTGGTGGCAACGGCGTTGATAATTCTGTTCCTGACATCAACTTTTTTGCCCTCGTCAGTTAACACAAGCGACGACCCTCCGGGATTCCTGAATGGCGCCGCCATCGATCACACTCTTCAATCAGGCCCCCCGCGTCCAGCGACTTCTGTCGCTAACAATAATATGAGCGCTGAAATCCCGCTGGAGAACACTAACATCACGGCTGCCGCAGAAAGCTCGTTTCCCGCAGAAACCGGCATCTCCATCGATGCCAGTTTCAGTTTCACCGACGACTGTTTGACTGATATTCGCGATACAGAAGGCACAAAACTGGTGTATGACCTGAAAGCTGCGGGCAGCCATCTGACGTTGACACTGACCCAGCCGGTCAAAGTATTCCTCAACAACGCCACGGCGGTGCAACTGCACCTAAACGGCACCCCCTATCCATTTCCACGCCGGGGGCCGGTCGCCCGATTCGAACTGGACCCGGTTCAAATCAACGCCCTGTTAAGCTCCGACAGTGAGCCTGGCAGCAATGAAAACGGCGACCCGCCATCGGGCAGTCAGGCTTCCCCAATTAAAGATTCAGCACCATGAGTAAGAAACTTCAGGCGGTGCGCGGCATGAACGATGTTCTGCCCGAACAGATCGGTTACTGGCAACAGCTGGAAAAGAGCGCCGCGCAGCTGTTTTTAACCTACGGTTTTGGTGAAATCCGTCTGCCCCTGGTTGAAAGCACCGAACTTTTTTCACGCAGCATCGGCGTCGCCACCGATATCGTCGAAAAAGAAATGTATACCTTCGCAGACCGCAACGGCGACAGTCTCACCCTGCGACCGGAAGGAACCGCCAGCGTCGTTAGAGCCGGTGTCGAACGGGGGCTGCTTTACAATCAGGTGCGCAAACTCTGGTATTCAGGCCCGATGTTTCGCCACGAACGGCCACAAAAAGGGCGTTATCGACAGTTTCACCAGATCGGTGCCGAATGCTTTGGTCTGCCCGGCCCGGCGATTGATGCCGAACTGATTTTGCTAACCGCACAGCTATGGCAGATGCTCGGCATTAGCGGACTGCAACTACAGATCAATTCTCTCGGCGATAGTGAAAGCCGCCAGCGCTACCGCCAATCCCTGGTGGCATACCTGCAGGGGTTTCGTGACCGGCTCGACGAGGACAGCCAACGACGGCTGCAGAGCAATCCGTTGCGCATACTTGACAGTAAAAACCCCGACACGCAGAAATTATTGCAGGGCGCCCCCAGTCTGCTGGATAGTCTCGACAACGAATCGCGTGACCATTTTGATCAACTCAAAGCGCTACTCGACAGCCAGGGGCTGGAGTATGAGGTCAATGATCGACTGGTCCGCGGGCTCGATTACTACAACCGAACTGTTTTTGAATGGATCACCCACGATCTTGGCGCCCAGGGTACTGTCTGCGCTGGCGGCCGTTACGATGGCCTGGTCGAACAACTGGGCGGGAAAGCCACACCCGCAGTTGGGTTTGCACTGGGAGAAGAACGGTTGGTCGAACTACTGGCCCAGCGAGGCAATCCCAATCAACCTCGCCGTATTCAATTCATCTATTTCGACCAACCTGCGGTAGCGACTATTCTTGGCCTGGCCCAGAACTGCCGACTAAAGTTGCCGCACGACATTGTGGAAATTGATTACCAGGGTGGGAATCCGGGCAAAAAACTGGCCCGCGCAGACAAAGCGGGGGCGGACATCGCCGTAATTGTCGGTACGCAGGAGCTGGCCACCAAACAGGTAAGCATCAAATTTCTTCGCGACCAGCACAACCACCAGCAGGAAACAATCGACCAAACCGATCTGGTGGAGTTTCTCGCCACTGCGGCTGATCGAAGCACGGCCCCTTAAAGATAGCGCCGAGAACCCTGGCAACGTCACAAGGCCACCCGACAATAAATCAGACTGAGAATCACTTTAATACCATGAACGATTACACAAACGATGACGAACAGCTTGACGCACTTAAACGGTGGTGGAGCGACAACGGACGTACAGTCTTAACCGGTGCCGGTGTCGGCATCGCCCTGGTGATTGGTGTCAATTTCTATCAACAGAGCCGCGAACAGCAGTTCGAAGAAGCGTCTTCCCTCTATGAGCAGAACTACACTCGCGACCTCACCATCGAAGAGCGCAAACAGGCAGCAACCTTGCTCACCGAGCAGTTCAGCAATACCCCGTATTCCAGTCTCGCCGGGTTGGCCGATGCGAAAACGCTGGTGAATCAGGGCGATCTGCAAGCGGCTGAAGAAAAGCTCGCCTGGGTAGCGGACCACGCTGAGCAACCGGTGCTGCGGGACCAGGCGCGGCTCAACCTCGCCAGAGTGTTGATTGCTCTCGACCGTCTGGAAGATGCGAGCCAGGTAATCAGCGAGGTTTCGGCATCGAGCTTTGGTGCCAGCGTGGAGGAATTAAAAGGGGATATCGCTGTCGCCCAGAACGATTATCAACAGGCGCTGACCCGATATCAGGGAGCATTGACCCTCGTCGACAAAGCCCTGCCAGGGCATGCCGAGCTGATACAGCTGAAACTCGACGCCGTGAGTAGCCGCCGATGAAGCGACCGATGAACAGAACATTGCTGACCAGCGTGTTGGGTATGCTGCTGGTTTCCGGCTGCAGTGGCTTTAGTGACCGCATGGTGGAGCGCGCCAACGACACCGGCGGCTGGATTTCGGAGCAGCTTTCGGGCACAGGCAAAGCCAAGGACGCTGCAGAGCTGGTCGAATTTACCCCCCAGTTCAAGCCGGTCAGGATCTGGCGCAAATCGCTTGGCGATAGTGTTGGCCGTGGTTTTCCCAAACCTGTTCCGGCGATGGTTAATCAACAGATTACGGTCATAGATGACCACCGCCGCGGGGTCGTCTCATGGGATTACAGCACCCGCAAAAAACTCTGGTCGAGCCGGTTTGAAGAACGTATCGCTGGTGGTATTGGCGGTGATGAAAACCGTATCTACCTGGCCACCCGTGATGCCAAACTGCTCGCTCTCTCTGCTGAATCTGGAGAACTGCTCTGGCAACAGCAGATGCCCAGTGAAGTGCTCGCCCCGCCGGTATCGAATAACCGGGTCGTTGTCGTCGCAACCTCCGACGGCAAATTAATCGGTCTCAACGCCGACGATGGCCAGCAACGCTGGCTCACCGAACGCGAAGTCCCTGCCCTGTCACTGCGTGGTAGCTCCACTCCCTTGATTGTTGGTGATATGGTCGTCAAAGGTTTTGCCGACGGGCGTCTGGTGGCCCTGGAACTCGATACCGGCTTTGACCTCTGGGATGCTCCGGTTGCTATTGCCAAAGGCCGCAGTGAACTCGACCGAATGGTCGACGCCGACGCCACACCAGTCGCTGACGGTGGGGTCATCTATACCTCCGCTTATCAGGGACGCGTGGTAGCAATTGGCCAGAATTCGGGAGAAGTGCTCTGGTCACGGTCGATCTCCAGCTTTTCCGGCATAGCCGTTGATCTGTTCAACATCTATCTGACCGACGACCAGGACACCGTATGGGCTCTCGACCGCCGTACCGGGGCCACCTACTGGAAACAGGACGCTCTTGAGGCAAGACGCGTCAGTGGTCCAGCAGTGATCGATGATTACATCGTGGTTAGTGATTTCGAGGGTTACCTGCACTGGATGGATCGTGAAAATGGCGCCTTTGTCGCCCGCAACCAACCCATCGATGGCCCGGCCCTTGGCCCACTCAGGGTTATTGATAACCAGCTGTATCTGTTTAGCGAAGAGGGGGACCTGGTGATCCTCGCTGCGTCACCGCCAGCAGATGAGGGTTAGCAGCAGCTAACTCCTGCAATGAATTCACCGAACACAGCACCCTGAATCATGGTACCGGTACTTGCACTGATCGGTCAGCCGAATGTCGGTAAATCGACCCTGTTCAACCGTTTAACACGCAGCAAGAACGCGTTGGTTGCCGACAGACCCGGCCTGACCCGTGACCGTATCGTCGGCGAAGGAAAAATCGGTGAGCGCAAATACCTGGTGGTCGACACCGGCGGCCTGAGCGGAGAACAGACCGGCATCGACGGTTTGATGGGTGAACAGAGCCTGCTGGCAGCCCGACAGGCCGACGCGGTGCTGTTTCTTGTCGATGGCCGCGCCGGTCTCGATGCACGGGATGAGGAGATCGCCACCCAGCTTCGCCGCCTCGGTATTCAGGTCAATTTGCTGGTCAATAAAACCGAAGGAGTGCCGGCAGAAGAAGCTTTGGCACCCTACCACGAACTCGGCTTCAAACAGCTGTTTGCCGTCTCCGGCATACGCGGCAATGGCGTCGAAAAATGTATCAACCAGATTCTTGATGGTTTTCCGTTGGCAGACCCACTGCAGGAACCTTCCCGGTCATCGGTTGAAGATGAGGCCGACTCAGCAGAATCAACCAGTCCCACAGAAACAGACGGCTCCCTCGCAACGGAATTACGTTCCGCCCCGCCTCCGGACCCGAGGGTCGCCATCATCGGTCGACCCAATGTTGGCAAATCGACTCTGACCAACGCCCTGCTCGGAGAGGAACGGGTCATTGCTTTCGACCAGCCCGGCACCACCCGCGACAGTATCGCTATCCCCTTTCAGCATGAAGATCAGTCGTGGACGCTGATCGATACCGCCGGAGTGCGCCGTCGCTCTAAAGTCAGCGATGAGATCGAGAAATTCAGCATTATCAAAACCTTGAGGGCAATCGAAGCCGCTACGGTAGTGATCGTACTCGCCGACGCCAATGAAGGTCTCACGGAACAGGATATTCGCATCCTGTCACTGGCGCTGGACCAGGGCCGCGCACTGGTTCTGGCCATGAATAAATGGGATACCATCGACGAACAGAAGCGTCAGCAGGTAAAGAGAGAAGTTGAACGAAAACTACCCTTCCTGGGCTACGCACGAATTCACTATATCTCAGCGCTTCGGGGCAAGGGTCTCAAGCTGTTGATGCAATCCACCCAGGAGGCTCACCACAACACCTACCGTCACTTTCAAACCCCTGAGTTAAACGACATTCTGCAACAGATGGTGCGACGTAACCCGCCGCCGCTGCGTCAGGGCCGCCGCCCCAAACCACGCTATGTCCATCAGGGGGGGACCAACCCGCCGACCATCGTGATTCACGGTACGCAGTGTGACCAGCTTCCGGAAAGCTACAACCGCTACCTGGAGAATGGATTTCGGCAAAAACTCGATCTACAGGGCTGTCAGATCCGGCTGATCTACCGGCAGGGTGAAAACCCCTTCGCCGGGCGTAAAGCCAAACCGACCGACCGGCAGCTAAAGCGGGCGCGTAGGGAACGCCGATTTCGCCGCAAACATTACAGTTAGCCCTGATCGGACAGGACGCAATCAGAACAGCGCATTCCACAACTCTCTGGCAACCATCAGCCAACTGGCGAGTGCGCCGACCAGGGGCACCCAGATCGGCACGCTAAACCAGGATCGCGGTGTCTCACTGCGATGCTCTGTTTCTCTGAGTTTGATACGCAACAGCGCCAGATTGGCGAGCCCGAAAACCGACAGCATGAGCACTGACGTGCCAATAGCAAGACCTACCAAATCGCCAAGGAGTGCCATCAGCAGCACCAACGCCACCACCAGAGAAGTCGCGACGAGCGGCGTGCGGGTAGCAGGGTTGACCCTGGCTAATAGTCTCGGCAGGTAACCGCGGTCGGCAAGGCCATAAAGCACCCGACTGGCCATAATGATCTGAATCAGCGCGCCATTGATAATCGCAAACCCGCCAATCAGGGCGATTACCCGGCCGTCCCCACCACTCAATTGCTGATAGACCTCCACAAGTGGAGCATCGACTCCCACCAGCCCGCCTGGGCCGGCAGCCAACAACGAGACCACCATAACTGCCATATAGAGCAACAGGGTCACCAGTAATGTCAGCAGAATGCCCAGCGGCATGTTTCGTCGCGGCTGCACGACCTCTTCCGCAACCACCACCATATCCTCGAAACCGATAAACGCATAAAAACCGAGCATGGCGCCGCCGAGTAGCAACGTCGCTGAGTGGGCGAAACCGTCCTGCACTACCGTCTCGGCTGCGCGACTAAACAGCATCGGTACCTCGCCAAACCGGTCTATTCCGGCCCCGATAACCAAAACCAGCCCCCCCACTTCCAGCAGGGTAAGCAGCGCCGCTACCCTGGCCGACTCAGCGATACCCCAGGCGGCCAGGCCACCCAGGGCCAACGTCACCAGAATCAACAGAACACGCGGGTCGATCTCCTGTAGCTGAAACAGAGTGACGAAATAGCCGACAAAAGCGTTCATCAATGCCGCAGAGGAGACCACCCCGGCGGCAATTACACCGATACCGGCCAACAGCGTTAACCAGGTGAGACCAAATCCTTCATCGACAAATACCGCCGCGCCACCGGCCTTCGGAAACCGTGAACTGAGTTCGCTGAATGACGCAGCGGTTAACGCGGCCAGAAATCCGGCAAACAGGAACGACAGGGGCGCCAGGTAGCCAGAAATCCCCGCCAGCTCCCCTACCAGCGCATAGATTCCCGCACCGATGGTCGTGCCCAGCCCATAAAACACCAGCAGTGGTAGTGATAGTGTGCGCTTCAGGGTCAGGGATTCAGAATCTGGTGGTTGTTGAATCCACCTTTCAGGAGTGC
>OBIY01000426.1_pt1 | contig 16658 bp, 18 predicted proteins | sample 1519841 | NCBI WGS metagenome assembly OBIY01 (sample SAMN03019774, study PRJEB22545) | beach sand metagenome | biome: beach; feature: sea beach; material: beach sand | place: USA: Municipal Pensacola Beach, FL | collected 2010-07-30 | depth 30-40 cm m
TACGATGAAGAAAGCCCGTTTTAAATAGTGGTTGGTGCTGCCTGAGGTGGCTCCGCCCCCCCGCCGATACCCACGCCGCCAGACAAGTGAACATTCTTTCCGATCTGCGCACAGGAGCCAACGGTTGCCCAGGTATCGACCATGGCCCCCGAGTCTACATAAGCGCCAATATTGACATAAGAAGGCATCAGCACCACATTAGGCGCAATATACGACCCTTTCCGCGCGACGGCGGGAGGAACAACGCGGACACCGGATTGTGCAAAGTCCTCGGCAGTATATGCGGCATATTTAGTTTCTACCTTGTCGTAGAATTGTGTAAACCCACCGGCGGACATCGGTGCATTGTCCTGAACTCGGAAGGATAGAAGCACAGCTTTTTTTAACCATTCATTGACATGCCAATTGCCAACACCGTGTTGTTCAGCAACTCGGGCTTCACCCGAGTCGATTAAGTTAATGGCTTGATCAATCGCCTGTTTAATGTCCGGGTCAACGGCTGCAGGGCTGATATTCGCACGATTGTCAAAAGCTTCTTCAATAATAGTTTGCAGGTCATTCATAATAAAACGCTCCTTTGGATCAATTTATCTTTTACAAGGCTGCTGAAAACTGGCCGATTGTTTGAGCGGCACTGACACAGTCCTTCAGTGGTGCCACCAAGGCAATACGAATATGGCGGCTGCCAGGGTTTTCACCGTTTACCCTGCGGGCCAGGTAACTGCCGGGTAGTGTGAGTATGTGATGATTTTTATAAAGATTCTGTGTGAAAACGGTGTCGTCAATGGGTAGCTCTGGCCACAAATAAAAACCAGCATCCGGCCTTGTCACTGACAAGGTACCTTGAAGGGTGTTGATCACGGCGTCAAACTTTTCCCGGTAAGCTTGCCGGTTTTGTTGGACATGATCTTCATCTTTCCATGCTGCGACGCTCGCGGCTTGAACCGGCGGCGCCATGGCACAGCCATGATAAGTCCGGTAACGGTAAAAGGCCTCCATGACATGCGCATCTCCTGCCACGAAACCCGAGCGAAGGCCGGGTAAATTTGACCGCTTTGAGAGGCTGTGGAAGACAGCGCAGCGCTTGTATTCCGTGTTGCCCATTGCGGCTGCGGCTTCGAGTAACCCGCAAGGAGGCGTGCTTTCATCGGAATAGATTTCTGAGTAGCACTCGTCTGAGGCAATTAAAAAGTCATATTTTTCAGCAAGTTCAATGAGTCGTTGCATGTCCTTTATTGACATCACAGAACCTGTTGGGTTGTTGGGAGAACAGATATACACCAGCTGGCAGGCTTTCCAGTCCGCAGAGCTGATTGCGTCAAAGGGGAGTTGGTAGCCCGTTTGCCGGGTGAGTGGGTAAAAAGCGGGTTTTAAGCCGGCCAGTAATGTTGCACCCTCGTAGATTTGATAAAACGGGTTTGGCATGAGCACAGTATTTTTGTGCGCGAGAGAAGGGTTCAAAACGCACTGTGCGAAAGAAAACAAGGCTTCGCGTGTACCATTGACGGGAAGAATTTGTTTTTCAATATTCAGGCTGTTTTCAGGCAGTTTGTAACGGTGTGAAAGCCAGTTTGCGATCGTCTCTCTGAGTGCTGCAGAGCCTCGTGTGGGCGGGTAGTTGGCGACGCCACCCAGATTCTCTTGCAAGCATTCGAGCACAAAGGCCGGTGGTGCATGTTTGGGTTCACCGATGGATAACGCCACGGGGGGGTGGCCAGCGGGTGAAATACCGGCGATTAATTGTGCCAGTTTTTCAAAAGGATAAGGTTCTAGCTGCGTGAGATAGGGGTTCATAACGTGCTGTTTTTCATTCGTAAGCTCAGCATTATAAGCGATGCACTTGGAGGTAGGACAGTTGTTGTCCGGCGATTTGTATCAGGGAATGTCGATAAAGTCGTCAATGCTGACTTCTTCGTGTTGGGTTGTTTTCCATTTCAGGATGTCATAGTAGCGGCGAATGTTTTGGACATACTGAAGGGCTTCATGTCCCCGAGCATAGCCGTATTCCGTTTGTTTGTACCACTTTCGTTTTGTGAGGAGAGGGAGAATATTTTTGATATCAATCCAGAGGTTGGGATTTTTATTCAGCTTAATCGCTAATTTGCGGGCATCACGGATGTGGCCCAGGCCCAAGTTGTAGGCAGCCAGCGCAAACCAGGTGCGATCAGGGTCTTCGACTTTTTTATCAATACGATCACGGATACTTTTAAAGTAACGGGCGCCTCCCATGACACTGTCTTCTGGGTCCAGTCGGCTTTTAATGCCCATTTGACGAGCGGTTTTGAGCGTTAACATCATCAGCCCACGCACGCCCGTTGGTGAGATGGCTTTGGGATCCCAGTGTGACTCCTGATGCGCAATAGCCGCTAATAAGCGCCAGTCTGTGCCTGTTTCAAGGCCCGCTTTTTCGAAGAGAGCTTGAAATTTTGGCAGGCGGGTTTCAATCCGGTTGTTGAACAGCTGAGTGCCTGAATAGTTGAATTTTTCGATGTGTCCATAATGGCGTTCGATCAGTTTGGCTAATTGCCCGTTGTCTTTCATATGCAGTAAAAAACGATCGGCTTCGTTGTACAGGCTGTGGTCGTCGCTCATGCGAAAAGCCCAGGAAAGCTTTTGTGCGTCATTGAGGTCAAAGGCCACCACCAACTCCGGGTAAAAGTGCCGGGTTAATAAAATCTCGTTGGAGTAAACCAGTGCGTAGTCAAGCAATTTGTTGGAAACCGCTTCGAGTAGTTCCTCTGGGTCTGCATTTTCGAATGCCTGCCATGTTAAGTTGTTGTATATGAGTTTTTGGACCTTAAGGGATTCGGTCAGGCTCGTGCCGTCAATAACACCTAAACGGCCATCACCTAAGTCTTCGATCGTTTTGACATAAGGCTTGCCCTGGCGTTTGATGATCTGTTCCTTGACGTTTAAATAGTCGGTTGTGAATAAAAACTGATTCGCATAAGCCTGGGTGGCTGTTAGCCCTGTGGCGGCAAAGTGGCTTTGTTGCCGCACGATCATGTTCATGGCTTCTTCATGTGATGAAGCGACAGTGACATCAAGGTCAACTTGCAAATAATCCGCAAAGGCCTGTGCCAAATCGTATTCAAAACCAGCGGGGCCATTTTTCCCCTGGTAGTAGGTTGTCGGGCCGTTCAGTGTGACAACTTTGATAACGCCGCGGGATTTGACTGTCTCCAGTTGGGTGGGCTTGAGGCTGATATAAATGTAACTGATCAGGCTGGAAAATAATAAAGTGATCGCTACGGTAAAAAAAATATGTAACCGGCCATTAAACCGAAACCAGTCATCAAGCTTGGATCGGTGAGTCAAAAAATCTCTCTCTCGCATGCAGTGAAATTCGGCTAATACTACTGATCCCTTAAGGTCACATCAATGAACATCCTGAAACTAAGCGGCAGTGAGGGCTTCATTGTATTGGGAATTGTTAAAGTTAGTATTTTATAAGCCGATTCTATGGTTATTAAGATCCATGCAAAACAGGGATGTATAGATGTCTATTAAAACCAAACTGATCATCGTTTTTATTTTACTGGTAAGTGTTCCTGCGCTGATCGCCACGGCTGTGAGTACCTGGGTGGCAGGACGTAATGCCCAAGCTCTACTTGTCGAACAATCGCGCCAACAGCTTGTTTCGGTCAGGGAGTCGAAAAAACGAGAGATTGAGTCTGTTTTAAAGACCATGAGGGAACAGATTCGCACTTTTTCTGCAAATACCATGGTGGTGAATGCCGCTTCTGAGTTCAATTTCTCGTTTCCCGACTTTTTAAGTGAGGCAGGTTGGAAGGGTAATACAACGTTAACTGACAGGTTGCGGGATTTTTACCAAGACCAGTTTGGTCAACGCTTCACAGAGAAAAACCCCAATAGCAATACAAACCCTTTAAGTTTTATAGACAATCTGGACAATAATAGCGTCGGTCTGCAATATGCTTACATAGCAAACAATGAGCACCCTTTAGGTGAAAAGCATCAGCTGATTGAAAACAAGGATGATTCCTTTTACAGCTTGACGCATGGCCGTTTCCACCCCGCATTTAAACAATACCTTGAAGCCTTTGGCTACTATGATATTTTTCTCGTCCACCCGGTTACAGGCCGAATTGTTTATTCCGTTTATAAAGAAATTGACTTTGCTACGTCACTTAAAGACGGGGTTTTCGCCGAGACCGGTATTGGAGAAGCTTTTCGTGCTGCCGTGGAATCCAACCAGCCAGACTTTGTTTATATGACGGATTTTGCGCCGTATGCACCTTCTTACGGGCATCCTGCTGCATTTTTATCTTCCCCGGTTTTTCAGGCAGGTGTGATGTCCGGTGTGTTAATTTTTCAAATTCCCCAGGACCGTATTGTGGAAATCATGACAAGCAATCACGCTTGGGAAAGTGTTGGTCTGGGTAAAACGGGCCAAAGCTACCTGGTCGGGAGCGACAAAACGCTGCGGAGTGAAAACCGGCATTTTATTGAACACTCAAGCGACTATCTGGACAGTCTTCAGAGGCTTGGATTATCCCCTGCCAAGTTGGCCGATATTCGTGCGAAGAAAACAGCAGTCGGCCTGCAACCGGTAGACACGGCATCCATTACTCAGGCACTTAACGGAGAGTCAGGTTTTGCCGCATTCACAGATTTTCGCAATATCGAAGTGATTTCAACCTATGCACCTTTGTCAGTGGAAGATCAGCAGTGGGTCATTATCAGCGAAATGGATATGGCAGAGGTCAATCAGCATGCGAGCGCTCTGTCTCAGGCGCTGGTCAAAATGGCGATCATGTTATTACCGCTTATGGCGGCGGTGGCAATTGCCTGCGGTGTGGGTGTTGCCTTTCGCTTAGTGAACCCGGTTGAGCGCCTGGAACAGGAAATTGGTGAAATAGAAAAAAATTCAGACCTTTCATTTCAACTACAGGCAAAACCGAACGATGTCACTGTCGGTATTGTCTCGTCCCTTAATGTTTTACTGAGTAAAATTCACAGTATCGTCACCATGGCAGCGGATGGCGCGCAGAAAATAACACACGCTGCAGAAAATATTGAGTCTGTGAGCGTTGAGACTAATGAAGGCGTCAGCAAGCAAAGTGCCGAAATAGAACGTGTTGCCAGCGCCATGGATGAGATGGTTGCCTCTGTCAAAGAAGTGAGCCAGAGTGCCGGTAACACCAGCCGGTCAACCTATGACGTTAATCAGCAGGCCGAGCAAAGTAATCAATTAGTTCAAAATACAACCCTGTCTATTGAGCGGTTAGCTAATGAGGTTCAACAAGCCACTGACGTCATTAATCAACTGGCGGTCGAAAGCGATAAAATCAGTGGCGTGATGGATGTGATTGAGAGCATCGCCGAGCAAACCAATCTGCTTGCCTTAAACGCGGCCATTGAAGCGGCCCGGGCTGGTGAGCAAGGTCGAGGCTTTGCGGTTGTAGCCGATGAAGTGCGCTTGTTGGCCAGCCGAACGCAGGAATCAACCTCTGAAATACAACAGATGATCGTTGCTTTACAGAATGGATCGGAAAAAGCGGTCAAAGTCATGGGAAAAGGACAGGCCACAGCACTGGCGAGCGTGGAAGAAGCCACCCAAGCTGCGGAGGCTTTACGGCAGATCAAAAGTGCCGTCCAGGAAATTACCCAAATGAGTCAGCACATTGCACAAGCCTCTGAGCAACAAAGCCTGGCGTCAGCCGATGTGAATTCAAGTTTGCATACCATTAACGATGTGTCGGATGCCACCACCGCGGAGGCAGTTAAAATGCAAGAGGCGAGCAGTGAATTGACCGCGTTGGCAGCGGAGCTGAAACAAGCCATATCGCAATTTAAGCTCTAAGCTGGGGCAAACAAAATAACAATGCAGTATTGAGGAACTTCCGGATTTATGAAAGGCTGAGGTGACATCATCAGTCTGGAGACCAGCATGCTGGAAGCCTTAAGGCATTATCTGAAAAATAAGCCCGGAGCTGAGGAAACACAGCCATTCGGGCCGGATGCTCTCGTATACAAAGTCATGGGGAAAATGTTTGCCATTGTCGCGTGGCAAGCTGACCCACTCACGATCACACTGAAATGTGACCCGGATGAGGCTGAAATGCTGCGTTCTTTGTACTTAGCGGTTAAGCCGGGTTACCACACCAACAAACGTCACTGGAACACCATCACGCTGCATGAGCATGCTGTCGAAGATACCTTGCCCGATGGAATGATTTTTTCATTGATCGACAATTCTTATCAGCTGGTTGTAAAGAATTTAAATAAAAAAACACAATCAAGGCTTGCCATTCTTACGGCACAGTGTGATAAATAACTCAACCAGCGTGACCTCGCGGCAGTGATCAAGCTGTCTGACAACGTGTACCAACCCACCCAGCCGGAGAGATGAATGGAGTTAAGCCCCAGAGAAAAAGACAAATTATTATTGTTCACGGCGGGCCTGCTTGCAGAGCGCCGAAAAGCCAAAGGTATAAAACTCAATTATCCAGAAGCCATTGCCTACATTTCCTGTGCCGTGCTTGAAGGTGCGCGAGAAGGCAAAACGGTTGCAGAAATGATGGAAGCAGGTCGGCACCTGTTAACAACCGGCGATGTGATGGAAGGCATTCCGGAAATGGTCAAAGAAGTGCAAGTTGAAGCCACTTTTCCAGATGGTACAAAGCTGGTCACCATCCACGACCCGATTCAGTGAGGAAACTACGCATGATTCCAGGTGAAATCATCCCTGCCAAAGCCGCCGACATAGCACTGAACAGCGGCCGTGAAACGATTGATGTTGTTATCGCAAACAGTGGTGACCGGCCTATCCAAGTTGGGTCTCACTATCATTTCTACGAAACAAACTCAGCCCTCATCTTTGACCGAGAAAAAACCAAAGGCTTTCGGTTAAACATCCCTGCGGGGACGGCTGTTCGCTTTGAGCCGGGCCAGGAACGGGCTGTGCAACTGGTGGCTTACGCCGGTGATCGCATGGTTTACGGGTTTAACGCTAAAGTCATGGGACCATTGCCCAGACAAAAACAAGGAGGGCAATAGACATGGCAAAGATCAGCAGACGCGCCTATACAGAAATGTATGGACCAACAGTCGGCGACCGTGTCAGGCTCGGCGACACTGAACTGATCATTGAGGTTGAAAAGGACTTCACCCAGTATGGCGATGAAGTGAAATTCGGTGGGGGTAAAGTCATTCGGGATGGCATGGGCCAAAGCCAGCGCACCGCGAAAGACGTGGTGGACACCGTCATTACCAATGCCCTGATTCTGGATCACTGGGGGATTGTCAAAGCGGATGTTGGCATCAAAAATGGCCGTATTGCCGCAATCGGCAAAGCAGGTAATCCCGACACTCAGCCAGGCATTGATATTGCCATAGGCCCAGGTACTGAGGCGATTGCCGGGGAAGGCCAGATACTCACGGCGGGTGGCATTGATGCGCATATTCATTTTATCTGTCCGCAGCAAATTGAAGAAGCTCTGATGTCGGGTACCACGACCATGTTAGGTGGGGGCACGGGACCGGCAACAGGCACAAACGCGACGACCTGTACGCCAGGCCCATGGAATATCCACTTCATGTTGCAGGCGGCAGAAGCCATGCCCATGAATCTGGGGTTTATGGGCAAAGGCAATGCCAGCCAGCCCGACGCTTTGCGTGAGCAGGTTGAGGCGGGCGTTATGGGGTTAAAGTTGCACGAAGACTGGGGCACCACCCCGGCGTCCATTGATTGTTGCCTGAGTGTAGCGGATGAAATGGATGTGCAAGTCGCTATTCATACAGACACGTTGAATGAGTCCGGTTTTGTCGAAGACACGCTGGCGGCTTTCAAAGGCCGCACGATTCACACATTCCACACCGAAGGGGCTGGCGGCGGGCACGCACCGGATATCATCAAGGCCTGTGGTGAAGCGAACGTTCTGCCTTCGAGTACCAATCCGACAAGGCCGTATACGGTGAATACCGTTGATGAGCACCTTGACATGCTCATGGTCTGCCACCATCTTGACCCCTCAATCGCCGAAGACGTTGCATTTGCAGACTCGCGGATCCGAAAGGAAACCATTGCCGCAGAAGATATCCTGCATGATTTAGGGGCCTTTAGTATGATCGCCTCGGACTCTCAGGCCATGGGCCGGGTGGGTGAAGTCATCTCCCGGACCTGGCAAACCGCACACAAAATGAAAGTGCAACGAGGGCCTTTGGCAGAAGATTCGGCACAAAATGACAATATCCGAGCCCGTCGCTACGTGGCGAAGTACACCATCAATCCGGCCATTTCGCATGGGATTGACTCAGAAGTCGGTTCTGTGGAAGTGGGTAAACTGGCTGATCTTGTACTCTGGAAACCGGCTTTTTTTGGCGCCAAGCCCGCTTTGATTATCAAAGGCGGTGGAATCGTCGCCGCTCCGATGGGTGATCCTAATGCCTCCATTCCAACCCCCCAGCCCGTACATTACCGTTACATGTTTGGTGCTTTCGGTGGTGCTCGGGAGGCAACCAGTGTGACGTTTGTTTCGCAGGCCAGTCTGGAAAATGGCCTGGCTGACCAGCTGGGCTTGCGCAAACAACTCATGGCTGTTCGTAATACCCGCAATATTGGCAAGGCCGATATGATACTGAACAACTATTGCCCCAAGATTGATGTTGACTCCCAAACCTATGAAGTCCGTGCAGACGGCGAGCTGCTGGTCTGTGAACCGGCGGAAGTGCTGCCGTTGGCCCAGCGCTATTTTCTTTTCTAGGTGGCTACGTTGATTAAAGTCATGCAACGGGCGGGCGCCAGTGACGCGGTTCATGCAACACTGACCTTGCCCTTTGATGTGCGCCAAAAAGCCCGTTTCAAAGCGCAACTCGACAACGGTGAAACGGTCGGGTTGATGCTTGAGCGCGGGCAAATTTTGCGCGGGGGTGACAAACTGTATGCAGAAAACGGATGGGTGATCGAGATCATACCGGCCCAAGAACAGGTCTCGACAGTGGTCAGTGAAGATTCGCTCTTGTTATCGCGTATCTGTTATCACTTAGGGAATCGCCACGTCCCTTTACAAATCGATGTAGGTTGGTGCCGTTACCAGCATGACCATGTACTGGATGACCTGGTTCGGGGCTTGGGTGGAGTTGTCTGCTGTGAAGAGGCGTCATTTGAGCCCGAGTCAGGGGCCTATACCTCTCATGCCGCACATTCGCACAGCCATTAGGCAGAGTTTTCTATGAAACAGCTCTCATCACTTCGGTTATTACAATTAGCCAGCCCAAGTTTGCCGATCGGGGCATTTGCATATTCTCAGGGGTTGGAAAGCGCAGTACAACAGGACTACGTTAATAATTTTGATACGGCGTGTCGTTGGGTGCACGACTTGCTTGAACAGGCGTTGGAACATCTCGATCTACCGATCTTTCTACGTTGTTATGACGCGTGGACCTGTCAGGATGAAGAAAGGGCAATCTATTGGAGTGCCTATTTAATCGCTAGCCGGGAAACGCGCGAGTTGCGCGAGGAGGAACGGCAGCTTGGTCAAGCACTTGCGCGCATCCTTTACAACTTGGATATGACGCAGGCAGGTGCTTGGCGGCGCGATTCTCAAACAAGCTATGCGGCGCTTTTTGCGTTGGCCGCTGTCAGCTGGGATATTCCTCAAGAGGAGAGTGCTGCAGCGTTTTTGTGGACGTGGCTGGAAAACCAGGTTGCCGCGGCGATTAAGCTTGTTCCTTTGGGGCAAACGGAAGGGCAGCGGATATTATTTGAAGTATCAGAGAAGATCCCGGCTTGTGTGGAAAGAGCGTCTTTAAAGCCTGATTCAGCTATAGGCGCCAGCCTCCCAGGCTTCAGTATTTTAAGTGCGCAGCACGAAATACAGTACAGTCGCCTGTTTCGCTCCTAGTGACGTGCATGGAAATCGATGAGTAACTCGTTGACTTCGCCGGCGCACTCGTATTGAGCCCAGTGGCCGCAGTCCGGCAGGATGTGTTTGGTGAAATGTCGGGCGGCCTCACATTGTTCAACGCGCGCTTGCACAGACGGGAAGGCGTAGCGGTCTTGCTCCCCCCATAGGATTTGTAAAGGGCAGTGCGTGGCTTTGAGATTCTGTGGCAAAGAAACCTCAAAGCTAACCACTCGGCTATTAAAGCGTGTACGGTTAACATTATGGAGCTGGGTTTGAATCGTTTCGTCCGTAATGGCACTGGGTTTATAGATCATGCCCTGGAGCAGGTTGTGCCGGATGACGGCAACTTCATCATCAGAATTTTTTGAAGACTTATCTCGTTTACGTATGTCCATGTTTCGACCTTTGGGAATGCCAAAGCCTCCGGGGCCGATAATCGTCATACGTCTTAGCTGCTCGCCGAGTTGAGTGGCGATCTGGCTGGCCACAACAGATCCAAACGAAAAGGCGATGATATCGACGGTGGGTTGATGTTCTACCAGACGGGAAACGGAGGCCCATACAAGGTCGAGATAGGCGTTGGCATCGGTGCCTTCGGCAACGTCGGGGGAGTCTCCCAAGCCGGGAAGGTCCAAAGCGCATACGGTCATATGGTGTGAGAGCGGGCCCAGATTTCGGATCCAGTGAGTATGTGATCCCATGCCGCCATGGAACAGCAAGGTGAACGGGCCATGACCGGCTGTGTAGGCGTATAGATGGGGTGTTTCGACACGAGTGAGCCGGGGAGAGTCCGGTGTGTTCATAGTACCTCCTATGGGATCAGGCTTACGATGAGCCCAATGATGCCGCCAAAAAAACCACCCCAGACAACCAGCCAACCCAAGTGTTGGCGAATCATGGTCTGGACCATTTCCTTAACCATGGCTGGGGTTAGCTCGGCCAGGCGGCTTTCCAGTACCAGACTGATTTTTTCGATGATGTCTTCGCTGAGCTTGTCATTATTGACACTGCTCTGCAAAATGCGTTGAAACTTGTCACTTTGGATCATGTTACCGATTTCAGTACTGACTTTTTCTTTAAACGGGTCGCGCAGGCCTTCCAGAACTTTCGTACCGCCGACCATGGACAGTACGCCGCCGAGAGACGAGTGTTTGATGACATCAAGCAGAGACTGGAATATCCGATCGTAATCAATGGATTGTAAAACGGGCTTCACATCTAACATGTTGCCAATGGAAGATTCCTCTGCGACCAAAAAGCGGTTGACATTTTCCCGGGTAAAAAACTGTTCCATGATCATTTCTTTGATGGCGCCTCGGAAAGCTTCAAAGCGATTGGGGATGACGCCTGAGCCATACAGCAAGGGCACTCGTTCAAAGAGCATGTGAACGGCCAGCCAGTTCGTAATAGCGCCCGAGAGCGCGAAGATACCAATGGAAAAAAGTGGTGCCTGAAAGTGAGGAGAGACTAGGCTGAGTAAGATGATTGTGAGTGCAATAAGGTTTGTAAGCAGGGACTTATCGATCATAAATGCAGGCCAGAATTTTAAACGTAAAAACTGGAAGCGACGTTACCAGCTGGTACGTGATAGAACAAGTACCCACTATTTGGCGAGCAGTAACCGCATTTGGTTTTTGACCCTTTTCAGGTCGGTTAAAAAAGAAGGCTGAGCACATTCGATCGAAACAATCGGGCGAAGTTCTTTTGCAAAGGAGCGCTTGTATTCATGGTCCCCTTTGAGCATATCGATTTCACGCATCCCTTTTTCTATGGCAAATTCGATGCTATGAGCCATTAACACCAGCCCAGGGCTAAAACGCTGATAGAGTGGGGAAAAGCCACTTTGGAAAAAGTACATTCTTTCGTTCCAGAGATACCAGTATTGAACGGCAATGTATTGATCGTTTAGCTTTAAATAGGTCAATTGAACGGCATTGATGTCGCTCAATTGCTGGATAACAGCCCGGTGGAAGTGAATATATTGTTTAGATTGGAATGAGTGATTGCGATTCTTTTGGCGCCAGCGTGCGGTGTGTAACGCAATGAGTTGCTCAAAAGCAGTGTCAAATTCCTCTGAACTCTGGCAGTAGCCAAATATCAGCTCGCCCGATTTTTTCAGCGCATTACGGCGGTGGTTTATTTGCCCCCGTCGGTTTTTGCTGAGTGAAGCGCGGTATTCATCCCAGGTGTTTGGGAGTTTGTTGTAATAAATGCTGGAGTCTTTACGCTGTACATGCAGGGATGGGTGGTGAGTATTTTTTTCTATTATCTGTTTCAAAAACAGTGAGCTACTTTCCATGTCGTTGAAAGCCAACGAATCCCACTCACGGGTGTGGTCGAACAGAAAGGCCAGAATACTGGCGCAGCATTTAGCTGAGTATTCAGGTGGGGATATCACATCGAGGTAGTCCGGTGAGGTATCGCCACCGGTGCCAATGAATCGTACAACGCGTTGGCTGAAGAGATGTAAAGGCTTGCGGTGATCGATGTAAAACGGGGCAATACCACACAACTGCTCGTTTTCTTTGCAAACAAGGAGAAAGAGGCTGCTGTTTCCCTGGTAATGCTGCCACCAGAGGTATTGCCATTCCCAACTGAGAAAAACAGATGCGCTGGGTACTTGGTCAATCAGTGCCTTCCATTGCGGTCTTAACGCTAAAAATGCATCGTCAGTCCGTAGAACGCTTATCTCCATGCAGTCCCTTTATGTCACCAGCCTATTTTTATATCGTCCCTGGTTGTGATTTATTTACAGAGCTGAGGTATTTGGGCACGCTATGGATAACTTCATGCGGCTGGTCGGAGAAGCCGGAAAACAAAGTCGCGCATATTATTCGCAGCCGGGATTCTTTTGAGTTCGTGTAATTCGGCCAGGCTGCCAAAACCTTCATTGACCGATACGGCCATGTCATAGTGCGCTTGTACAGAAGAGAGCATTTCCCTTGTGTAATTCCCATTAGGGTAACAAAAAGTTGGAACTGGCTTGTTGATCTGCTCTTCCAAAAGGTAACGCGAGCTGGCAATTTCATCTTCGGCTTCGCGAAGTTCGAGCGTATCGAGGATCGGGTGCGTCTTGGTGTGGCTGCCTATTTCAATACAGGTTGGTAAGTTTTTCGCATCCTCGGTATCCATAATGAGCCAGGCCTTGAGCATGTCTTCTGTAAAGGCTGGGTTGGGTTCTTCTTCGCGCAAGCGAGTCAAAAACTCTGTTCGTTTCGTGTGATCCCAGGTTTTAATTTCCTCGACGAGCTGTCGTTCAGAGGGCGATACGGCATGGGGCAGCACTTCTTGGCTGACCACTGCGTACCTGTCCGTATCCATCAGCATCAGGCGGCCTCTCAATTCATGATTCCAGAGCATGGATTTACCGTTGAGTAAATCACTGACCAGGTAGAACGTCGCTTTTAACCCCAATTCGTCCAGGATCGGTGCGGCGACCGTTGCGTTATTTCGTAAACCATCATCAAACGTCAGAATTATGGGAGGTTTGTCAGGCACAATTTCGCCACTGAGGAGTGCTTTGACTTCGCTCGCCCAATAGGTTGAAAAGTGCTTTTTAACAAACGCCATCTGTTGGCGAAAGTGACTGGCAGTGAGACCTGTATCATCAATGCCATGGTACATGATGATTCGAGTTTTATTGCCGAATAGCGCTTTAGGGGGAGTAAAGTGGGTGCCCAGTAAAATGGCTTGTTTTATGATTTTTTTCATTCCGTTACTCCAAGGAACCTTTTATGTCTGCAAAATACACAGCACTATTGTTCAACCATTTGAAGTAAAAATACTATCGATTCTTTCAGAAATTCTAGCTTTCACTGATGACAGAAGCACTTGTTTGATCAAATCCTTCAAAGAGAGATCTATTCCAGCCAGGGGAGAGGGATTAAACTCGGTAGCAGTCTAAATCACTGAAACGCATTTTACAGGGCAAAAAGAGACCATGCCCCTTGGCAACTTCATTTTCGTGCTCGTCGTACATAACCGATTCGGCATAGAGTTTACGGCCTTCTATTTTCACGATCTTACCCACGGCTGTCACCCGGCCTGAGGTCACCGGTTTACTGATATTGGTTGTGAAGCTGGCAGTGAGCACAACCCAGTCTTCACTGTGTGAACTGGCGGCAAAAACAGCACTGTCGTCCAGCAGTTTGAAGTAGACAGCACCGTGAATGGAGTTTGCTGCGTTGAAATATTCGGGTTGTATGTCCAATGTGATTTTGGCTTCGCCTTTGGAGACAGTAATTGTCGGGGGGAAAATCGTATTAATCGGTGCACTTAAATACATATTTTCAAGCGATTTGTAATGTACCGTACTCAATGCTGTCTCCTTCAATAACGGCTTATTTTTCCAGTATTTTTTTGCAGCCACCCATATACCCTCGCAAAGCTTTGGGTATGGTGACGGAACCATCTGTATTCTGGTAGTTTTCCAGCACGGCGACCAGTGTACGGCCAACAGCCAGACCTGAACCATTGAGCGTGTGTACCAGCTCGGTTTTTTGCGTTTCCGGGTTGCGCCAGCGTGCTTGCATACGCCGTGCCTGGTAGTCCTGGGTATTGCTGCAGGATGATATTTCACGATATTTACCCTGGCCGGGCAGCCATACCTCCAGGTCATAGGTTTTTGCGGCCGCCGCCCCGGTGTCACCCGCACACAAAAGCATAACCCGGTAGGGTAATTCCAGGCGCTGAAGAATGTTTTCTGCATGGCCGGTCAGCTCTTCCAGTGCCTCCCAGGACTGCTCCGGGTGCACGATTTGAATGAGTTCGACTTTTTCAAACTGATGTTGGCGGATCATGCCACGGGTGTCTTTACCATAGGAGCCGGCCTCGGAACGAAAGCAGGGGGTATGTGCGGTAAACCGCAGAGGTAATCGTTTTGCCTCAATAATTTCATCACGAACCAGATTGGTGACGGGCACTTCAGAGGTTGGAATTAAATAGTACTCATTGTCATGCTGGAGTTTGAAGAGATCTTCCTCAAATTTCGGCAGCTGACCGGTGCCAAATAAGCTGTCCTGGTTGACCAGATAAGGGACATACATTTCTTCATACCCGTGGTGCTGAGTGTGAACATCCAGCATGAACTGGGTTAATGCCCGGTGCAGGCGGGCAATTTCACCCTGCATCACCACAAAGCGAGAGCCTGTTAATTTGGCGCCCGTTTCAAAATCCATGCCTTTGCCGTGTGTCAGATCAACATGATCTTTGGGTTCAAAATCAAACACCGTGGGCTCGCCCCAGTGACGGATCTCAACATTCTCATCTTCGTTGCGGCCATCAGGCACGGAGGCATGGAGCAGGTTCGGTAAACCTTGGATAAGCTGCTCCAATTCGGCTTGAACCTCAGCCAGTGACTGTTCAGCTGCTTTCAAGGCATCACCTAGTTCGGCGACCTGGCTCAGCAGGGGTTGAATATTCTCGCCGGCGGCTTTTGCCTTGCCGATGGATTTGGAACGGGTATTCCGCTCATTTTGCAACTCCTGGGTTTTTACCTGCAACTCCCGGCGTTTCAGGATAACAATCACACCATGCAAAATGAGCGGAATACGTATATGCCTCTACATTAAATACGATATTCCGGCGGCTGAGTTGTTCGGCGACAAATGTTGTCTGGTTACGGAGAAGTTTTGGGTCCAGCATGGTGTGATTGTTATCCTGAGTCCGAGGAGGCTTAAAAGACCGAAATTATAGCGAGTTAAAAAATGCGCGCCAGCATAACACCACCCCAGGCAGCTAAAACGCACGCAATAACACTAATTAAAACATAACTTACCGCTTTAATGGTTTGGCCTTGTTCGAGTAAAAACAAAGTCTCATAAGAAAAAGTGGAGAATGTTGTAAATGCGCCGAGGAACCCAACCAGCACCGCAAAACGGAGCGGCTCCGGCACCGCCAGCTTTTGTAAAAACAAAATGGAAAAGAAACCTAACAGTAGTGAACCACTGATATTTACCAACAAGGTGCCATAAGGGTAACCTGTACCCAGCCAATTAAAGACCGCCCGCGTGACCCAGTAGCGTGAGACAGCGCCAGCGGCGCCAGCGAGCGCAATCGCTAAGATATTATCCATAGCGTGATTTTAGATTCCGGCCGTCTGGAATACAAAAAAGAGCGCCTTGCCCGTAGTATTCTTCAACACTGACATTTTGTTTACTGATTAAGGTGTACTCAAGAAAAGCATGCAAAGCCAACCCACATCACTCCATGATCTGGCGGCACAAATCAAAGCCTGGGCCAAGGCACAGGGCTTTCAAGACGTCGGCATCACAGATTGCGACCTGGATGCGCATGAAGAACACCTGCAAGCCTGGTTGAACAAAGGTTTTCATGGGGAGATGGACTACATGGCGCGGCATGGCGTCAAACGCAGCCGCCCGGCAGAGTTACTGCCGGGAACCACCCGTGTGATCTCAGTTCGAATGGACTACTTGCCGCCTAAAGCACGCAAGCCGGCGGATATTCTTGATCAGCCGGGGTATGCCTACATTTCACGTTATGCATTGGGCCGTGATTACCACAAAATCATGCGTAAACGCCTGCAAAAACTGGCAAGCCAAATTGAAACAGCGATTGGCGCCTTCGGCTACCGCGTCTTTGTCGACAGCGCTCCGGTGTTGGAAAAAGCACTGGCCGAAAAAGCCGGGTTAGGGTGGATCGGAAAACACAGCAACGTACTCAACCGCAAAGCAGGCTCCTGGTTCTTTCTTGGGGAAATTTATACCGACCTGGCTCTCCCTATCGATCCACCTACCGTTAAAAGCCATGTCATCACACCCATAAATC
>OBIY01000427.1_pt1 | contig 16657 bp, 17 predicted proteins | sample 1519841 | NCBI WGS metagenome assembly OBIY01 (sample SAMN03019774, study PRJEB22545) | beach sand metagenome | biome: beach; feature: sea beach; material: beach sand | place: USA: Municipal Pensacola Beach, FL | collected 2010-07-30 | depth 30-40 cm m
GATAGAGGCCAATAGCATCATGCTGCGTATCCACAAGGAGTTTTTATGGCTGAAGAAACGCCCCGCCTGCGCCTGCGCACCCTGACCGAAGAAGACTACCCGGCGCTGGCACGACTGATGGACCAGGTCTATCACGACATTGGCGGGGCCTGGCCGGAAGACACCATTCGCACCCTGATCCGTATTTTTCCGGAAGGGCAGTTGGTGATAGAGGATAACGGGGAACTGGTGGCAACCGCGCTAACCATCAAGGTGAAATACGACCGCTTCTCCAACCCGCACCGCTATGAAGACCTGATCACCGACGACAAGGTGCGTTCCCATAACCGCAAGGGGGATGCGCTCTATGGTCTGGATGTGTTTGTGGACAAGGAATACCGCGGTTACCGTCTGGGGCGCCGGCTTTACGAGGCGCGCAAGGAGCTGTGTCGGGAAGAGAATCTGCGTGCCATTCTGGCCGGTGGTCGTTTGCCGGGCTTTTCCAAATACGCAGACCAGATGAAGGTCACCGAATACATTGAGCAGGTAGAAGCCCGCGCAATCTATGACCCTATTCTGTCGTTTCAGCTGTCCAATGGCTTCGATGTGAAACGTCTCATGAAGCAATACCTGCCGGAGGATGAAGACTCTCGCGGGTACGCGACGCTGCTCGAATGGGACAACATTCTTTATGAACCGGAAGATGAAGATACTGAGTGGCCCCGTCGTACCGTGGTTCGAGTGGGCGTTGTCCAGCGGCGGATGCGGGCGGCACGGGATGTGCAGGACCTGCTTAACCAGGTGGAATTCTTTATCGACGCGTTATCGGATTATCGCGCGGACTTTGCCGTGTTGCCGGAATTTTTCAGTGCGCCACTCATGGGCCTGCGTCCGGAACTGAACTCAGTGGAAGCGGTGCGTTTCCTGGCCAGTTTTACCGATGAAGTGCGTGATGCGCTGGCGGATATGGCCGTGAGTTACAATATCAATATTGTCGGTGGTTCCATGCCGGTGATTGAAGATGAAAAGGTCTATAACGTCGCTTATCTGATGCGCCGTGACGGGTCGGTGGAGTCCCAGTACAAGATCCACATCACGCCCCATGAGCGTCGGGACTGGGTGATCCAGGGCGGCAACAAGGTACAGGTATTCGATACCGATGCCGGTCGGGTCGGTATTCTGATCTGCTACGACGTGGAGTTTCCGGAGCTGGGCCGTCTGCTGGCCGAAGAAAAGATGGATATCCTGTTCGTCCCGTTCTGGACTGACACCAAGAATGGTTATCTGCGGGTGCGTCATTGTGCCCAGGCTCGCGCCATCGAAAACGAATGCTACGTGGCCATCGCCGGTTCCGTGGGCAACCTGCCCAGGGTGGATGCGGTCGATATCCAGTACGCCCAGTCGTCGGTATTTTCCCCCAGCGATTTCTATTTCCCCCACGATGCCATCATCAGTGAGTCGGTACCCAACACCGAAATGCTGATGTTTGCGGATGTGGATCTGGAAAAACTGAAACTGCTGCACCGGGAGGGGTCGGTGACCAATCTGCGCGATCGCAGGGATGACCTTTATAGTCTGGATTGGAAGAATAAAGGCTAACCCCGACTTCTACTGGATATCATTATCCTGTAATGCCGAGTTGTTGAAGAAAATAGGGACATGGATAGTCGTGAAAATTATTAAAATGCTTGTGGTGGGCTCTGTGAGTTTGGCATTGCTGGCTTGCGCGAGTAGCGTGATAGCAATCGATGAGCAAGAGGAATCCTGGGAAATTAGCCGTGGGTCTGTTGATGGCGCGCCCTTGATAGTCAGACAAAACCGCGGCGCGTTGGCGGTGGCAAAGAGTCGAAAGGCTTACCCCTACCGGGTGATGATTGCGATCGGGATTAACCGCGTGGATGAGAACGGGTTTCCTGTAGCCGAAGCCTCTCATGAACTGTATCAATTTGAAGATAAGGTCGGGGCGGCTCTGAAAAACAGTGATACTGTCATTGCTGTTGTGCTGACTCTCCCGAGAATGCGCCAACTGGTTTTTTACACTGCACAGCCTGATACGGTTGAGGGTGTGCTTGAAAGCATGAAACAACAGGAATCAACACTACAATGGGGTTATGAGGTCGCTCATGATCCGGGTTGGTCGCTTTATCGCTGAGCGCCTTTGACCTGTTATGCCTACAAGTGCTTTCCGGGCGTAGCTTGCCAAACCGATCCTGCAGTCATGAATGTCTGATGTGCTGATTGGCCTTTATCAAACAATAATGTGTTGCCTTGGAGAAAGAATGAATAGCAACCTGACTCGTAACGGTTTTATTGCGGCGGCATTGATGAATATCGGTGGGGTGATGCTTTTCTCCCGTGCCTTTACCAATGATGCCATTAATCAGGCGGACCCGGTGGTTATGTCCAACTTTGGGCTCATGATGATTGTAGTATGGGGGCTGGCTTATCTGGGGGCAGCTTTTGTCCGGGGAGATCTTCGTTGGTTGGCGGCAGCGTTTGCCGTAGAGAAGCTGGTGTATGTGGTGGCCTGGTCTGTATGGATGTCGAGCCATAGCCTTGGTGCGGTGTATGAGCAGGATTTGTTTGCCGGGGTGTTTTACAGCATCTATGGGCTCAACGATCTGGCCTTTATGGTGTTCTTCGGCTGGGTGGCGCTGACTCAACGCTCCCATGACTGATCATTCCCGCCGGCGCTCCGTTGGTCCATGTGAGGCCGTCTGCTGAATCGAGGTGGGAAAGAGACGGAAAAAAGATGAAACGTCTGGTAGCAGCGGTAACGCTACTTTGCTTGCTGGTGCCAGGAACGGTGCAAGCAACCACGTTTCAGCAGATGCTGGTGTTGGCAGCTCTGGAGCGTACACGCCATCAGGTTAGTTACAACGGCGCCTACTATGCGTTGGTTTACCCAAATGGTGATGTCCCTTCCAATATCGGTGTCTGTACGGATGTGGTGATCCGGGCTTACCGCGCACTGGGCGTTGATCTGCAGGTATTGGTCCATGAGGATATGGTCAGCAATTTCGCCGCTTATCCGTCGAAACGGATCTGGGGGTTGAATTTCACCGATCGGAATATCGACCACCGCCGCGTCCCCAACTTGCAAACTTTCTTCCGCCGACATGGTGAATCTTTTCCCGTCAGCCATCGGCCCGCCGACTATGCCCCCGGTGACATGGTTACATGGGTGTTACCCGGTAACTTGCCGCATATCGGTATTGTGACTGACCGCAAGGTTGAGGGCAGCGACACTCCACTGATAGTGCATAACATTGGTGCCGGCCCTGAACTGGAGGATATGCTGTTCGACTACGAGATCACCGGGCATTATCGCTACCCGCCTTCGGCGGCTACCGGAAGTACCCGCCAGGACATTACCCGTTCCAGGTAAGCTCAAACACCCTCTGAGCATTACCAGCAAGGAACAGGGCGAGGCTTTCGTCATCGAGAGCCAACTGGTCCAGATCCTCAAGGGCTTTCTCGGCCGGGATCATAGGATAATTGGTACCAAAAAGGACCTTGCTGCGGCCGTGTCCGCGCATGAACTCCACCAGCGCTGACGGATAACGGTTTGCGGTGTACGCAGATGTGTCGATGAAGACGTTCTCATGCTTGGTGGCGATGGCAATCGCTTCTTCAGTCCAGGGGTAGCCGATATGACCACCCACAATTTTTAGTTCAGGAAAATCCAGCGCAACCTGGTCCAGATAAATGGGACGACCGACTTCACTCGGCATTAACGGTCCGGTGTGGCCAATTTGCGTACAGAATGGAACGCCCATTTCAGCGCAGGCCGTATAAACAGGATAAAAACGGCGGTCGGTGGGTGGCACTCCCCACAGCCAGGGAAGTACTCGGATTCCCTTGAACCCCAGCTCGTTAACACAGCGACGAATTTCCCGAACTGCAGCCATTGGACGGGAAATATCCACGGAACCAATCCCGAGTAACCGGTTAGGTGCCTGGTGGACAAACTGCGCTACTTCATCATTGGAGATCATGGTTTTCCCCGGTGCTTCCCAGGCTGAAATCAGACTCAGGTCGACCTGGGCGGCATCCATCATCGCTACGGTGGCAGACACAGGGAGTTCCGAGGAGGGGGCAGGTGTTTTAGTCCAGCGCCTCAGGGAGTCGAAAATAGGATCCTGAAGGTGGCGCAGGGTAGGGTGTTGAGCCCAAGCATCAATGATCATGGTTTGTCCTCATTTTCTGTTAAAATTTGCTATCAGATAAATAGCGCTATCAATTTAGTAGCGTAAAGCCGGGAGATCAAGTGTGGCGAGAACCCGTTCAGTCAAGCCGGGACAGCCGGTACGTAATTCCCAATCGGGACAGCCAATTATGGTGGCACTGGATTTACTGGGCCGCCGTTGGTCGTTGCGGATTCTGTGGTGCCTGAGGGAGCATCAACACAAGAGCAGTCGAGCGTTGCAGCAAGAGTGTGGAATCAGTTCTCCAAATGTTCTCATGTCTCGTCTCAAGGAGCTTCGGGAGGCCGGGGTGGTGATACTCGAAGATGGCAAGGGGTATGCCCTCACAGACCTTGGCCTTAAGTTGATGAAGGCAATGGGTCCCCTGGCTGAGTGGGCAGATGAGTGGGCAAGGCAGACGGGGCGCGCGGATCTCGCGTGTTATGGGCGTTCTTGATTCGTTATGGCTCTGTTTTGGCCTGATTCTGCGTGACCGGTGAATGGGGCTGCCAAGTGTGCAGAGTCGGGGTACAGTAGAGCAGTGCAAGTTACCACGGACGGATTTCGACATGCATTTCCCGGCTCCCATGACTGGCCGCTGTTTATGCGGTGCTGTTTCCCTTGGTGCTACTCCAAATTCACCGCATGTTGCTGTATGCCACTGTGATATTTGTCGACGATGGGGCGGAGGTCCCTTGCTTGCCGTTGAGTGTGATGACGATGTAGTGGTGAATGGTGAGGACCACGTTGTGGTTTTTGCTTCATCAGACTGGGCGGAGCGCGGGTTCTGCCGTGAGTGTGGCACGCACCTTTTTTACCGGCTTCGTCAGGGGGGGCACACCGCTATACCCGTTGGGCTTTTTCAGGAGTACGAAAACTGGCAGCTGACGCAACAGCTTTTTATTGAACGTAAACCATCCTTCTATTCCTTTGCAGAAAAGACCCGACATGTTACCGGCGAAGAGCTGTTTGCCGAGTTTCTGGCGAATCATTCTGGCTCTGATTCAACCTGAAAACCAGATTGTACGATTGCGGGCCGAGGAGGCTACACATGCAAGCTTTACTGGTACGGATAGTCGCAACTGTGTTCCTGTTTTACGGAACGGCTTTCTTGTTCTGGCCGCAAATATTTCTGCTGCGGCAATTGGGTGAGGTGCCAGTGATGCCATCCACCCTGATCGATGTTAGAGCCACTTACGGTGGGTTGTCTTTGGGGCTTGCCGTTGTGTTATTCAAACTCGCTGGCGAGCCGGCAACGCAACGCGCCGGCGTCTGGGCTGTGATACTGGTGCTTGGCGGCATGGCGGTGGGACGCTGCTATGGCCTCATCGTGGATGGATCTGCCAATGGCTTTATGTATCTGTATCTGGCCCTGGAAATCCTCGCCGTGGCCGTCAGCTTTGTGGTGCTGGCCTTACGGCCTTCATTTCATCAGGAATAAAATAAACGATTGGGGGGGATATGTATCAGAATCGACAGGCTCTGGCCCTGGGGAGCCTGATAACGTTGGTGTTGGCGGTTGTCTTGTTGTTGGTTCTCGCGTTCTGGATTTGGCCGAAATATAACGTTTATCGCCAGGAGCTGAATGGGCGTGCGGCATTAAAGGAAGCGCAATGGTCCAAGCAAATCCTCATAGAGGAGGCGAAGGCCCGTGAGCAGGCCGCCCTGATGCAGGCCAAGGCACGCATTACGTTAGCGGAGGCTGAGGGGAAAGCTCAAATCGCTCGTGCAAAGGCGGAGGGGGCTGCGGACATCGAACGCGCGAAGGCCGCTGCCGAGGCGAACCGAATTATAGGCGCGTCACTTAAAAACAACGAAGAGTACCTTCGCTATATCTGGATCAAGGGGCTTCAGGATGGCAAGGGAGAAAGGATCTACATTCCGACCGAAGCCGGGCTCCCTATTCTGGAAGCAGGTAAGTGAATTGTGCGAACGGCGGCAGATCATATCGATGGTGTGATCCACGCTGTTCGCAGGGTATGTTTTTGGCCACTTTCTGATCTTTCCTGTCTTGTCTCTCCTGAGGGGCGCTGAAGCCGGTATTTACCGGGCTTGATCGTTTTTGTCCGTGCGAAGTCAGCTTTTTTTGCGGTTTTTTCTCCAGCGAAGACAGTGTTCCCCTGGGTGATCGTTTCTGACCGGGATCACTTTGGTCGCTTCCATCGATTTTTGGTCACCCGGTGTTTCCCGGTTTGGTTGAATCATCACCTCCTTGTTGGCAATTTGCCGATGCTTGCAGTGATACCTGCAGCGACATTGACGGTTGGCGTGACAAGGGAAGTTGGAGATGAAGCGTTTTTCTGGCAAGACTGCGTTGATTACCGGGGCCTCTTCCGGCATGGGGAAGGATTACGCCCGGTTGCTGGCCGCTGCAGGAGCGCACCTGGTGCTCACTGCCCGCCGGGAGGACCGTCTTGTATCCCTGCGGGATACGCTATTGGCGGAATTTTCGGTGGATGTGCTGGTGTTGCCCTGTGACCTGATGGACCCGGTGTCACGGCAGGCCATGCTGGATGCGCTGGATGGGCGCGGGGTGAAAGTGGACATCCTCATCAACAATGCCGGGCTTGGGCTGCAGGAGCCGTTTGTGGCGATGCCGTGGGGCCATTTGCAGGGCATGATGGACGTAGACATGACCGCCCTGACGCACCTCACTCACCATTTTTCCACCCGAATGCAGGCCCGGGGCGAAGGCTATGTGCTGCTGGTGGCGTCAGTGGCCGGACACATGGCGATTCCGGGCTATGCCGGTTACAGCGCCTGCAAACACTATGTGCGGGCGCTGGGTTATGCCCTGAACGGAGAGCTGCGGCCGGCAGGGGTACGGGTCACGGTTGTGTCACCCGGCGCCACCGAAACCGAGTTTTTTGACGTGGCAGGTCACCAGCGGAACCTGCTCGCGAAGCTGCTCACCGGCAAGAGTGAAGCGGTGGCCTGGTCAGCGCTAAAGGGGTTGCACCGCGGGCGGCGTGAAGTTGTCCCCGGGCTGATCAACTGGCTCGCGACGCTCTCGGCCCGCCTGCTGCCCTATACCCTGATGCGCCGTATCATGGAGATCCTCTTCTGATGCCTTCCGCTCCGCGGTTAAGGGTGTTCATCTTCCTCGATTTTGTGTGTCCCCGGCGGGCCTTTCCCTTGCTAATCTCGCGAGTTACTCAGGGATAGGAGAAACGAGAATGAGATGCATTGTGGTAGGCGGTGGCCTGTCTGGGTTGGCATCGGCAGTGTGGATGGCGGAAGCCGGATATGAGGTGACGCTACTGGAGCGGCGCGGGGCCCTGGGTGGGCGAACGATCGCGATTCCACAGAAAGAGGTGAACGACGTCCCTGACAATGGGCAGCATGTGTTTGCCAGTGGTTACGAGAATCTGTTCCGCTATCTGGACAGCGTCGGGACCCGCCACCACGTTGAATTTCCCGGTCACATGACGGCTCGTATGCCAGGGGGGAAAACCCGCCGAACTGCATTTTGGGGCCTGGATGGGCTGCGGGCCATGGTTGGCGACTTGCCTGGCGTCAAGGGGCTCGACAAACTGCGCACGGCCCGTGCCCAGGCACGAATTTTTGGAGAAGCACTAAAGCAACCCGCCGATCTTGATCAGATTACCGCTGCGCAATGGTTCGACCGCGTGGGACTGCCTTTGTCTGCCCGCCGCGCCATGTGGGACGGTATCGTGATTGGTTTGACTGGCGACAAGCCGGACATCTCATCGGCCAAGGTGCCTGCGGACTTGTTGGTGACAGGGATGCGCAAGGGCGTGAAGATGCGTACCCCGGTGTCTATCGGTTACCCGACGGTGGATCTGGATACCCTGTTCGTGCGCAGCGCCGAAGCCTTCTTCCGCCTGAATAATGTGTCGGTGCGTACCCGCTCTCCGGTGAAGAGTATTGATATCGTTGAGGGTGTGGTGAAAGGCGTCACGCTGCGTGATGGAGAGGAGCTGGAGGCGGATGCGGTGATCTGTGCGGTGCCGGTGTGGCAGGTGAAGGATTTGTTGGAACAAATGCCAGAGCACGAAAAAATTGAGCGGGCAGTGAAGGCGCTGACCCCGGTACCCATTGTCAGCGTTAATTTGTACCTGGATCGCGATATCGGCATGGAAGACTGGGGCGAAATTCTTTACGACGGAGAGGGGGTCCTCGAACAGGTTTGGGATCGTCAACGGATGCATGGGCGGGAGCCTGCAGGTCACTGGTTCTTCTCGACCACGGTGTCGGCCTCCTACGAGCTGATCAAGAAGTCCAACGACGAGATTATCGCTATCCAGATGGAGATGTTGCGTCGTTATTATCCAAAGGCCAGAGATGCCCAGGTGATTCACAGCCACATTGTGCGCATGCCGCATTCCACCTTTGCCCAGCGCCCGGGAACGTCAGGGGTTCGTCCTGAGCAGAAAACGTCGGTGACAGGTTTAGCGCTTGCCGGTGACTGGACCAACACGGAATGGACCACCACTATGGAAGGGGCATGTCAAAGTGCGGCCCGCGCTGTGGAAGCCCTTTTGGAGAGCGAGGGATGACATCCGAAGTTTAACCGCGTGCGTTGTCCCGTTCAGAGGCCATCGGCCACTGCCACACTGGTATGGCAATGGCCGTGACGCGTTTCAGCGACGTTTGCTGTAGGCGTAGCCGGTGGCGATAACCGGTACCCCAAGCCCTAACCAGGATACCCAGTCATACACCCCGTCACCCAGCAAGGCGGACAGCAGTCCCACCGTGCTGGTGATGGCGATCAGTAATGGCAGGGCAAAGATACGCTTCATCATGCGCCTCCCGGTGCAGCATTGCCGCGGCGCACCCACCAGAGATACAGGCCGCTTACCAGTACCACAATGGTGAACAGGTCCAGTAGAAGCCAGATGATTTTCAGCGGCAGCCCGCCGTAATCCCCAAAATGTAGCGGGCCGGACAAGGACAGTGCCTTGTTGTACCAGGGCATTTCCCGCATGTCGGCAAACTCACCGGTGCGGGCGTCCACCAGCACCGGAGTGATGATGTGTGAGGTCAGCGGCGTGTTGCCATGCAGGAAGATGGCATAGTGAAAGTCGGTGGACCAGGAGCCCCCGGGGAACGCCACGAACTGCAGGGTCATGTCCGGGGCGGCGGCAACGGCCTGCTCAACGGCGGCGTCCAGGGAGGCCATCTGCGCGGGTGTGGGAACGCTCGTATCCTGATAACCGGCGGTGAGATCGGCCAGTGCCTGGCTGCGCCAGGTGGCGGTGATGGGATCGGCCAGGGTGTTGATCACTCCGGTCAGTCCGACCACGGTAAGCCAGGCCACGCTGACGATACCCAGCAGGTTGTGGTAATCCAGCCACTTGATGCGGCGGGACCGCTGCGTTCGCAGGGTGCCGAAATCCAGCTTGCGCATGAATGGCGCATAGAGCACCACACCGGAAACAATGGCGATGATCATCAGCACGCCCATGGCGCCAAGGAACAGCATGCCGGGCAAGCCGAGGAACATGTCCGTATGCAGCTGCAGCAGGAAGTGCATGATGTCGAACCCCTCGTGGTAGGGCACCAGCTCGCCGCTGGTGCGATCGAAGGAGCTCATCAGCATGTCGCTACCGGGAGAGTCCGGTGCCGGTCCGGTGGTCACATTGATCACCGGGCGGTCCACATCAAAGCTCATGTAAAGCGGGACTTCGCCGGGCCGGTTGGCCGCAGCGTGATCGAGGATCTGGTCCAGACTCAACCACTCACCACCGGGATTGGCCGGTTGCCAGGTGTCGCTGTGCAGAACGCTGTCCAGTTCATCATGAAAGATCAGTGGCAACCCGGTAATGCACAGCATCAACAGGAACAGGGTACTGATCAGACTGGTCCAGGTGTGCCACCAGGACCAGCGACGGAGTGTGCTGGCTTTCATATAGGCTGGCTGGTCCCGGCGTTGCCGGGACGTATCCGTTGTTTCAGAATTCGTAGGTGCCGGAGAGCATAACAGTACGCGGCGCACCGACGGTCAGATAACTGGAACCCGGGTAGCCACCCGCAGAGGCCCAGTAATCGGTATCCGCCACGTTCTCGACCCGGGCGCGCAGGGTGAGCATTTTCGTTTCACCGATGGGAACCAGGTAACGGGCACCCAGATCAAGGCGGGTCCAGTCGGGAATCTTGGCGGTGTTGGCGGCATCTACGTACTGGGAGCTGGTATAGATGATGCGTCCATCCAGGGACAGGCCTTCCGTGCCGGGGACGGCCCAGTCCACGTTCAGATTGGCCTGGGTGTCCGGGGAGCCAATGGCTTTTTCACCGTCGACATCGGTATCGAGCAGGCTGACACCGCCCAGCACCGTCAGGCTGTCAAGTGGCTTGCCGTAGGCCATCAGTTCCAGCCCTCTGTTGGTCTGGTCGTCGACGATTTCAAACTTGTTGTTGCTGTCGAAACCGGTGATGGGCTTCTCGCTCTGGAACAAAGAGACACTGCCGCCGAGGTTACCAGCGTCAAACTTCATGCCGATCTCGGCTTGCTCGGTTTTAAAGGGGGCAATGGTTTCACCGGCATTGGCCACGGGCCCATTGTTGTTGGCGGGGGCATTGCCTCCGGCCACAAGACCTTCAATGTAATTGCTGTACAGGGACACGGACTCGGACAATCGGTAGAGCAGGCCAACGGATGGGGTGACGGCATTATCTTCGTACTTGTTGCTGCGATTGCTGGTGTTGTAATCGTAGCTGGTGTCTTCGATTTCCTGATAGCGGCCACCAAGCGTTACCAGCAGGCTGTCGTTGAGCATGCTCAGCTGATCGGCAAAGGCGACACTGCGTAATTCGGTACGAATGGTGGTGCCGGGATCATCCATGTTGCCCCCCGCGAAGGGGGCAGGTGGAATGGCCATTTCGGTGGGGCCATAAATGTTACCAGTGACACCTGAGCCGAAGAGATAGGCGTTCTTGGATTCCAGCTCGTAGCTCGCGGTGGACAGACTCAGAGTGTGGGTTACCGGGCCTGTGGTGAGCTGGCTCCAGCGAACCCCGGCTTCGCCGGTGATGACGGTGTCTTCGCGGACATTGTCAAAGCGGTTGGCGGTGTAGTCACCTGCGGAGCTGACATTCCTGGGGTTGGCAAAGATGGCGTCTTCCTTGCCTTCGCGGCCACCCAGTGCAACCCAGGTCGTGACGTTGTCAGCAAAGTCATACTCCGCCCGGACTGTTCCGAAAAGGTCCTCGGAATTGGAGTAGGTCCAGGGTTGCGCGACGCTCTTATCGGCATCGGGTGTTTTGGGGTTACTCACTCCTGACAAGAAAGTGATGCTGGGCATAGAGGCATCCATGCTGAATTTCTGGAAGCCCAGGTCAGCGGAAATACGCAGGTTCTCTTCACGGAAGTCCACGCCAATGTGGGACATGGAGATCTTCTGGTTCTCACCATCCACCGCGGTGTCGCCATCACGACGGGCGGCGTTCAACCGGATGCCGGCACGACCATCTTCACTGCGGCGGGCCAGGTCAACGGCGCCATAGGCTTGCCCGCCGGACTGTACCCCCAGCGTAAACTGATTCACGTCATAGTTCGGAGCACGCTTGGGCAATACATTGACGGCGCCACCCAGACCACTGCCGCCAGGGGCGGCGCCGTTGAGAAAGGCATTGGCACCACGGAATACCTGAACGCGCTGGATAAACTCGGACGCGAGGTACTGACGGGGAAGCAGGCCATACAGGCCGTTGTAACTCATGTCATCGGAGTAGACCGGCAGGCCACGTACCAGATAGAGCTGCTGAAAGTTACCGAAACCGCGGGCGACCCTGACGGCCGGATCATTCATGAGAATGTCCGCCACGCTTTCGGCTTGCTGGTCTTCAATCAACAGTTCGGTGTAGTTGGTGAAACTGTAGGGGGTTGCCATGCTGTCCTGTTTCCCCAGAATGCCCAGGGAGCCTCCCTCGGCCACCTGGCCGCCTGCGAAGGCTTCGCTGAGCCCTTCCTTCGACGCATCCGCGCTGCTTTGTACCTCAACGGTTTCGAGGACATGGGCATTATCTGTGTCGGCAAGAGCCGCCGCGCTGGCCATGCAGGCAACAGCGAGGGCGGTCAGTCGGAACGGGGCATGGGACATGGACAGATTCCTGAGGGTGACAGCAAAAGTTGTAAGAATTGTGAGCGCAATGAGAACGGTTATGGTTCCTTTTTAACAATAGGCATTTTGAACCGGCTTCATAGCCCTTGGCTATGCCGATTATCGGCCGTTGCGGAACTTGAATTACACTAGAGCCATGCCAACCCGATACTTCCGACTCGATCGATTTCTCAGTCAACAGCTACAGGTGAGTCGCAGTGCCTTGCGTCCGTTGTTGGCGGCGGGGCGTGTGCGCGTGAACGGGGCTGTGGCGCGGGACCGTCAGCGTCGTATTGGTCCCTTCGACCGGGTGGAATGTGACGACCAGCTTCTCGGCGACGGAACCCGTCGCTATCTGATGCTGAACAAACCTGCTGGGGTGGTCAGTGCGACAACCGATGCGACACATCCTACGGTGCTGGATCTGTTGCCGGAAGCGGCGAGAGAGGGCTTGCATCTGGCAGGACGGTTGGACTTTAACAGCACAGGCCTGGTACTGCTCACCAATGACGGCGAATGGTCACGGCGTTTGAGCTTGCCGGACTCCGGGGTCTGGAAGCGCTACCGGGTGACAGTAGAGCGTCCATTGCGGCCTGAGGATGTGGCCGCGTTTTCGGCCGGTATGCATTTTGAATTTGAAGGGCTGGTTACACGGCCTGCGCGACTGGAGATCTTGGCGGAACAGGAGGCACGGGTCTTTTTGCAAGAGGGGCGCTATCACCAGATACGTCGCATGTTTGCTCAAACGGGCAATCGGGTGATGACACTTCACCGCGAGGCGGTGGGATCGGTGGTGCTGGATGAAACGCTAGCGCCCGGCGAATGCCGGGCGCTAACGTCAAACGAAGTCGAACAGATTGACGCTTAGATCATTGGCTTGCCGCTGGCCATACGCTTGCGGAAATCACGCAGTGGCAGCAGGTAAGCAGCCTGGCGAACCGGGCGCGGCAGGAACTTCATGGTCTTGCCGAAGAAACGCACGGTCTTGTCGAACTTGCGTTGTTTGTCGGCATTCCATTCCAGGTTCATCGCTTCGCGGATTTCCGGCGGCAGGAAACCGCTGGTGACGAAACGGTTGAATTTGCCAAACAGTTTCTGAGTGATTGGGCTCAGGAACTTGAGGTCCACGATAATCATCAGGAATTCGTGAACCCGCTCATCGATGTGAAGATTGTCCAGGCCGTTTTGCCAATACTCTTCAAACGCATCCAGGTCTTTCGGCCACATTTCCTGGCGCACCTGCAGGGTAGTACCCAGCGGGTGCGCAAGTTGATAAAACTCTTCCTGTTCGGCGCGGGTCAGCGGGCGGTGAACCTTCTGATAGGTGTCCACAAAGCCCCAATACAGGCACGCAGCGACCCACAGCTGAAGCTCGGGATCGAAGGCGTTGTATTTCACCGGAGACTCGTCGGTGGAATGCACATATTTATGCGCGCCGTTCACCGCCTTGCGGTAGGCCAGTTTCTCTTCACTCGTGCCCATCATGGCCACGGCCAGGTAGGTGAAGGTTGTGCGAGTGCGCTTCAAGGGGTTGTGCAGAACGGAACCACTGGTCACACGGCTCTCGGCTACGCCATGGCCCACCGCAGGCAGGGACAACTGCATAATGATATTGGCACCCGCAGACAGGAAAACGGTGCTGTCCAGGATGCCCGGATACTTGGCATCCAGTTGCTTGGCGGTCAGGGGTTCCGGCCAGTGATGTTCAAGCCGGGTTTTTTTGTCGATAGCGGTGGCTTGTGCGTTCATAGTCAGGTTCCTCGAAGGCTGGCAAAGGGCCAGTCATACGCTCGTTTTATTTATGCTAGCGAGCACGGCGCCACTGCACAATGAGACAAAAGAAATCATATGTATCCACCTGGCGTTTTTGCCATTAAAAGCTGATCAAATGTCACAAAAATTGCGTAACTGGCGGTCAAGATGCTGTGAACTTGCCGGTTCTACCAAGACTAGACAGTCAGCAGATATTTGTTTTCCTGTGTCCTGGGAAGCACGGTTTTCCGGGGCAGGGCGGGAGGCTGAGGCGGCGGTTATTCGATCCGTGTGTTGCTCCGCTGCGCTCGGTGGTGGCGCGATAACCCTGATCAGAAAAGAGTCACGCGTTTGGCGGTGTGAAATCGTTTCACTATGAGGTTTGCTGGTTCCGCCTTCTGAGAGTGGCTTCGGTTGCGTTGTGACTCGTGACTTAGTGACCGCGCCGCGAGCGACGCTCCTACGGACAGGCGAGAGCAGCTAACAGGCTTTTCCCTCCAATCCGCGATGAACTACAAAAAAGGCGCTCCGAAGAGCGCCTTTTCCGTGACACGGTAACCGTTGGCTGAATTACATGTTCGGGTAATTCGGGCCGCCGGTACCTTCCGGAGCAACCCAGTTGATGTTCTGGGTCGGATCCTTGATGTCACAGGTCTTGCAGTGTACGCAGTTCTGGGCGTTGATCTGGAAACGCTTGTCGCCAGTGTTCTCGTCCTCGACCACTTCGTACACGCCTGCCGGGCAGTAACGCTGCGCCGGCTCGTCCCACTTGGGCAGGTTGACCTGCAGGGGAACGCTCGGGTCTTTCAGCGTCAGGTGGCACGGCTGATCTTCTTCGTGGTTGGTGTTGGACAGGAAAACACTGTCCAGCTTGGCGAAGGTGATCTTGCCGTCCGGCTTCGGATAGTCGATCTTCTTGCTCTGATCGGCTGGCTTCAGGGTGGCATGATCCGGGGTGGTGTCATGCATGGTGATCGGCAGCTTGCCGTTGAACAAGTTGATGTCCACGAACGCAAAAGCGGAGCCGATGAAGTTGCCGAACTTGTGCTGTGCCGGGCCGAAGTTACGCTGCGCGTGCAGCTCTTCGTACACCCAGCTGCCTTCGAAGGCTGCCTTGTACTCGGTCAGCTCGTCGCTGCCACGGCCACCTTTCAGGGCTTCTGCCAGGATCTCGGCGGCAATCATGCCGGATTTCATGGCCGTATGGGTGCCCTTGATCTTGGCGAAGTTCAGGGTGCCGGCGTTACAGCCCACCAGCAGACCACCAGGGAAGGTCATCTTCGGCAGAGACTGCAGGCCACCTTTGGCAATGGCGCGGGCACCGTAGGAGACGCGCTTGCCGCCTTCCAGGTGCTTTTTGATTTCCGGGTTGGTCTTCCAGCGCTGCATCTCGTCAAACGGAGAGACGTGCGGGTTGGAGTAGGCCAGATCGGTGATCAGACCCAGGGCCACCTGGTTGTTTTCGATGTGGTACAGGAATGCACCACCCGGAGAGCCGGACTCGCTGAGCGGCCAGCCTGCGGTGTGCACTACCAGACCTTCCTGGTGTTTGGCCGGGTCGATGTCCCACAGTTCCTTGATGCCGATACCGTAGTGCTGCGGGTCGGCGCCTTCACGCAGGTTGTATTTTTCCTGCAGCTCCTTGCCCAGCTGGCCACGGCAGCCTTCAGAGAAGATGGTGTATTTGGCGTGCAGCTCCATACCGGGCATGTAGCTGTCTTTCTTTTCGCCGTCGTGGCCGATACCGAAATCGCCAGTGGCGATGCCTTTAACGGAACCGTCTTCGTTGTAGAGGATTTCGTTGGCAGCAAAGCCCGGGAAGATCTCGATGCCAAGACCTTCGGCTTGCTCACCCAGCCAGCGGCACAGGTTACCCAGGGAAATAATGTAGTTCCCTTCGTTGTGCATGGTTTTGGGAACGAACAGGTTCGGGACTTTCTGGGCCTTTTCGGCGCCAGTCAGGTAGTAGATCTCGTCACCGGTAACCTTGGTGTTGACCGGGGCGCCCATCTCTTCCCAGTTGGGGAACAGTTCATTCAGGGCGCGCGGCTCGAGTACCGCACCGGAGAGAATATGGGCGCCGACTTCGGAACCTTTCTCTACCACGACTACACTGATTTCCTGACCGGTTTCCTGGGCGATCTGGCCCAGACGGCAGGCAGTTGCCAGACCGGAAGGACCGGCGCCGACGATGACTACGTCGACTTCCATAGATTCGCGTTCCACAGCCTGTCTCCTCGCTATCGGATTGCGTTTCGGCCCGGAAGCCACTGAGAAAGGCTTTCTGGGAACGGTTATCGAAAACCTTTGTCACAGAAAATCTTTCTCAGTCGCTGCCTGCGGCCAGCCTTGGGGTGGCGCGGAGTATATAGAGATAGGGGAATCCGCACCACTGCCTGGGTTGACTCTGCCGCCTTCGAAGTGTGTCAGGGCTTGTATATAAAGGCAGGCGCTTTGCCTGCCGGCGGAGTCAGTTTCAAACAGGTGTTTGGATTATCTCTTGCTAGATGCTTGATTTTCAACAAGATGAGCGACTGCAAAGTCACAAAAAGTGGACACTTTGTGTGGTCTATTTGCAGCAAAATCATCTGCTTACAGATTTTCGGCCTATTGACCTGCTGTGGCCGAGCGTTCAAGATAGCGGCTCTTTCGCGGGGGTGGACCCGGCAACGGCGT
>OBIY01000428.1_pt1 | contig 16656 bp, 12 predicted proteins | sample 1519841 | NCBI WGS metagenome assembly OBIY01 (sample SAMN03019774, study PRJEB22545) | beach sand metagenome | biome: beach; feature: sea beach; material: beach sand | place: USA: Municipal Pensacola Beach, FL | collected 2010-07-30 | depth 30-40 cm m
CGGGCCGCATCGAGGGCGCATCGTCGTCTGGCCGCCACCAGGATCAGTGACAAAATGGTCGAGGAAGTCTGCGTCTTTGGCCCGCCGGGCCAATGCCGCGAGCAACTGGCGGCTTTCCATGAGGCCGGGGCGGGCATGCCCATCCTGGCGGTGAGCCCGGTGAACGAAGGACGGCTTGATGCCACCCGCAAGGCCGTTGATACGCTGGCGCCGCGTTAACCGTGGACCCGTGCCACACAGGATAGGAAGAGATACTTATGAACGCACTGGAAACCTCAGAAACACTTAGCTACCAATCGGCCATCGATTCGGTGCTGCCGATATTGGCCGAGCACAAGGATGCGACGGAAGCCGGGCGCAGTGCCGCGGTGGCATCCATCAGCGCCCTGCGTGAAGCCGGGCTGGCCAGATTGATGACGCCAAAACTGAACGGTGGCCATGGCGCCACCATCCGCGCTCAGGTGCATGCCTGCGCGGAGCTGGCTCGCACCTGTCCGGCTTCGAGCTGGGTGTTGATGGTTTGCGGTGCTCACAACTGGATTGCCGGGAGCTTTCCCGATGCCTGCCGCCGGGAGATGTTCGATGACAATCGCGACCTGTTGATTGCCGGTACCCTGGCTGGGCAGGGACGTTTCCGGAAGGCCGATGGCGGCTGGCGGGTGAGCGGGCGCTGGCAGTATTGCTCCGGGGTTGATCACTCGCCCTGGCTGTTGATCGGTTCATTGCGCGATCCGGATGATCCCGCCAAAGCCCCCAATAGCCTGCACGTCATGCTACCCACGGAACAGGTGGAGGTGGATGATACCTGGCACACCCTGGGCATGCGTGGCAGCGGTTCCAAGGACGTGGTTCTCCATGATGTTTTCGTCCCCGAGCACCGTGCCCAGGCTACCGGCAAATTATTTAACGGCCTCAGCCCCCATACTCAGGATCATGAAAACGCTGGTGTATACATGGTGCCGGTCATGTGCAGCCTCTCCACCCAGCTCGCCGGTACCATATTAGGGATGTCTCGGCAGATGCTGAGCCTGTATGTGGAAAAAACCCGGGTGCGGCCGGATATCTACAGCGGCCAGGGCAGTGGCGCCAAGGCCCGCATGGGCACCACTCAGAGCCGAGTGGCTGAAGCCTATGGGGATATTGCCGCAGCGGAATTATTGATTGCCCGCAACTGCGATATGTTTGATGTTATTGCTGAAACCCAAGCGCCGGCAGGCCCCGAGGCCCAGGCCCAGATGCGCTGGCATTCGGCTTATGCAGCAGAGCTTTGTCGGCGGTCCGTCGAGCGCTTGTATGCTGGCGCCGGCGCCCACGCCGCCTATAACGATGCGCCCATGCAGCAATATTATCGCGATGTCATGATGGCCACCCATCATGCGGCGGTGGATCGGGATGGTGCCGCCGAGGCCCAGGGTATGGCGATGTTGGGCGTCGAGCCCTAGCGGCAAACGCAGGGTATCAACGACAAAATCAATACCGAATGAAAAAGGGCCACGCCAATATGACGTGGCCCTTTTTTTGGACGGCTGATCCACGCTTTCTAAGCGCCTATCAGCGTTATCTACACACGGCGTTTCTTATTCCAGCGCAAAACCAGCGGTTATACCGCCATCGGCAACAAACTCGGAGCCGGTGGAGTAGGAACTGTCGTCGGAGATCAGGTAGGCGGCCAGGGTTGCCATTTCTTCCGGCTGACCGATTCGACCCACGGGGGCGGAAGAGAACAGGTCGTTGGCGCCGTCGGAAGTGAGACCGGCATCGGTGAGCATGCGGGTCATGATGCCGCCAGGGTGGATGGAGTTAACGCGAATATTGTCCGGACCTAGTTCCAGGGCGGCCACCTTGGTCATGCCCCGCACGGCGAATTTACTGGCGCAATAGGCGATGCCTCCGACAGCGCCGAGCATGCCGGCGATGGAGGAGATATTAACGATAGCGCCGCCGCCGGCGTCCTTCATGGCCGGGGCAGCGCATTTCATGCCCAGAAACACGCCGACCTGGTTAACGTTAATGGTTTTCATATACTGCTCGACGGACATTTCCTTGAGGACGTTCATGTCGGCGATACCGGCGTTGTTAACCAGGGAGGTCAGCTTGCCGAACTTATCGACGGTGGCTTTTACCGCCGTCTGCCACTGGCTTTCGTCGGTGACGTCCAGGTGGGTGTAAGCGGCATTTTCGCCGATCTCGGCGGCGGTTTTCATACCGTCCTCGTCAAGCACATCGCAGATCATCACTTTAGCGCCGCGTTCGGCAAAAATTCGAGCTTCCGCCGCACCCTGGCCACGGGCCGCGCCGGTTACTAACGCTACTTTTCCTGCAAGACTGGTCATTATGTTTCTCCTGATAATTGTCAAGGGGTTGTTATAAGCCGGGTGATTCTTTCACCGACGGGGGGTTAAGTCCAGAGCGCCTGGGAGGTCCTGGTGAGACAGGGGCGCTTCACCTGGAAACACCGGGCCGAGCGTCCTTTGGCGCGGCTTGTCGTCGCTGCGATCGGTGGCGGGAGGTTATTGCTTGTAGTCGCCTCGTTCATTGACAAGGTAAGCCGCGAGGCTTAGATTGCGATTCTGATTTAAGTCAAGACCTTTGCACAGATGGCTGACAAATGTAAATGAATCGCTCGCGAAATAACTTCGCAAACGGAGGTGGTCCCTATGAGTTTAGCGGCAGTAGATACATCCAAAGAACAGTTTGAAACCCAGGCTTCAGCGCCGGTTATCGATCATGACATCGTGGTGATTGGCTGCGGTTTTTCCGGTATTGGCACCGGCATCAAGTTGCTGAAGAAAGGGTTTGGTGACTTCATTATTCTGGAGAAGGGCGACGGTGTTGGCGGCACCTGGCGGGATAATACCTATCCGGGTTTGGCGGTAGACGTCCCCACTCTCAGTTATTCCTTCGGTTTTGAGCAGAACCCCCACTGGTCCAACTTTTATGCCCCGGGCGGAGAGTTAAAAGCCTATGCCGAGCATTGCTCGAAAAAGTATGGCATTACCGCCCACCTTCGCTATAACTGTACGGTCACTGAAACCATCTATGACGAGACCCATAACGTCTGGACCACTCACACAGAAGATGGTCGCTCCTTTACTTCGCGGTATATCGTCAGCGCCACAGGTTATCTAACATTGCCCAAGTTGCCCGATATCGAAGGCATCGAGTCCTTCAAGGGCAAGAAAATGCACACCGGGCGCTGGGATCACAGTCATGACCTCACTGGCGAGCGGGTGGGTTTTATTGGCACTGGCGCGACAGCGATTCAGGTGATTCCAGAAATAGTACCCAAGCTGCAAAGCCTGGATGTCTATCAGCGCACACCCATCTGGTTGCTACCCAAAAAAGATCTGCCGGTACCCAAATGGCTGCAAAATGGTTTTAAGTATGTTCCCGGGTTACAGCGGGCTGCGCGCACCGTCATGCAGATACTTACCGATACCATCATGGTCAATGGTCTGGTGTTTAACAAGCAGCTATCGTGGATGATTAAGTGGTGCGAAAAATACGCCATCAAACATGTACGCAATCAAGTGAATGACCCCGAAATTCAGGAAAAACTGATTCCGAATTACGATTTCGGCTGCAAACGCCCCAGTTTTACCAATAAATTTTATCCGGTCTTCAATCAGGATAATGTCGAACTGGTGACCGACGCCATTGAGCGCATCACCGAAACTGGCATTGTTACCAGCGATGGCAAGGAGCGGGAAATTGACACGCTGATTTATGGCACCGGCTTTCAGGTATTCCAGAAAGGCAGTGTCCCTACTTTTCGGGTCTACGGCCGTAACGGGGTGGAGATCAGCGACTACTGGGAGGAAAACCGCTATCAGGCCTTTGAAGGCGCGACAGTGCCCGGTTACCCTAACTTCTTTATGATCATGGGGCCCTACAGCGTTTGCTCGGCGTCCTATTTCGGCATGATCGAGACTCAGACCCGGCATCTGGTACGCTGCCTGAAAGCCGCGGAAAGGCGCAATGCCAACTACATTGAAGTGACCCAGGAAGCCAACGACAGAAACTTCGCCAAAGTTCAAAAACGTGTTGGCAACACCATTTTCCAGTTCGGGAACTGCGGCACCTCCAACAGCTACTACATCGACCGCCACGGTGATAGCCCCTTCATTCGGCCTTCTACCTATCTGGAGATGTGGTTAACGAGCTGCTTGTTTCGTATGAGCAACTACCAGTTTAAGGCCATCTAGTCCTGTAGGGAGTTCGATGCCCCTCCGTGGCGTCGGACTTCTAGCCGCAACCTCGCTAATTGGTAAATTGGAATAGGCGGGTTACGGGGTGATCCCGCGGTTTTGTGATCCTTTATTCATTTTTGAATAATTGTCAGGCTCTGGCTTGTTGTCTGGTTTAACAGCCTGTCGAACCAGTTTTCTAGCAAGCTTCCCGCCTTATGGCTGACCGCCAGTGACGGCCACGGCTTTCGTTTTTCAACGTTAACATAATGATTTTATTGGATAAATTATTTTTAGCGTGAAGCTTTTCCCGCGCTCGCACGCTGGAATGGTTCGATCTCCCGGTACTGAAACCCGAGGACTCGAGGTTGGGAGGTGACGAGGGGCAGCAGGACTGAAGTATCCATTCAAGTTTTGCTCAATCTTGTCGATAATGTATTGCAAAACTACTTATTTGCCTGGTTGATGGTGGGCTTATTGAGTAACAAGTTTAGGTAGGCTGCCCTGCTCCAATGGCGATGACTAACGCATGTAGATGATTCACTCATATAAATGACGCTATGGTTGACGGTGTAAGTTTCAGTAACAGGCCCCCGGCGGCAAGTGGGTCAAAGCCCGCTAATTCAGCTTCTGCGCCGGTAAACCAGCCGACGAAGGTGCAGGTGGAATCTGCGTTAGTAGGCAGCCCTGCCAGTGACAAGCAGGTAGAAGACGCCGTGGAGCTGTTAAATCGTGCGGTAAAAGATAAAAATTTGTCCGTGGAGTTTTCCACGGATGAAGCTACTCACCGGCAAGTTGTTAAATTGATTGATAAAAACACGGGTGAAGTTCAGATGCAGCTGCCCAGTGAAGCAGCATTGAGTGCTGCGGAAAAACTGTCAACCTTGCGTGGCGTGTTCTTCGACGGTGTCATATAAGGGTCACCGGTCGGGTAACTGGTCCTGATAAGTAAGATAATTGATCGTCATTACGCTGGCGATTCCATCCGGCCTTGTCCTGTCCCCCAGGTTTGGCAAGCGCGTAATTTTATGCGGATCAAGACAAGCCCCAACAAAGCCGCTATCTCCGAGCATACTTAAACAATATTGCTGTTATTACATCGCGGACTGTATCAGTTTTGAGCCACTGGCTGGCTAACCGTTTATTGAAATCATTACACCGCTAAGCCTGTCCACGGCACCATTAATGGTGCGGTCCTCTTGGTGTGCCTATGTTGATCGGTTTGCTCACGATAAACAGGCAAGGGTAGTTATCAGGGGCTATTATGATGGGAAGAATGATAATGGTTAAGACGAACTTTTTAAAATGACTGGGTGTTTGATTATTTATTACTGTTGAGCAAAGCCAGATACATGCAGCGTCTGGTCCCTGCCAGGGGCAAAATAAAAAAGATCCGGGGCGTCCGGGCACGGAGCCGGAGCCACCGGCCAGTTCGGCAGAGGTTAATAGTGTCACCGTAGGCTGGGTTAATCTGCAAGTTATCGTTCGGGACAGTGGTTTTGTCCCCGGGTCCACCACAGCTTCACCGTCGGCAATAATGAGGTAACGCTGGTGCCAGCGGGTGGCAGCGATACCGAAACCTATCTCCCTTTCGATGCCGGTATGGCGGTGGAGGTGCTGAGCGAGGGCAACTACGCGTTGGTGGCTGTCCCTGTGAAATTGATTGGGTTGTGGGGCTGGGAATGTTATCGGCTAAGCAGGGACGCCGGATGCCCGGAGATAGAAGGCCCGTTGGGAAACGACATCGCGGATATCGCCGCCACGGTTTTAACTGACCTCCTTGTCCCCAGCGTTGCCCCGATCTACCCGATCTACCCGATCAGCACGGCAACTAACCCTTCTGAAGAGCCTGCCACCACTGGGTGAGCCGGGTTGCCCCTGTATCCCGGGCTTGATGGCAAGCAGTTACCGGCCTACGTGACTCGTTTACCATTTCGGCCCTACTTGATCCGGATAATATTGTCTTTGAAGCCGCCAGCCCGAGTAATTCAACGTCTGTTAGCGCGCTTGATGGTAAAGCGCCTACACCGTGCCAGAGCCGGTGGCGAATCAGGATCAGTACGACGACTGTGAAAACTGGTTCTGGTCAAACGTCTGCCTCTAATACTGTTGGCGCCGGGTACTAAACAGCTCTGTCGTAAACCCCAATTCTTACCTGTGACCGGGGGCTATCTGTAGGCCGCCCCCGGGTGCTATCCGTCAATGACCATCCGGCTTGCAGACGGGGTAAACTGCACATTCTTTTACAGACTTTACGTGTGTCAATGTTTGAGCGAGCTGGGGAAACCAAACGCCCTGCCTGTTACCTCCGGACATTCACCATCCCCTTAGCCCTGTTACTCTGTTCCGCTAGCTGGGCCCATGTGACTGCGAATCCGGAAGCGCTTTTTCAGTTACTGGATCGCCGTCTCGCCCTGATGAAACAAGTCGCGGCTTATAAATATACCGCTGGTACGCCTGTCGAGAACCGCGCGCGCGAGGAGGTGGTGCTGGCCCAGGTAAGAAGTCACGCCGCCGCCTACGGTCTGGATCCGGAATCGGTGGCGATGTTCTTTGGTCAGCAAATGACCCTGGCCAAAGCGGTTCAGCGTGGCTGGATAGAACAGTGGCAAAGTCAGGGTGAACCGCAGCCGGATACTGTTCGCGATATTGCCGATACCCGGAAGGAGTTAAGTGAACTGGGTGAGGCCATTACCAGGCAACTTGCCGCTGCGCTACCTGCTCTGCAAGACGCCTCATACTTCGATAACAATCTTGTGCTTATGGATAAGCGGATAACGCAGCCTTTTGTCACCCGGACACAAAAGCGGGCGTTGTTCCTGGCCTTGCTCGGGATAAAACAGGCCGACAATCCTCCCCGGAATCGGCTGGAGGAAATACTGCACCGGGGCGTGCTTCGGGTCGGCACCACTGGCGATTACAAGCCCTTCAGTTTTTATCACCCTGAAACCGGTGAGTACACCGGTGTTGATATCGAGCTGGCCGCGGATCTGGCTCGCTCTCTGGGAGTTGCATTACAACTGGTGTCCACCTCCTGGCCCACTTTAATGGACGACCTGGCGGCGGATCGTTTTGATATCGGTATGAGTGGTATTTCCCGCACCCTGCAACGCCAGCGCAGAGCCATGTTTTCCGATAGCTACTCAAAAGGCGGTAAAACGCCAATCGGCCGCTGCGACAATGTCGCTAGCCTTGCCAGTCTTGAAGCCATTGATCAAGCAGGTGTGCGTGTGATCGTTAATCCCGGTGGCACCAACGAAAAATTTGCCCGTCAGCACATTCAAAAAGCGCAGTTTATCGTTCATACCGACAATACCACCGTGTTTCAGGAATTGCTGACCGGACGCGCCGACGTGATGATCACCGATGCCATTGAGGTGCGGGTGCAGACTGCCTTGCATCCAGAGTTGTGTGCCACCATGCCCGGTGAGCTGCTTACCCAGGTAGAAAAAGCCTTTTTGATGCCCCAGGATATCTATCTCAAGACTTATGTCGATGCCTGGTTGGGAGGGCTGAAACGGGCGCACATACTTGACCGGTGCTTTGCACGGTACGTGTCCGCGCCGGTGATGAGTGAGTCTCCGAAGGGTAGCCCCTGCTTTAATTAGCACGATTTTTACACGCCTGTGGGAGTCCTGATTGTGATGCCTGAAGCATCTTAAAAATACCTGTTCGAAGAAGGCAAAAACTGCTTAAAAAATAGTTTTCGGTCTGCCATTTTTCAGGCAAAATCGCGCCCCCGTCACATCGCTGGCCCAGCAGATACGTGCACGCCGGGTTGGTGATGACCTGTTATTGGGAGACCGCGTTGACTGAGAATACCAATGCCCCTGTTGTGATGCCGGCCGAAGATAGGCCAGAGATAAGCTCACGGCAAACGAAGCCGTGGACGGTGGCAAATTCCACTGAGCTTTACGGTGTCCAGCGTTGGGGCAATGATTACTTTGGCGTTAACGCTGAAGGCCGGCTCACGGCCAAAACCCGCAATGTGGAAGTGCCACTGCTCGATATCGTCGAGGGCATGAGCGAGCGTGAGTTGGCCATGCCGGTACTGCTGCGCATTGAAAATATTCTCGATGCCCAGATTCAGCGCTTGAATCTGGCATTCAAGAACGCCATTGCCGATAGCGGCTATAACAACTGCTATCGCGGGGTTTACCCCATTAAGGTCAATCAGCAGGCCCAGGTGGTGGAAGAGATTGCCACATTTGGCGCCCGCTATCACCACGGTTTTGAGGTGGGCAGCAAGCCCGAAATGATCGCGGCGCTGGCGAGCCTCGAAGACCGTGACAGCCTGATTATCTGCAATGGCTACAAAGACGCTGAGTTTGTTGACCTGGGTCTCTATGCCAGTAAGTTGGGTTTCAAATGCTTTTTTGTTCTGGAAACACCGGCAGAGCTGGCAATTATTATCGAACGGAGCCGGGCCCTTGGCGTTGACCCATCCATCGGCGTGCGTGTGAAAATGACCACCCAGGTCAGTGGCCACTGGAATGGCACCAGCGGCGATCGAGGCGTGTTCGGCCTCACCACCACCCAGCTGATTGATGTTGTTGAACAGCTTAAGCAGCACGATATGCTGGGCTGCCTGCAGTTACTGCACTGCCACCTTGGCTCCCAGATTCCCAATATTCGTGATATTCGCAATGGCATTGTCGAAGCTTGCCGTTTTTATATTGACCTGAGTCGCGAGGGCGCGGCTCTGTCTCATATCGACCTCGGCGGCGGCCTGGCCGTGGATTACACCGGCGCCATGAGCAACGAAGATCAAAGCCGCAACTACAATTTGGATGAATACTGCGCCGACATCGTTGAAACCATTAAAACCACCCTGGATGAACACAATATTGCCCATCCGGTGATAGTTACTGAGTCCGGTCGTGCCACCGTCGCGTACTCCTCGGTGCTGCTATTCAATATTCTCGATGTTAATCATTTTGAACCCATAGAGCTCGAACCGGTGGTTGGGAAGGAACATCCTCAGTTGCTGAAAATGCGCGAAATCCTCGATTACCTGGAACCCCAAAATCTTCAGGAATGCTTTAACGACGCCCATTATTATCGCCACGAAATACGTGAATTGTTCCGTCGTGGGCAGGTGGAGCTGCGCAGCCGCGCCAGCGCGGAAAACCTGTTCCTCGATATTCTCCAGCGCATTAGCCAGAAACTGGATGAGCTTGAGCACGTTCCCCCCGAGCTGGAAAATCTAAAACTCTCGCTTGCCGATATTTATTACGGCAATTTCAGCCTGTTTCAGTCGCTGCCCGATATCTGGGCCATCGACCAGTTGTTCCCCATCATGCCTATCCACCGCCTGGATGAAGAGCCCGATCGCCATGCGGTAATCGCCGATATTACCTGCGACTGCGATGGTAAGATCGACCGCTTTATCGATGTCTGGGAGGGCTCGCGCCAGACCCTACCCCTGCATTCACTACGCGAGGGTGAGGAGTATTACCTGGGAGTATTTCTGGTGGGCGCCTATCAGGAAACCCTGGGTGATTTGCATAATTTATTTGGCGACACCAACGTAGTCAGCGTGCGTTTAAATCGCGATGGCAGTTATGACTTTGTAAAAGAGATCCACGGAGACACCATCGCCGATGTGCTCAGTTATGTGGAATACCAGCCTTCCGCCCTGCAGCTGCGCTACCGTAATATCGCTGAAAATGCTGTCAAAGAAGGGCGCATCACCGCCCGCGAGCGTCAGAAAATCATTCGGACTTTTAATGCCAGCCTCAGCGGCTATACCTATTACGAAAAAGAAGATCATTAATTTTTCTGGAGAAAAAACGTGGCGAAAGTTTTGATCATCGGCGCCGGCGGCGTCGGCCAGGTAGTCGCCCACAAATGCGCGCAACTACCGAACACCTTTAGCGAAATCGTGTTGGCCAGCCGCACTGAAGCCAAGTGCAAGGCCATCGCCGAACAAATCCAGCAAAGCCAGGGGCGACAGATCGAAACCGCCCAGGTGGATGCCGACCAGGTGCCCGAGCTGGTGGCGCTGATCAACCGCGTCAAACCCAAACTGGTGATCAATGTGGCGCTGCCCTACCAGGACCTGACCATTATGGATGCCTGCCTGGAGACCGGCGTGCACTATCTGGACACCGCCAACTACGAGCCCCTGGATACCGCCAAATTTGAGTACCACTGGCAGTGGGCCTATCAGGATAAATTCAAACAGGCCGGGCTGATGGCCCTGCTGGGCTCCGGGTTTGATCCCGGTGCGACCAACGTCTTTACCACCTATGCAGCGAAACACTATTTCGACGAGATCACTCAGCTCGATATTATCGACGTTAACGGCGGTAATCATGGCTATGCCTTTGCCACCAATTTCAATCCGGAAATCAACATCCGCGAAGTGACCGCCGAGTGCCGTCACTGGGAAAACGGCCAGTTCGTCACCACCCCGGCGATGTCGCTGAAGCAGTCCTTTACCTGCCCGGACGGCGTCGGCACCTACAATATCTACCGCATGTACCATGAAGAGCTGGAGTCGCTGACCAAGCACTACCCCAGCCTGAAAAAAGCCCAGTTCTGGATGAGCTTTGGCGACAGTTACCTCAAGCACCTCGAAGTGCTTGGCAACGTCGGCATGACCGGTATCGAACCGGTGGAGTTTCAGGGCCAGCAAATCGTGCCGATTCAGTTTTTGAAGGCCCTGCTGCCGGACCCTTCCACCCTCGGACCGCGCACCAAAGGCAAAACCTGCATCGGCTGTGTGGTGCAGGGCGTGAAAGACGGCAAGCCTCGCACGGTTTATATCTATCAGGTGAAAGATCATCAGGACTGCTACCGTGAAGTGCAGTCCCAGGCCATCTCCTACACCACCGGCGTGCCGGCGATGATCGGCGCCAAGTTGATGGTGGAGGATGTTTGGATGCAAGCCGGCGTCTGGAATATCGAGCAGCTCAATCCCGATCCCTTTATGGAGGGTTTGAATCAATACGGCCTGCCGTGGCAGGTGATTGAAGAACCCGGATTTGACCTGGTCTAAAAGCCTGTTTGTCGATGATTCATTGCAAGCGTTTTCAGCATTTCGATGCCCGCCGCGTACCCTCCCCCTGCTTCGTGGTGGACGAGGTGGCCGTCGAAAATAATCTGAAAATACTGCAACGAGTTCAGCAAGAATCCGGCGCCAAGGTGTTGCTGGCGTTGAAAGCATTTTCCATGTTCAGCCTGGCGCCGCTGGTGATGCGCTATTTAAGCGGCACTTGCGCCAGCGGTTTGCACGAGGCGCGTTTGGGTGCGGAATATTTTCGCGGTGCCGATGGGGCAGGGCAGATACACACCTATAGCGCAGCCTATAACGAAGCCGACCTGCGGGAAATCCTCAAAATTTCCGACCACGTGGTGTTTAACTCCTTTGCCCAGTGGCAGCGTTTTCAGCCCTTAATACAGGCCGCGGTGGCAGAGCGCCCGCAACTGAAGTTCGGCCTGCGTATCAATCCCCAGCACTCCGAAGGCACGACGCCGATTTACGACCCCTGCGCGCCGGGCTCGCGGCTGGGCATTCCCCGGGCCGCATTTGAGGGGCAGAGCCTTGTCGGCATTTCCGGGCTGCATTTTCACACCCTGTGCGAGCAGGGCTTCGACGCGCTGGAACGCACCCTCGCGGCAGTGGAGGAAAAATTCGGTGGATTTTTACCGCAACTGGAATGGGTCAATTTCGGCGGCGGCCATCTGATCAGCCACCCGGATTACGATGTGGACGGGCTGATCGCCGCCATCCGCTGCTTTCAGCAAAAATATAAGGTACAGGTCTATCTGGAACCGGGCGAGGCCATCGCTATTCGCAGCGGCGTGCTGGTCAGTGAAGTGCTCGATGTGCTCGACTATGGCCAAAGCGCTGGCGGCAAGCTCGCCATTCTCGACAGCTCCGCCACCTGTCATATGCCGGACACTCTGGAAATGCCCTACCAGGCGCAAGTCTTTGGCGCCACTACCGTACAGCGCGGCCAAACAGAGGGCAACCACTGCTATCGCCTCGGCGGCATGAGCTGCCTGGCTGGCGACGTGATGGGCGATTATTGCTTTGAGCAACCACTGGAGGTGGGGCAGCGGCTGATTTTTGACGACATGGCCCACTACACCATGGTCAAAACCACGACATTCAACGGTGTGCGCCTGCCGGCCATCGCCATCTGGAATTCCACAACCGATGCGATAAACGTGGTGCGGGAATTCGGCTACGATGATTTCAAAATGAGGTTGTCCTGATGGATTATGATCAACTGGCGGCGCCCGGGTACCCGGTTTTTCTAGGTTCCGAGTTTCGCCACCCGGCGCCGGAAGACGCCCGCTTCCATATTCTGCCGGTACCCTGGGAAGCCTCCGTCTCTTACGGCGGCGGCACGGCGCAAGGGCCAGCGGCAATTTTGCAGGCTTCCTGGCAACTGGAAACCTGGGATGGTCACGGTAATCCCAGCGTCGAAGGCATCCATACCCATCCGCCGGTGGACTGCACTGGCGAAGCTGAAACCGTGGTCGAGCGCATCGCCGCTGCCACCCGAGCTATTGTCAGGGCGGGTAAATTTCCCATTGCTCTTGGTGGTGAACACAGCGTCACGTGGGGTGTGATTAAAGGCTTGCGCGATGCCGGCATGGACAACTTCGGTGTGGTGCAGATCGATGCCCACGCGGATCTGCGCGAAGCCTACGAGGGCAATCCCTACAGCCATGCCTCGGTAATGAAGCGCATCGTCGATTGCGATATTCCCCTGTTCCAACTCGGCGTGCGCGCCTTTTGCGAAGAGGAACAGCGTACCCGCGAACAATGCGGCGTCTACTACCTCGATGCCGAAGAATTGGTACCCGATGGCATTACCGATTTTACGTTGCCCGACGATTTTCCAGAGCAGGTCTTTTTTACGGTCGATGTCGATGGCCTCGATCCCTCGGTATTTCCCTCCACCGGCACTCCGGTACCCGGGGGGTTGGGCTGGTATCAAACCCTGTCACTGTTCGCATCCGTCGCGCGGCAGCGGCGTATCATCGGCTTTGACGTGATGGAATTTGCGCCGATTGCCAACTTTCACGCCTACGAGTTTTCCGCGGCCCTGTTGACTTACAAACTGTTGGGAATTATCGCCCGCCAAGGATAAATGGGCGGAGCCACATACTCATTATTTGAAGCTGAAGAAATTTTTCTTTATTCGCCGGCTGGCTCTTGCCGCAGGCAATAAGTAAGCGTATATAGCGCGCTAATTTACAGCGTCGGGTGCCCCGAACCGCTGATTTCACCAGTCAATCGTGCAGGAGCACAGGATGTCCAGCAGCGTATCTGAAACCCAATTACAACGCATCGTCATTACCCTTCTGGGCAAGCGCCTGGAGCCTGCGGTCTGTGAAGATCTGCTGATCGGGAAAATGGGCGCGGTGCGCTATCGCGATGCTTACGGGATGACATTTTCCGCGGGCGAAGCCTGGGTTTTCGACTACGGCGCGGTGGTGGGCTGGAATCTCGCCGAAGCGGATCGTCAGCGCCTGTGCCACGAACTCACTGGTCAGATCGAAGAGGCCAGTACTCAGCCCCTGTTCGAAGACTACAGCTACCGAATTGACCCCGGTGCAGCCTTTAACATTCAACACGAATTTCTGACCCTGCCCAATGACGAGCCGCTAACCCGTCTGGCCTTGAGTCATGCCTTCGCGCAATCCGTGAAGCTGGGTTTTTTCGAAAACCAGGCTCAGCAGGTGATTCAGGACAACGCTCACATCGTCGAACAACTTTCGAAGACCGGTAAAGTGCCGTTGACGCGAAAGGGCCTGGCGAAATTGCGGGGTAAATTGTTCGCGACCAGCAGCGATATCACCCTGAACTTTAATTTGCTCGATACCCCTGAGTTTTTCTGGGACTACCCAGAGCTGGAAAACTACTATCAGGGCCTGGTCAAATATTTGGATCTGCGGCCACGCATCGACATCATCAATAAAAAGCTCGAGACCATTCACGACCTGCTCGACATGATGGCCCAGGAGCAACATCACAAACACTCCGCCTTTTTGGAGTGGGTGATTATTATCCTGATCGCGGCAGATATTCTGGTTTATTTCTTCTAAGGCCAGATCGCGCTGCGGTTAATATAAACTCGCCGGCCCCTGGCCCGATGCCAGGGGCGGCTTTCGTGATCGAAGGTTAACTGCCCGTCACCCCAGCCCAGATTTTTCCATCTGCTGGTCCAGGCGGGTGACAAACTCACCAATAATCGTTTCGTACAGCCGGTCTTTTAAGACCAAGTCCTCGACACCGACGTCAATATTCGGATTGTCGTTGACCTCAATGACAAATACGCCTTTATCGGTCTGCTTGAGATCGACACCGTAAAAACCATCGCCAATCAGCCGGGACGCCTTCAATGCCGTTTGGATAACTTCGTTGGGCGTGTCCTCGACGGCGAGGGTGGTTGATTTGCCTTCGAGGTATTTGCCGTCGGCCTGGTGCTTATAAATCTGCCAGTGGCCGCGGGACATGAAATACTGACAGGCGAACAACGGTTTGCCACCGATAATGCCGACCCGCCAGTCGAACTCACTGGGCAGAAATTCCTGGGCCAGAATCAGGTCCGACTGCTTGAATAATCGGGCCGCGATTTCCTTGAGTTCGCTTGGGTTTTTTGCTTTGTAAACGCCTAGAGAAAAGGCCCCGTCGGGGATTTTTAGCACCACGGGATAGCCCAGCTTTTCGGCGTCTTCCAGTGGCCGGTTGCGCTGGATCACCACGGTTGTGGGTGCATTGATACGGTGGGTGCGAAGCAGTTCGGCAAGGTAAACTTTGTTGGTGCAACGCAAAATCGACGTTGGGTCATCGATCACTACCATGCCCTCGGACTCGGCCCGTTTGGCGAACCGAAAGGTGTGATGGTTGACACTGGTGGTCTCGCGGATAAATAGCGCGTCCCACTCCGCAATATGGGGGTAATCGCGGCGGGTAATCAGATCGACATCGACGCCAAGTTTTTTGCCAGCCTTCACGAAAGCGCGCAGCGCCTTGGGGTTAGATGGCGACAGTGCATCCTCGGGGTTGTGCAGGATGGCGAGATCGTAGCGAGACACCGCCGGCGTTTTCGGGTTGCGCCAGCGCTTGCCGAGATAACTGTTCAGAGCCTCGGTCAACGGCGCCCGTTCGATACCGGAGCCCCCATTACTGCCACCGGTATCGATTTTATGGATTTGCCACTTATCGCCGCGTCGCAATTTGATCCGCAGAACCGGAGCAGGAAAGCGCTCGAACAGCGTATTGGCCAAGGGCTGTAAATCCTGTTGCTGCGCGTATCCGAAGTACATCGTAAACTCGATTTGAGTTTCATCCCGGCGTTTTAGGTGCTTCGCCAGGTCTTCGTCGAGCTCCTCCGTGACCAGCTGGTAAATAGTCTTGCGCGACAGGTCGAGCATGGTGCGCACCGAGGGAATCACCCGGTGGCGCCGCGCCTCGGCCAGCAGCGATACGTAATAATCCAGACCCAGATAGCGGTAGCTGCGACAGAGGTTAATGACTTTAAACGTCTGATGAGTGGCAATGGATTTGCCCGCAATATAGTCCCGGGCACTGAGCAACATGTGTTCCGGTAGGTAGTCAGACCACTCCGAAGGCTGGTCGACCACGACGATGTGACGGTTCATGCTTGTACTCTGCGTTTTTTGACAATGACCACGGCGCGGTGGCCGCTGCGGCCATAACGGGCCATACCCTCGAATTCTTCACTCAGAATCGGAATATTCATGCAGTCCATGGCAATGCGGTTTTCCTCGTAATCAACGTAAGGGTCGTGGAGGTAGACAATGCCATCGCGCACGTCGGTGACCACCACCCAGTGGGGTGTTTTGTCGCCATAGAGGCGGTAGGAACTGATCAGTACCACCGGCACCCCGCCATCGTGAACGGCGGCTTGCAGTTCTTCGACGCGCACAGCGCCGTAGTGGACCTTGATGTTGGCGGCGGCTATTTGGGCTTTAAAATCCTCATGGACCAGCGCAATGACTTCTTTTTTTTCCACCGATCGCACCGAGTCGACGAACAGCGCCTGCTCGTCTTTCAGGATCAACTCCACATCAAAGCCACGGTGGTAGGCCGCCAGTGCCAAGCCGTCGGGCGCGCAGCCGCCCAGTCCTGAGGTCATAAAAATTGTGGTCGCTTCCCGCCACAGTTGCAATTCCAGCTTGCGATCAAGCACCAGCTCCGGGCGCAAGTGTTTCATCGCCATCATCAACGACGCCGGACCGCAGGTAAATTCCAGAGTTTGCTCGTAATAGGGCACACTCGCCACTTCGCGATCCGTGGGCCGGGCCAGCGACTTCTCCATGCGCACCGCGTCTTCGTGGTCCTCATAATAGTCTGTGAGCTGACCGAATTCGCGGTAGCCGGCTTTGAGGTAGAGCCTTTTGGCTCTTTCATTGTCGCGTCTAATTTCCAGTCGCACAGCGAGGCAGCCCTGCTCACGGGCAATGTGCTGGTTCATATGCA
>OBIY01000429.1_pt1 | contig 16650 bp, 10 predicted proteins | sample 1519841 | NCBI WGS metagenome assembly OBIY01 (sample SAMN03019774, study PRJEB22545) | beach sand metagenome | biome: beach; feature: sea beach; material: beach sand | place: USA: Municipal Pensacola Beach, FL | collected 2010-07-30 | depth 30-40 cm m
TGCGCGGCGGTAATGTCGGTCGGCGGCAGACCGTGTGATCTGAGGCGGGATAACGGGATGGATATCCGCCTGCCAGAGGCCGATCCGCAGACAGCATGGCGGGTACTTGCGGCATATGAGGCGCGCGAGGGGCTGTTGGGGCGTGATGTCGAGGTTGTCGATCTGCGTTTGCCTGATCAGGTGATCGTGCGGTTGAGCGAAGGGCGCGTCCGGCGGATCGGCCCTCAGGGGCGCGAGGCCCGACTGTCGCGAATTCCGATGCGGAGGTGGTCATGAGAATGCAGCCTGCGCGTAATCGCCTGATTTCGGTGCTTGACATCGGCACCACCAAGATCAGCTGTTTCATCGCCCGGGTCGAGCAGGATCGCGGGCGGGGTGGATGGCGACCACGGATCATCGGTGTCGGCAGTCATGCCGCGCGCGGCGTGCGTGCGGGCGGGATCGTCAATATGGCGGAAGCCGAAAGCGCGATCCGCGCCGCTGTTGCCAAGGCCGAAAGAATGGCTGATGAGACGGTCCACCGCGTTACCGTCAATATCAGTTGTGGACAGCCTGAGAGCCATATGGCCCGCGCGGAAGTAACCTTGTCGGGGCCGGAAGTCCGTGAAGTCGATGTGAAGAAAGTGTTGCATCAGGCACGGCTGCGTAACCGCGATCCGGAGGGACATGTTATTCACGCTATCCCCGTTGGCTATGCGCTGGATGGCAATAAGGGGATTGCTGATCCGCGGGGCATGTTTGGCATGCGGCTTGGCGCTTGTTTGCATTTCGTGACGGCGCTTGCCGGACCGATGCGCAATCTCGCCATGTGTGTTGAACGCTGTCATCTGGAAATCGTCGGTTGTGTTGCCTCGCCCTATGCGGCGGGCTTGTCCTGCCTGGTCGAGGATGAAACCGAACTTGGTGTTACCTGCATCGATATGGGGGGCGGTCAAACCGGGATCGCATTGTTTGCTGCGGGGAACCTAATCCATATCGATCATGTGCCGGTTGGCGGGATGCATGTCACGAATGATGTGGCTTATGGGCTGTCGACAAGCTATGCGACCGCCGAAAGGGTGAAGGCGCTTTACGGCAGCGCGACGGTCAGCCCGTCTGACGAACGTGAGATGATCGACATTCCCTGTATCGGCGAGGAAGAGCGCGACAGCGCAAATCATGTTCCCAGATCGATTCTGAACGGCATCATCCAGTTCAGGCTGGAAGAGACGTTTGAACTTATCCGTGATCGGATCGTTGCGTCGGGCATGCAGGAAGTCGCGGGCCGGAAAGTCGTGCTGACAGGTGGCGCAAGCCAGCTTTCGGGGGTCCGTGAGCTGGCTGCGGAAATTTTGGGATGTCAGGTGCGGATCGGCCGGCCGATCCGTCTGGACGGGTTGCCTTCTTCGGTGGAAGGCGCCGGCAGCGCAACTGCTGCGGGGCTGATCAGCTTTGCGATGAACGGACCGCTTGAAAATGGCGATCTGGTGGAAACGGAAACAGCGCAGTTGCCCGTCGGGCGGCTGGCGCGTGTCGGGCAATGGCTGCGACAGAATTTGTAACGGGATGCCGATGGTATCTCATTTCGAGCTCAAGTGAGTGTGATGACTGAGGCGGGCAAAAGGTTGGAGGATTAAACATGGCTATTTCTCTTAGTGTACCGGAACAGCACGAACTGAAACCAAGGATTACGGTTTTCGGTGTCGGTGGTGCGGGCGGCAATGCCGTCAGTAATATGATTGATTGTGGACTTGAAGGCGTCGAATTCGTTGTCGCCAATACCGATGCCCAGGCGCTTGCGCAATCGCGCGCGGCGCGGCGCATCCAGATGGGCGAGACCGCGACTCAGGGGCTTGGCGCGGGGTCTCATCCCGAAGTCGGCAAGGCCGCTGCGGAAGAGGCGCTTGAGGAAATTATCGATCATTTGTCGGGCTGCCATATGGTGTTCGTCACGGCGGGCATGGGTGGCGGTACCGGGACCGGTGCGGCGCCGGTGATCGCCCGTGCGGCGCGTGAGTTGGGTATCCTGACGGTCGCGGTTGTAACAAAGCCGTTTCAGTTCGAGGGCGCGCGGCGCCTGCGGATTGCCGAGGCAGGATTGGCGGAACTGGCCGAGCATGTGGATACCATGCTGGTCATTCCCAATCAGAATCTGTTCCGTGTGGCCAACAAGCAGACCACTTTTGCCGAAGCTTTCGGCATGGCGGATCAGGTATTGTTTTCCGGGGTCAGCGGGATTACCGATCTGATGATTTCTCCGGGGCTCATCAATCTTGATTTCGCCGATGTCCGCGCCGTGATGGGCAGTGCGGGCGCGGCCATGATGGGCGCGGGTGAAGCGGAAGGCGAAAACCGCGCGACCGAAGCCGCGGAATCGGCAATTTCAAATCCGTTGCTCGAAGATGTTTCCTTGGCCAGCGCCAAGGGCGTTCTGATCAATATCATCGGCGGCGCGGATTTAACATTGTTCGAGGTCGAGGAGGCAACCAGCCGGGTCAGCGCGGAAGTCGACCCGGAAGCCAATATCGTCGTCGGATCGACGCTTGACCCGAACCTGGAAGGCCGGATGCGTGTTTCGGTCGTGGCGACAGGGGTCGACAATCTGGCAGCGAAAGACCGGAAGCCAACCCTTGCAGTGTCAAACCCAACTGTTGAAGTCCGCGAAGATGCCGCCGGCCAGACCGAAATGCCTGGCCTCAGCGTTGTAGCGGATGGTGCTGCGGCAGAAACGGCGGAAGAGGCAGAAACTGACGCTCAGCGGAAGGCAGATCCGACCGCAGCGGTGGCTGCCGCGGATCAGGCGGATGGTGATGAGACGATCCGCGAAACAACCGGGAACGGTGCGGCGGCTATGGCTGTGGATCAGGTTGAGCCAGAAGCGGGTGCGACTGTCACGCCAGAGGTCGAGGCGGCGGTCGCGGCCCAGGCATCTGCCCCTGCAACCCCGCCGCGCGGGGAAATGGATATTGTCGCGGCTGCGGAAACCACCGGCTTTGTCATGCCGGCCGCGACAACTGTTCAAACGCCTGGTCATCATGTGACCCATGATCCGCTTGCCGGACAGTCTGCCGCCCATGGTGAGGCAGATGCGGCATTGGACAGGTCCGGCAAAAGCGGCAATTTCCTGGAACGGATGGGCCTGTTCGGGCGTCGCAAGCGGGCGCGGGAAGTGGCGGCCACCGAACCTGCTGAGCAATCGCGGATTGAACCTTATATGCAGGCAAAAAAGGCGACTGCCCCGGCCCCGGCCACACAAGCTCGGGGAGCCGATATCGACGCGGCGGCACAGCAGAAAAGCCCCGGAGAAATCGAGCAGCTGGAAATCCCCGCTTTCCTGCGGCGCACAGCGGGCTGATCGAAACAGTTGACAGGTCGGCCCGCAGCTTCAAGACGATTGGGCTGCGGGCCGATATTTTACGTAACAAAACGAAATAAAGAGTGATTTGAGGCAATTAGGTGGGGCTGGTAGCAAATAACAACGCATGAATCTTGGTGATTCGCAGATGCTGGTAATTCGGTCAGTCTGCAGTTTTTTCAGGTGGTCTTGCGTAGTTGAGTATCGGCAGTGACTGGCCCTGTCGGGTGAATTTCCCGGGGCATATGCGGGTGCATGTTGTCAGTGCCTTGATTTGCGGTTGCAAGGAATTGGAGTGCGGTGTTGGGCGAGGGGTTGGAAAAAGCAGGTAAGATAGAGTTTGGCGGCGTCTTTCAGACGACATTGCGGAACCGCGTTAGCTGCACCGGCATTGGCCTGCATTCGGGTGAAGCCGTGCAGATGACCCTTTACCCCGCGGATGCGGATCACGGTATCGTATTTCTGCGCAGCGATCTGGTTGGCGTCGAGGGGCGGAAACGGTCCGATTGTCTGGTACCGGCGCGTTTTGATGCCATCGGCGACACGACATTGGGTAGCACGGTTGTCAATGGCCAGGGCGTGAGTGTCGCAACCGTTGAGCATTTGATGTCGGCCTTTGCGGGGCTGCGGATCGATAATGTATTGGTCGAGCTGGATGCGCCGGAAGTGCCGGTATTTGACGGCAGCGCCGAACCCTTCCTGTTCTTGCTTGAATGTGCCGGGATTTGTGAGCTGGACGCACCGCGCAGCTATATCCGTATTTTGCAGCCGATCACCTTTGAAGAGGATGGCAAACGCGTCACGCTTGCCCCTTATGATGGTTTTTCGGTCGAGTTGGAAATCGAGTTCGATAGTGCCGCAATCGGCAGGCAGTCCTACGAAATCGATATGGAAACCGGTAGTTTCAAGAACGAAATTGCCCGTGCACGGACATTCGGTTTTCTGCAGGACCTTGAATATATGCAATCGCTCGGCCTGGCGCGGGGCGGGTCTCTCGATAATGCGGTCGTGTTGGACAAGGATATCGTCTTGAACAGCGATGGCCTGCGTTATAAGGACGAATTCGTCCGCCATAAGATCCTGGATGCAATTGGTGATCTGTATCTGGCGGGGCATGCCATTATCGGTAAGTTTCATGGCGTCTGCTCAGGACATGCGATGAATAACAAGTTGTTGCGTGTCTTGTTCGCCAATGCGGATAAATGGGAACTGACAAACCGCACGGTCACGGGCATGAAGTTTGTCGCGCCGGGCCAATTACTGGAACAGGGCGTCGCTGCCTAGGCACGGTATTGTCTGGGCCTGACCATTTTCACAAAAAGTTTGCTGCTTGTCGCCGGGCGGGCACTGCGGTAAGAATCATCAGAACTAGCTTGGTTCTTGTTTCCCTTGGTATGTCTGGGTTGGGAACAAGGGCGCAGAATAGTCACACATCCTGTATTTGTGCGGAAGCAGCAGGCAATGTGTCGATACATCAGGAATTGTAGCTCGGTTGAGAATGGTCCGCGCAATAGGGTTGAGACAATCAGATTTTGTACAATTTGTTGCAGCAAGTGCTGTTGCATTCTGTTTGCTGCTGCTTGCCGGTTGTAATAGCGCGGGCCCGAAAGAGGTCGAATATGTCGAGCGACCCGTCGAGGTTATTTATAATCAGGCAATCGATGAACTGCAGAAGAAACGCTATTTTCAGGCGGCTGAGCAGTTTGACGAGGTAGAGCGTCAGCATCCTTACTCGGTCTGGGCGCGCCGGTCGATGCTGATGGCCGCCTACGCCAAATATCAGATGAACGAATATGATACGGCGATTTTGTCGGCGCAGCGGTTCATTTCGCTGCACCCTGGCAATCGTGATGTCGCCTATGCCTATTATCTGATCGGCGTCAGCTATTATGAACAGATTTCCGATGTCGGGCGCGATCAGCGTATGACCCGTGAGGCATTGCGTGCCTTGCAGGAAGTTGTCCGCCGCTTCCCGAGTACCGATTATGCAAGGGATGCGCGCCTCAAGATCGATCTGACGCGTGACCATCTGGCGGGCAAGGAAATGGCTGTCGGGCGCTATTATCTCAAGCGTGGTGAGTTGCTGGCGGCGCTGAACCGGTTCAAGGCCGTCATTGCACAATATCAGACCACGACTCATACGCCCGAGGCGCTGCATCGGTTGACAGAGGCATATCTTGCGCTTGGTGTCATCGACGAGGCGCAGACGGCGGCGGCGGTATTGGGCTATAACTTTCCCAGCAGTGATTGGTACATAGACAGCTATGCGCTGCTGACCGGTCGGAATTTGCGACCTGAAAAGAATGAAAAGTCCTGGATCAGTCGTGCGTTCGATGGATTTGGATAGGGGATGCTAGGTGCTGGTCGGACTGTCGATCCGCGACCTTCTGCTCATCGACCGGCTTGATATCGAGTTCGGCGGCGCGCTGACTGTGCTGACCGGTGAAACCGGCGCCGGCAAATCAATATTACTGGATGCATTGGGGCTTGCCACAGGCGCGCGCGGCGATAGCGGCTTTGTCCGGTCCGGATGTCAGCAACTATCGGTGACCGCGGAATTCGCATTGGACATCGATCATCCCGTATGGCCGTTGCTCGAGGAACAAGGGATGGTGGCAGGCGAAGATCAGGATGCTGTGGGGCGCCTGGCCCTGCTGCTGCGCCGTGTCGTGACACTTGAAGGCCGAAGCCGCGCATTCATCAACGATCAGCCGGTAAGCATCGCGACATTGCGCGCGATTGGCGCAATGTTGGTCGAAGTGCACGGCCAGCAAGACAGCCATGGTCTGCTCAATCCCGCAAGTCATCGGGCCTTGCTCGACAGCTTTGCCGGTTTGGGGGCCGACTTGCGCAATTGCCAGGCCGCCTATGAAAAGTTGGCGGCGGCGACGGCCGCGGTTACCACAGCGCAGGATGCCTTGACGGCGGCGCGGGCGGAAGAAGCCTATCTGCGTCATCTGGTGGACGAGCTGGATGCGCTTTCGCCTGAGATCGGGGAAGAAGATACGCTTGCCCGCGAACGCGCCCTTATGATGAATGCCGAAAAACTTGCCGGTGATATGCAGGGCGCATTGGCCGACATTTCCGGCACAAGTGCAGGCGGCGATATCGGCGCGGATGGATTGCTGGCCAGTGCCTTGCGGCGGCTTGAGCGTATTGCCGCGCAGGCGGGGGGCAGGCTTGACCCTGCAATAGAGGCGCTCGACCGTGCCTGTTCCGAGGCGATCGAGGGGCGTGCGCTGCTTGAGGAAGCTTGCAGATCCTTGGAATTCGAACCGCAGAAGCTCGAAAAAGTCGAGGCGCGGCTGTTTGATCTCAGGGCGATGGCGCGCAAGCACAAGGTTGCGGTCGACAAATTACCCGAATTATACGAGTCGGCGATCGCGCAATTGAGCCGGCTTGATCACGGGGTGGGCGAACTTGAACGGCTGCATGCCGAGGTGGAAGCCGCAAGTGCCGCCTATCGGGATGCGGCGTTGACGCTGTCGAAAAAACGGCAGGCTGCGGCGATTAAACTTGATACGCTTGTCGCGGCTGAACTTGCGCCCCTGAAACTTGACAAGGCCTGTTTTACGACCCGCGTTACAAACGCAAAGGATCAACAGCCACGCGCGCATGGGCTCGACGATGTGGCGTTTCAGGTCGCGACAAATCCCGGTGCGCCAGCCGGCCCATTGTCAAAGATCGCATCGGGCGGGGAATTATCGCGCTTCATGCTGGCCTTGCGTGTTGTGTTGAGTAAGGCGTCTACGGTAACGACGCTGATATTCGATGAAATCGATGCTGCGGTCGGCGGTGCGACCGCTGATGCAATTGGGGATCGTCTGTCCAGACTTGCCGATAGCGTGCAAATTCTGGCGGTAACACATTCGCCGCAGGTGGCAGCGCGGGGCCTTGGGCATTTTCATGTGGCGAAGTTTCAGCGTACAGATGAAACGATTACAGCAGTTCGCAAGCTCGCGCCCGAGGAACGGCGCGAGGAGATTGCGCGGATGTTTGCAGGGGCGGAAATCACAGATGCCGCACGCGTTGCGGCAGACAGTCTACTTACTTTGGCACAATAATCGTGAAGACAGAATCCATACCGGTTGCGGCGCTGACCCGGGCGCAGGCAGAAGAAGAGCTTGCGCGTCTGGCAGCCGAAATCGAAGCGCATGACAATCGCTATTATCAACAGGACGCGCCCGCGATTTCCGATGCGGAATATGATGCCCTGCGTCTCCGGAATGCCGAGATCGAGGCGCGGTTTCCCGCACTGCGACGCCCTGACAGCCCATCCTTGCGTGTTGGGGCCGCGCCGCTTGATGCATTTAAGAAAGCGCCGCATGCACGACCGATGTTGTCGCTCGATAATGCATTTGACGATCGCGATGTTGCTGATTTTTACGAGCGCGTCAGACGCTTTCTCAGGCTGGGTGATGCCGACCCGTTGGTTCTGACGGCGGAACCCAAGATCGATGGGGTGTCGGCGAATCTACGCTATGAAAACGGTCGGCTGGTGCGTGGCGCAACGCGCGGCGATGGATTGGTGGGGGAGGATATTACCGCCAATCTGCGGACAATTGCCGATATTCCAGACAATTTGGCAGGTGATGATCTGCCGGCGGTGATTGAGGTGCGCGGCGAAGTTTATATGGCGCATTCCGATTTTGCGGCACTTAATGAACGGCAGCAGGCGGCAGGCAAACAGGCATTTATGAATCCCCGTAATGCGGCGGCCGGTTCGTTGCGGCAACTTGATTCGAAAGTTACCGCTGCGCGGCCTTTGCGGTTCTTTGCCTATGCTTGGGGGGAGGCGGATGCGGTGCCAGGCGACACGCAGATGGCAGTCATCGAGGCATTTGCCAATTGGGGTTTCACGACTAACCCGATGATGCGCCGATGTGCGGATGTTGCCGCGTTAATTGCAGCGTATACGGATTTTTCTGCCCTCCGGCCGGAGCTCGACTATGATATAGACGGGGTCGTCTATAAGGTCGATCGGCTTGACTATCAACAGCGTCTGGGAGCTGTTTCACGTGCGCCCAGATGGGCGATCGCGCATAAATTCCCCGCCGAACAGGCGCAGACGGTGCTTGAGGATATCGACATACAGGTCGGGCGTACAGGCGCGTTGACGCCGGTTGCGAAATTACGACCGGTCACGGTTGGCGGTGTCGTCGTATCGAACGCGACGCTTCATAACGAGGATGAAATCGCCCGCAAGGATGTGCGTATTGGCGATACGGTCATTGTGCAGCGCGCCGGTGATGTCATTCCCCAGATCGTACGTGTGTTGCCCGAAAGACGGCCACAATCTGCCGTACCTTTCGAGTTTCCCGGGATTTGCCCCGCTTGCGGTAGCCACGCAGAACGTGAAATCAACAAAAATACCGGCAAGACGGATGTCGTTCGCCGTTGCAGCGGCGGGCTGATCTGTCCGGCGCAGGCGGTCGAGCGGCTTAAACATTTCGTCAGTCGCGATGCATTCGATATCGACGGACTGGGTAGCAAGCAGGTCGAGGCGTTTTACATGGCGGGGCTTGTGCAGCGGCCATCGGATATTTTCACGCTGGCCGCGCGTGATGAACGCTCATTGACGCCATTGCGGCAACGTGAAGGGTGGGGCGCGCAATCGGCAAAGAATCTGTTTGCCGCGATCGAGGCGCGGCGGCGCATCGAATTGCCGAGGTTTATCTATGCTTTGGGCATTCGCTATGTCGGTCAGACCACGGCGCGGCTGTTGGCGAAACATTTCGGAACGGCGGCCCTGTTCATCTCGGCAATGCAGCAATTGGCTGACGAAGCCGAATGCGAGGAAAGCGAAATTCGTGACGCAGTTTTGGCAATAGACGGGGTCGGGCCCGCGGTGATCGACGCGCTGCAAATATTCTTTTCAGAACCGCATAATCGTGACGAAATCGGTGAGCTTCTCAAACTGATCGATATCGAGGAGTTCAAGCAATCCGGCCAGCAATCGACGATTTCGGGCAAGACAATCGTCTTTACAGGCAAGCTTGAAAAGGTCACGCGCAGTGAGGCCAAGGCAAGGGCCGAAGCGCTCGGCGCCAAGGTCTCAAGTGCGGTATCTGCAAAGACCGACCTTGTCGTCGCCGGCCCGGGCGCCGGATCCAAGTTGAAAAAGGCGCAAGAGCTTGGTGTGGAAACAATCGATGAAGACAGCTGGCTGGAAATAAGCGGCGGTTAGCCGCTTATAGTGAGTTGCTTATACAGCAGCGGGTTTCAGAATTTCCGTGCTGATGGGGCGAAACTCGCGGGAAATATACTGCCGCGACCGCCAGACGAAGCCTGTTTGCCTGTCTACCCAATAATAGTTCTCGAATTGCCAGTTTGCGTAACGTGCCTCGCATCGTTCGCGCAGGACAAACGTATCGAAGGTAAGCTCAAGTATCTCGATGGTTTCTTCGCCCGCAAGTTCAAGGGTCGAATCAATTGTGTAGGTTTTTCTTTGCGCTTTTTCGGCAATCGTAAGCGTATGTGAAAAATTGACGGCATCCCTGATCAAATGCGGCCTGTTGGCAAGCGGATCAGGGGTAAGGTAGGCCGTTTCGACGACGGCCTTGGGGATGCCAATCACCGTGACGATCCGTCCCGCGCGGGTCACTAAAGAGATATTATCGCCTGTCAGCCAGATCAGATTATTGTTTCGTGCGGTATTCAGCACGACAAGAACCGGCGGTCCGTTCCCGATGCGCGCGCGCATCGTGGCATAGGGTAAATCAGAAATGTACTGGCGGCTCAATTCCTCGCCAGGCAGGCCGGTTGTGAGAAAGCGACCGGTATCGACAAGCGAATCCAGATATCCCTGATTGCCGCAGCTGGCCACCGGAAGGGATGTTAAGCCTGCGAGGAATAATCGTCGGCTTATCCGGGTCGAAGGTGCGCGCTGGGCCATAGAGTGAAGTTCTCGCGACGAAACAGACGTGTTTAGGCAACGTTCTGCCTCACAATGAAGGTTGTTGCCAAAGTCTTTATAGCGAGGTTGGACTGTGTTTGCTATGAGAAGGGGCAACATCCCAAGCAGCAGGGGGCCAGAAGGCATTGATTACAGATTCAAGCAATATTTCGGGGTAATACCGCCAAGTGCCGGGATCATTGTTTGATAATCTGTCGCGCCGCTTGAGGACAATTGTCTTGTCTGCGGTTGCGCTCACCATTTTGTCCTTAACCGCCAGGGCGGAAGAGTTTCCGCATTCACCAAGCGATCTCGGTCCCACAGGGCTGATGAATATGCCCACGGCACGCATGGCACCAGATGGCGAATTCAATACCGGTGTGTCATATGTCAGCCCGTTCCGGCGTTACTTTCTGTCCTGGCAGATTTTCCCTGCGGTTCAGTTAACCTTTCGATATACCGACAAGCGCCGCGAAAATGGGCAGCCGCCAACGTCATCCGTGCCGACAAACAAGGACTTTTTCGCAGGTATTTTCGGTTCGAGCGAGACGGAAAGCTTTTTAGATCGCGGATTCGATCTGAAGTTGCGATTGTTGCGTGAAGGCGAATATAAGCCGCAGATTGTCTTGGGTTTTCAGGATTTTATCGGTACGGGGCTTTTTAGTGGCGAGTATGTCGTCGCAAGTAAACGTTATCGCGATTTCGATTTTACAGGCGGCTTTGGCTGGGGTGTTTTTTCAGGCCGTAATCAGCTTTCCAACCCTTTCGCCGAATTTTCAGACGGGTTCCGGGACCGGCCAGGATTTGAGGGACTTGGCGGCGAAGCTAATTTCGGCACGCTATTCCGCGGGCGCAATATCGGCTTTTTCGGTGGTGTGGAATATTACACCCCATTTCGGGGCCTTACACTGAAGGCTGAATTTGATAGTTCGCCACAAAGCCGTTTCGTCTTTGATCAGTTCATCACCAGTGATTCTCCGATCAATTTCGGGTTCAACTACCGGCCTTGGGATTTCCTCAATCTCTCAATGGGGTGGGAGCGCGGGAATGCATTGATGGCGCGCGTTGCTGTTCGCGCCAACATGCATGAGACAGGCATGTTGAAGAATGACCCGGTGCCGAAAGCTGTGGAGCCGCGTCCGGCAGCTTGGGACAAGACAGAAGGCCAGCCACAGCAGGTGGGGCCCGGAGAACCACAGCGTTTGCCGCGCTATGCATCGGTCAGCGGTCCTGTTTCAGTCACCGTCAGTCAGCCACCGCCCTCGCTTGCGCAAGCAGATGATAGCACCGGGGTGGATGCGGTTTTCGCGCGTTTTTCAGCGTCCGGCGTAGACATACTTGATATTGAATATATCGCGGCCAGCGCGATCGTAACCCTGACAGGCGCAGATCCGGCACGTATTAAGCCTGAGGATGCCCTGGCGCTTCTGGATTTGGCAGGCGCCGGGCGGTCCAGCATCTGGCTAGTCAGCGCGGATCAGGCCTATCGTGCAACATCACCGGTTGAAATTCGCCGGCAACAGGTTGCGCAGGCGCAGTCGGCGGATCGGTTGTTTGCCGCGGTTGCGGAAATGGGTCTTGCGATCGATGCGTTTGATATTACCGGGGAGCGTGCCTGGGTAACTGTACGCTCATCCTACGCCATTGAGACACAGCAGGCCCGGCATGTGGCGCAACATGTTCTGACACATCTTGCCCCCATGGTGAGCGAGGTGACGTTGATCGCTTATGGGCCGGCTGACGCGCAGGAGACAATCGCCGTGATGCGCGATGGTAGTGTGGCGCAAAATAAGGCGGGCCCGCTGCCTGATACGCCAGAGCTGCTTGCCAGAAAGCAACAGGTTGCAACCGCGATTTTTGATGCATTGGCGGAAGTCGGGTTCGGGGCGGAATCAATCGCGCTGGAACGCCGTGAGGCGACCATCTACGTCTCGAAACTCCGCTACAGGCAAAGCCATGAAAATATCATGCGCATCGCGCGGATTGCCGCGAATGAACTGCCTGCGGACATCGAGAATATTACAATTGTATTTGTTATCGAAAACGTTGCAGGTGATCGCGTCAGTCTTGCCAGAAAAGATGTTGAAGAATTTGCTGTCGGGCGTGTTGGTACCGCTGAACTTGTGGCAAATTCCGGGGTTGAACGTTCCCGAGCAGTTGATCCGATCCGTATAACCGCACTGAAGAACGACCAGACCTATCCCAATTTTCAGTACTTTATTCGTCCGAAATTGCGGCAGCATCTGGGAAGTGTCGATGGTCTTGTTCTGGCCGATCTGAATATCGCCCTGTCAGCGCGCATTGGCTTGGCACCGGGGCTGTCGGTGCGCGGGACGGCGGGCAAGTTCGTCGCCGGTAATCTCGATGAGTTGACAACCGCAGGTACAAGCGCCTTGCCACAGGTGCGCACCCTGATCCGCCGTTACCTTCAGGAAGGGCGCGATCATATTTCCAACTTGCAGATGGATTACATCGCAAACCCGGCCGACTATCTCTATACACGCCTGTCTGCGGGGATATTCGAATGGATGTATGGGGGCGTTGGCGGCGAAGTGCTTTACTGGCCCGATCAATCGCCGATCGCGATTGGCGGTACGCTGAACTGGGTCAGACAGCGGGACTTCGATCAGCTCTTATCCTTCAGGGATTACGATACGGTCGAAGGTCATGCCTCGATCTACTACCGTCTGCCATTCTATGATTTGTTCACACAGTTGCATGTCGGCCGGTATCTGGCGAAGGATAAGGGGGCAACCATCGATATTTCGCGGCGATTTGATTCAGGCATTTCTTTTGGCCTGTTTGCGACATTCACCAATGTTTCTGCGGCGGATTTCGGGGAAGGCAGTTTCGACAAAGGCTTCTATATGAATGTGCCTTTCGATCTGTTCCTGAACAAATCCAGCCGCCGGCATGTCGCATTCGCTTTCAAGCCGTTGACGCGTGACGGGGGACAGCGTGTCGGGGTCGGGCCCGCGCTTTATAGTGTTGTGGAAAGCGGCAATGCGGCCGATTGGGGCACGAATTGGGGTAATGCCCCGGATTAGCGCAATCGTCCCACGCGTACCGCATGCGTACGCTGTAACAGCGTAGTTGGGCAGCCCGCGCTGATAACGCGGGCAGAGAGGGGAAGAGCGTTAGCTTGCGCTGCGCAAGACGGAGCTGACGATCCGTTCCAGATGGGAGAGTGAATTGCACACCTGCACCTGATGGCAGTAAGGCGTGAACTTCCGCATCACGGAATCGGCATAATTCCAGGTGTTCTTTTCTTCCGGATTAAGCCACATGACCCATTTCGCGCGATCATAGATCTTTTTCATGATTTCTGACCCCGGATCGCCGTAATTGCTGCGCGCATCGCCCAGCATGATGACCGTCGTCCGGCTATCGATTTCATTCAATGCGATATCGGCAAAATCATTGAGCGCCTGTCCGTAATCGGTTGAGCCCTGACCCCATTCATGCAGGGTCTTTGTCATCGCATCCTCGACATTGCCTTCGGCAAACAGGTCGGTGACTTCACCAAGCCGCGCGGAAAAGGCGAAGGAGCGGACATTCGGCATCACTTCATTGAGGCTGTACAGAAACATCAGCATGAAATTTGCGACAGTGGCGACAGAGCCGGACACGTCGCAAATTGCAATGACCTTGGGCCGGTCCACCTTGACAGCCTTCCAGCGTACATCGAATGGCACACCGTCATAAGCGTGGTTCTTTGCCATCGTCTTGCGGATATCGAGCTGGCCGCGATTATAGATCTTGCGACGCCGCGAGTGCAGGGCAATCAGGCGTTTTGCCATCTTCTGCACCATGATCTGCACTTGCCGGAAATCGCGCCGCTCGATATTTGTGAGCCGCACTTGCGATAATACTTCTTCGCGCAGTTGCGAGCCATCGACATCCGCATGCAGCATGAATTGCTGCTCCACATAGTCGCGGACCTGCTGCATCAGATAATTGCGCCCTTTGCGCAACCGTTCGGCAAGCTCCTTGGCGTCCGGGTCAGCCTTCTTTTTCAGGCCGTTCACATCGTTATTCAGCGCCTTCAGTCCCATATGCTCCATGATACGGCGGCTGAATAATCCTTTCTGCGTGAATATCCTGATATTGCGGACCCCGACGGCATCGCCTGCTTCCGCCATGGCCAGCGCCAGCGCGTTGCGATCGCCAGATAGCAGCATCCGCGACAGCGACGATAATTGCTGATCGGCTTTCTTGCCTGCCGTCTCAACAGCATCGGTTATATCGGGAATTCCCTCACCCTCGCCGCCGCCCTGTGCGGAGCAACCCTGACCGCCACCGCCGCCGCCTTCCCCCATGGCCCCTTCGCCCATTTCGTCTGACAGGCTCGGGACGATATTTTCGGGGCTGAAGGTGTCATCCAGTTGATCAGGATCTTGTTCATCGAGTTTTCGGAACGCGAAAAAACGATCGAACGTATAGTCATAGATCGCTTTTTCTTCAGGGGTCTTGGGCAGGACAAGCGCCAGTGAGTTTTTCAGCATATCGCGGTCGCGATAGCCGATCAGATCGACCACATGATGCGCGTCGACCGCCTCCATGCTGGAGACACGTACCTCGGAATTACGCAATGCCTTGATGAAGTTGCCTAATGTCTGGTCCATTTCGGCGCTCCCGATCCTGCCCCGTCGCGTTTCCTAGGATGCCCCCGCCGGCAGACTTGCCGATTTCAGGGCTTCATTGGTCAATGTGGTCAATTCAGCTTCGACCGTTTCAATATCATCCTGGAACTTCAGAATAACATTGAGTGTGTCGCGTACCATGTCCTGATTAAGCGTGGTGGCATGCAGCAGAACGAGTGTCCGCGCCCAGTCGATCGTTTCGCTGACCGCAGGCAGTTTCTTCAGATCCTGACCACGCAGTTCCTGAACAAAGGCGACAAGCTCCTTGCGCAAGGTTTCCGAAACATCGGGCACGCGTGCGGCAATGATCTTGTTTTCAAGCTCTGTACCGGGAAATGGAATGTAAAGATGCAGGCAGCGGCGTTTCAGCGCATCGCTCAGTTCCCGGGTGTTGTTACTCGTCAGGAAGACGACAGGCGGAACCTTGGCCTTGACCGTGCCGATTTCGGGGATTGTGATCTGATAATCCGACAATAGCTCAAGCAGGAATGCCTCAAACTCCTGATCGGCCTTGTCGAGTTCGTCAATCAGCAGGACCGAACCTGCTTCAGCACGAAGTGCCTTGAGCAGCGGGCGTTCCTCGACAAATTGCTCCGAGAAGAACACATCGGAAAATTGGTGCAGCCGGTCCATGGATTCAGCAAGCCCCTTGGCACCCTGCAAAACTTCGCCGAGCGTTTCGCGCAAAATCTGGGTGTAAAGCAGCTGCTTGCCATACTTCCATTCATAAAGTGCCTTGGACTCGTCAAGCCCCTCATAGCATTGCATCCGGACAAGCGGCAGGTTGAGAAACTTGGCGGTCGCGACCGCCAGTTCCGTTTTGCCAACGCCCGGAGGGCCCTCGACCAGCAGGGGTTTAGCCAGATGCCGCGCCAGATAAATGGAGGTGGCGATCTGGGCGCTAGTGATATAGCCCAGCTTTTCGAACCCCGCATGGATCTTGTCGATTGAATCCATGCGCCCGTCCGTATCGAAACTCGTCTTTGCCACCGTCACGTTCTTCCCACTTTCATGATCATAGATTTAGCCAATTTCCCCTGTTTAGCGCGGTCTACGTTGGAGGCCAAGCCTCCTGACTTCACCATATCCCGCGTCAGGCGAAATAATTCCGCATTTTCGGCGGATTCCGGCAAGTTCAGCGCTTGCAGAAAAGCCGCGAAATCATTTTGAAAATCGCGCGACAGGCGCCGTGCCGCCAGAATGAGCGCAGTCGGGTCGCCCTGTTTGCGCCCATCAAGTTGTTCTGCGACCTCAAATGCAATCGTGCGGGTTGCTTCTTGCAGTGCGTAAAGCGCGCCAAGTGTTTCCAATGGCTCGGGGGCTAAGGCAATCTGCGTGCCTTCGAGCGCCTGAACAAGCAACTCAAGCTGTGCCGCTCGACCGCCGAGCGCGGTGCCAAGCGCGACGGCATCTTCGGCCTCCCGCAATGGTTTGGAGATTGTCTCGAATGCCGTGCCTTCCGGGCCCAGTAAATTCTCCAACGGCACCGCGCAATTGTCCAGACGCAGACCCCCATGCCGCGCCGGGCGCAGGAAATCAACCGCGCCAGCTTGGGTTTGCGTCAGCCCGGCTGTCTCGCGCGGTACAAGAAAGGCGCTGAACTGCTTGCGCCCGGCAATCACATCGCTGATCGCTAGCACCACATAAAGACCCGCGATAGGCCCGTTGGTAAGCCAGGCTTTTTCGCCGCTCAGCCGCCAATGGGTGTCACCGCGTTCAGCGCGGCTTGTCAGCCTTTTGGGATGCGCGCCTGCATCAGGATGCGGATGATCGGAATG
>OBIY01000430.1_pt1 | contig 16583 bp, 17 predicted proteins | sample 1519841 | NCBI WGS metagenome assembly OBIY01 (sample SAMN03019774, study PRJEB22545) | beach sand metagenome | biome: beach; feature: sea beach; material: beach sand | place: USA: Municipal Pensacola Beach, FL | collected 2010-07-30 | depth 30-40 cm m
GCTGCTGCGCCGGCGCAGCCGCGTCCGGCAGCGGCGTCAGCTCCCAGTAGCGCACGTCCACGTCCATGTGGTGCTGCGAGTGGGTGGTGATCTCAAACATGCCGCCGCGGGTGAGCGGATACAGGTGATTCCAGGCATGGTGCGTGCGCACCGGCGAGTCCGGCACGCGGGTCAGGCCGTAATGCTGCGCGTAGGACAGCGCCGTCAGCATCAGCAGCGCCAGCACCGAAACCAACAGCGCCAGCCCGACGCCACGGGCGCCCGCCACCGCACCCACCGCCACCAGCAGCAGCGCGTACTGGGCAAACCCGCGCCACACCGCGCTGCGCCAGGACCAGGGCGACAGGCCCAGCCGGCGCAGGCGCTGCGCTTCCACACGCCAGCTTTCCAGGTGCCGGTTCCAGCCCATGTAGACCATGAAGCGGTACAGGCTCTGACCGCGACGCGCGGTTTCGGCATCGATCGGGGTGTCGAGCTTCAGGTGGTGCACATGGTTGTGCGACAGCACCCCGTACGGCGCCAGCAGGAACGTGTCGAGCAGATTGCCGACGCGCCGGCGCAGCGGATCGTCGCGGTGGCCGAGTTCGTGCGAGGCCGGCAGCGCCCCGTAGGCGGTGACGAAGGCCGTGGACAGCACCAGCCCCAGCCAGTCCGCTCCCGCCAGGGCGTCCGCACCCGGCCCGACACGCCAGGCGAACACGGCCCACAGCGCGACGATCAGCGGCAACTGCAGCATCAGCAGGCCGTCCGCCAGCCATGACGGCAGCGGCGCCCGCGGGCGCCGGTCCGGCCCAAGCCAGGTGTCGATCAGCGCCAGCAGCGGCAACTCGGCAATCCCCAGCCACACCCAGCCGCCACCCCGCCACAGGCCGGCCAGCGCCAGCAGCACCATGGCTCCGGGAACAAGAAACCAGGTCGCCGGGGAGCGACCGCCGAGGCTTTCGTCGGCCATTGGCAGGCATCCTCAAAAAAATTTCGATCAATCGCTTGATCGAGAGACAAAACGAGCGTAGCTTTTTTGTCGACTGCCGGCAATGCCCTGCGAAAACCCGGGCTCACCCCCGGCCAAACACGGAAAAAGAACGCCAGCGATGTCCACACCAGCGCCCCAAACCGAGTCCCCCAGTCACGACCGCATCCTCGAACAGGCGCTGCCGCTGTTCGCCACCGAGGGCTACGGCGGCGTCACCATGCGCATGATCGCCCGCGCCGCAGGCCTCACCATCGGCACCCTGTACCACTACTTCCCCAGCAAGCGGGCGCTGTACCTGGCGGTGCTGGACCGCGCCTACGGACGGGCCGCCAAGCACTGGGCGCAGGAAGTCCTGCACGGCCCGGACGACCCTCACCAGCGTTTGGCCACTTACGTGCGTGAGTACTGTGCGTTCGTGGCCGACAACCACGACTTCGTGCGCCTGATGAAGCGCGAGCAGCTCGAGGGCGATGCCGAGCAGATGGAGCTGCAGGCGGCCTCGCTGTTCGCCAGCCAGTACCAGGCCACGGTGGAACTGTTCGAGGAACTGGCGCCGCACCTGGACTCGACGCTGCTGGCGCACTCGCTGCTGGCCCTGGTGCTGCACCACTACGAGGTGCGGGCACTGCGCCCGCTGTTCCCCGGTTACCAACCCGAGCATGAGGACCCGGCACACGTGGCCGACCACGTGCTCGGCATGCTGCTGCACGGCATCCGTCCGGCCAACGCCTGACTCAACCCCAGGAGCGCTTGCCATGAACCAGCCGACCACGCCGACCCATAACGACCTGCCGCACCAACCCTGGCCGCAGGACGCCGCCGAAGTACCGTACTGGGTCTATTCCGATCCGGCCGTGTTCGCGCTGGAGCAGGAACGCATCTTCCGCGGCCCGACGTGGAACTTCGTCGCCCTGGAAGCGGAGCTGCCGAATCCGTTCGACTGGAAGGCCACCTTCGTCGGCGAGACGCCGGTCGTGGTGGCGCGCGACGGCAACGGCGAGGTGCACGTCTGGGTCAACCGCTGCGCCCACCGCGGCGCGCTGGTGTGCCGCGAACTGCGCGGCAACAGCCAGACCCACACCTGCGTCTATCACCAGTGGGCCTACGACGCCAGCGGCGCGCTGATCGGCGTGCCGTTCCGTCGCGGCATCGGCGGCAAGGGCGGCTACCCGGCCGACTTCGACATGGCCGAGCACGGCACGCGCCAGCTGCGCGTGGCGCGCTACAAGGGCCTGGTGTTCGCCACCTTCAGCGACGAAACACCGCCACTGGAAACCTACTTCGGCCCGGACATGCTGCACTGGGTCGATCGCGTGATGGTCGGGCCGGTCGAGTTCCTGGGCACCTCCCGCCAGTACATCCATTCCAACTGGAAGCTGTACACCGAGAACACCAAGGACCCGTACCACGCCTCGCTGCTGCACCTGTTCCACGCCACCTTTGGCGTGTACCGCTCATCCATGGGCGGCGGCTGCACCATCGGCGGCGAGCACCGCATGCACAGCATCCTGCGCGTGTGGAAGATCGAGAACGAGGACATCGGCGAGTACAAGACCGGGAAGATCCGCACCTACGACCAGGGCGTGACCCTGGCCGACCCCACGCTGCTGGACGTGCACCCGGAACTGGAGCCGGTGTTCACCAACCACATCCAGTCCCTGTTCCCCAGCATGGTGCTGCAGCAGATCCACAACACCCTGGCGGTGCGTCAGATCGTGCCCAAGGGCGTCGATGCCTTCGAGCTGGTGTTCCACTTCTTCGGCTACGCCGACGACACCCCCGAACTGCGCGCCATGCGCCTGAAGCAGGCCAACCTGGTCGGCCCGGCCGGCTACATCTCCATGGAGGACGGCGAGGCGACGCAGCTGGTGCAGCAGGGCATCGTCGGCGCCGCCGACCAGCACGCCTACGACGCCCTCGGCGGGCGCGGCATCGACAGCACCGAAAACCTGGTCGATGAGGCCCTGATCCGCGCCTTCTGGAACGGCTATCGCAGCCTCATGCGCTTCTGATCCGCCACCCGACCCACCCTCGCACGCCATATTTCAAGGACGAAAGCCGATGAACACACCTGCCGTCCCCCTGGTCGACCCCGAGGTCCTGGACCGCATCCGCGGCTGGCGCGGCTACGCCGAGGCCAAGCTGGGCTTTCGCAACCACTGGTATCCGACCCTGAACAGCGGCGAGGTGACCGAAGGCAGGCCGGTGACGTTCCAGCTGGCCGGCGAGAAGCTGCTGATCAACCGTATCGACGGCCGCCTCTACTGCATCAAGGACCAGTGCCTGCACCGCGGCGTGCCGCTGTCGCGCAAGGTCGAGTGCTACAGCAAGGACACCGTCACCTGCTGGTACCACGGCTGGACCTACCAGTGGGCCGACGGAACGCTGTGCGACATCCTCACCGACCCATCCAGCAAGCTCATCGGCACCCGCGCGCTGAAGACCTACCCGGTGCAGGAGCTCAAGGGCCTGGTGTTCGTGTTCCTGGGTGATCTGGAAGGCGACAGCGAGCCGCCGCCGCTGGCCACCGACCTGCCGCCCGGCTTCGACGAGCCGAACCGGCGCGTGCAGCCGTTTCGCCGCGTGGTGAACGCCAACTGGCGCATCGGCGCCGAGAACGGCTTCGACACCACGCACATCTTCATCCACAAGGACTCGCGCCTGATCCGCGGCAACCAGACCATGCTGCCGCTCGGCTTCGCGCCCAAGCCGAACAGCAACGAGCCGCTGTTCGAGATTCGCGAGACCGCGGGCGGCAACATCGGCGTGTTCGACCTGCTGGCCGAGCGCGGCGTGCCGCACTTCGAGGGCAGCGTGCACGGCGAGGTGGTGCGCCGCGCCATCCACGGCGGTGACAAGCGCATCGCCCATGAGATTTCCCTGTGGATGCCGGGCGTGCTCAAGGTCGACCCGTTCCCGGACCCGGCCATGATCCACTTCGAGTGGTACGTGCCGCGCGACGCCGACAGCCACTGGTACATCCACTGCGCCACCAAGGTGGTGGAGGGCCCGGACGCCGACGCCGAGTTCGCCGCCGAGTACGAGTCGCTGTGGAAGGACCTGTACGCGCACGGCTTCAACGACGACGACATCTGGGCCCGTGAAGCCACGCAGCCGTTCTACCAGGACGACTGGGGCTGGCTGAAGGAGCAGCTGTTCGAGGCCGACGCCTGCATCATGGCCTGGCGCAAGCTGGCCAGCGAGCACAACCGCGGCATCCAGACCGGCAGCCGCTGAAGCGCGGCGGTCATCCGCACCGGAGGGTCAGCATGAACGCACCACACCCGGCGCCACCAACGGACAAGCGCAGCCCGGGCTACCTGGCCGGACTGTTCGACCGCCGCCCGGACGAGGGCGTCTACCGCGTCAACCGCTCTGTATACACCGACCCCGAGCTGTTCGAGCTGGAACTGGCGAACATCTTCGAGGGCTCGTGGCTGTTCCTGTGCCACGAAAGCCAGCTGCCGCAACCGTACGACTTCTTCACCACCTGGATGGGTCGCCGGCCGGTACTGATCCAGCGCAACGGCGCCGGTCAGCTGCGCGGCTTCATCAACGCCTGTCCGCACCGCGGCGCACGCCTGTGCCGCACCGAGCGCGGCAACCGCAAGCATCACGCCTGCACCTACCACGGCTGGACCTTCGACACCGACGGCCGCGCCACCTGGGTGCAGCGCGCCGAGCAGGGCTACCCGGACAGCTTCACGCCGAGCAGCGTGGACCTGGCCCCCATCGCCCGCCTGGAGAGCTATCGCGGCTTCGTGTTCGGCAGCCTCGGTGCGGACGTGCCGTCACTGGCCGAGTACCTGGGCGGCGCCACCACCTTCATCGACATGCTGGTCGACCAGTGCCAGGACGGCATCACCGTGCTGCCCGGCGCCTCCACCTGCGTCTACCACGGCAACTGGAAGCTGATGCTCGAGAACGGCGGCGGCGACGGCCTGCACCCGGACTACGCGCACAAGTCCCTGCTCGGCGTGGCCCGGCGCAAGGACCAGCGCGCCGCCGCCGTGCGCACGATGCAGATCGACAACATGCACCAGAAGCACGGCGGCCAGTGGACCTTCGGCCACGGCCACACCGGCATCTGGTTCAACTTCCCGAACCCGCAGGACCGGCCCATCTACCGCCAGCGCGAGCGCCTCGAGGCCGACTTCGGCCCGGCCCGCGCCGAGTGGATGACCAGCATCTTCCGCAACCTGTCGGTCTACCCGAACCTGCACATGCTCGATCAGATGGCGACGCTGATCCGCACCTTCCGCCCGGTGGCCGTCGACCGCACCGAGATCACCTTCTACTGCCTGGCGCCGGTCACCGAAAGCGCCGACGAGCGCAGCCGGCGCCTGCGGCAGTTCGAGGAGTTCTTCATGGCCAGCGGCATGGGCACGCCGGACGACAACGAGGAATTCGAGCAGTGCCACCAGGGCGCGCTGGGTTCGCAGGCGCAGGACAGCTTCATCGCCTTTGGCCTGCACAACCGCACCGTCGGTGACGACGAGGCCGCCCGCACGCTGGGTATCCCGCTCGAGAGCAGCGGCATCATCGGCTACGAGGGCTGCACCATGAGCCAGTACGACCAGTGGCTGCGGCTGATGGGCGGCGCCGACGCGGCGGGCGGGCGATGAGTGCCGCGCCCCATTTCGCCACCCGGCCGGCGCGGACCGACGTCGTGCTCGGCGAGGCCGCCTGCCTGGACGAGCAGCGCTGGGACGACTGGCTCGACCACTACACCGAGGACGCCGTGCTGTGGGCGCCGGCCTGGGACGCCGAACACCGGCTCACCGACGACCCGCACAGCGCGGTCTCGCTGTTCTACGTCGAGGGCCGCCCGGCGCTGTCGGACCGCGCCTGGCGCTGGAGCCGCGGCGACTCGCCGGCCTCGCAGCCGCTGCCGCGCACCTCGCACCTGATCGGCAGCCTGCGCGTGCTGGCCTGCGACGCCGACACGGCCGCGGTCGGCTCGCGCTGGCACACACAGGTGTACCGAAACCGGCGCACCCGGTCCTACGCCGGCAGCTACCGGCACACGCTGCGCGTGGACGCCGGACGCTGGCGCATCGCCGGCAAGACCATCGTCGTCACCAACGACCTGCTCGACACGACGCTCGACCTGTACCACGTCTGACGCCCGGAGCCCGCGCGTGAACAAACCGCTCGTCAACCCCGAAATCGGCCAGCAGATCCGCGACTGGCGCCCCTACTACGAGGCCAAGCTCGGCTTTCGCAACCACTGGTATCCGGTGATGTACTCGGCCGACCTCGCCGAGGGCGAGGTCAGGCCCGGCAGGCTGCTCGGCGAGGATCTGCTGGTGCGCCGCAGCGGCGGCACCGTGCACTGCATCAAGGACCAGTGCCTGCACCGCGGCGTGCCGCTGTCGCGCAAGGTCGAGTGCTACAGCAAGGACACCGTCACCTGCTGGTACCACGGCTGGACCTACCAGTGGGCCGACGGAACGCTGTGCGACATCCTCACCGACCCGTCCAGCAAGCTCATCGGCACCCGCGCGCTGAAGACCTACCCGGTGCAGGAAGCCAAGGGCATGGTGTTCGTGTTCCTGGGTGACGTGGCAGCGGGTGCGCAGCCACCCGCGCTGGCCACCGACCTGCCACCCGGCTTCCTCGACCCCGACCGCGCCGCCTACGGCATCCGCCGGCTGGTCAAGGCCAACTGGCGCCTGGGCGCCGAAAACGGCTTCGACACCACGCACATCTTCATCCACAAGGATTCGCCGTTCATCACCGGCCGCGACTCGGCCCTGCCGCTGGGCTTTGCCAGCGCCGGCACGCTGCAGCTGGACCTGCGCGAGGACCCGGCCGCCTCGCGCGGCGTGGTGGACTGCATGGCCCAGCACTACCGGCCGCTGTTCGAAGCCACGCTGGACGGCCAGACCGTGCTGCGCAGCCGTGCCCCGACCGGCAAGCACAACACCATCCACACCATCTCGCTGTGGATGCCGGGAATTCTCAGCGTCGAGAACCACCCGGAAGCCGACATGGTGCAGTACGAGTTCTACACGCCGCACGACGCCGATCACCACATGTACTACCAGGTGATCGAGAAGTCCGGGGTCACCGATGCCGCCCAGGAGGCCGCCTTCCGCGCCGAATGCGAATCCCTGCACGAGCCGCTGGCGCTGCGTGGCATCAACGACGACGACCTGTGGGCACGCGAGGCCATGCAGGGCTTCTACGCCGACGACTGGGGCTGGCTCGAGGAGCAGCTGTTCGAGCAGGACCGCAACCTGCTCGAGTGGCGGCGCCTGGCCAGCCGCTGCCAGCGCGGCATCCAGACCCTGGCCCACGTGCAGGGTGGCGCATGAGCACGGCCGACCAGGCCCGGCGGCTGAACCTGCTGGTCGAACGGCTGGTGCACGAACCGCCGCTGCGCGAGCGCTACCTGACCGACCGCGACGCGGTGCTGGCGGAATCCGGCATCGATCCGGCCAACACGCCGGCGCTGGCCAGCGGCGACATCGAGGCGCTCGGCGCGCTCGGCATGCATCCCATCCTGCAGATGCACTACCAGCTGGTCCTGAAACCCCACATGGCGGCGCACATGACCGTGCGCCACTACCCCGAACTGTCGGAGGACAGCTGACATGGGCAGCATCGTCGCCGCCGCCGCCACCTCGCACGTGGTGATGGATCCCACCGACGTCCGCACCCAGGCCGGGCAGGTGATCGACGGCTTCAAGCAGATTGCCGCCGAGGTCGCGCGCACGCAGCCCGACCTGCTGCTGTACATCACCTCCGACCACATGGTGAACCTCGGCTACCGGCTGCAACCGAGCTTCGCGCTGGGCTGCGCCGACAGCTACACGCCGCTGGGCGACATGCAGATTCCGCGCCAGCCGATGGCCGGCGCCGGCGCCTTCGCCGACGCCCTGCTGCGGCACATGGACCAGGCCGGCTTCGACCTGGCCCGGGCCGAGTCGCTGGACCCGGATCACGGCATCGCGCTGCCGCTGCGCATCATCAACCCCGGCGGGCGCATCCCGGTGGCACCGCTGCTGGTCAACATCAACCGCACGCCGCCGCCGTCACCGGCACGCTGCTACGCGCTCGGCCAGGCCGTCGGCGCCTACATCCGCAGCGCCGCCTGCACACAGCGGGTGGCCGTGATCGGCGCCGGCGGCCTGTCGCACTGGATTGCCACCCCGGGCATGGGCCGCGTCAACGCCGACTTCGACCAGCGGGTGCTGAGCCTGCTGAGCAGGGGTCAGGCGGCGGACATCGCCACCTGGAGCAGCGACTACATCCTCGAGAACGCCGGCAACGGCGGCCTCGAAATCATGTGCTGGCTGGCCATGGCCGGCACCGTGGCCGGCGCCACCGGCCACACCCTGTACTACGAGCCGATCGCCAGCTGGTTCACCGGCATGGGCGCCATGGCGATGGACCTCGCCGCGGCCTGAGATTTCCCCACCATCACACACCAGGAGCAGGTGATGAACGAAGCGCAGTACGAAAAGAAATACATCGATGTCAACGGCATCAAGACCTGTTACATCGAAGAGGGCAGCGGCGAGCCGCTGATCCTGATCCACGGTGGGGGCGCCGGCGCCAACGGCTACGGCAACTGGTTCGGCTGCCTGCCGCTGTTCGGCAAGCACTTCCGCACCATCGCCGTGGACATGGTCGGCTTCGGCAACTCCGACAGCCCCGACCCGGCCACCTTCGAGTACTCGCAAAAAAACCGCTACGACCACATCGCCGGCTTCATCAAGGCGCTCGGCTACGAGAAGGCGAGCCTGGTCGGCAACTCCATGGGCGGTGCCACCGCCATGGGCGTGGCGGTCGAATACCCGCAGCTGGTCGACAAGCTGGTGCTCATGGGCACCGCCGGCCTGAACGCCGAGATCACCCCGGCCCTGCAGCCGGTGCTCGGCTACGACTACACGCCGGAGGGCATGATCCGGCTGATCAAGACCCTGGCCAACGACAAGTTCGAGATCACCGACGAAATGGTCCAGTACCGCTGGAACAACTCGGTCGATCCCAAGAACAAGACCTCCTACGCCGCCACCATGGACTGGGTGCGCAAGCAGGGCGGGCTGTTCTATCCGGAAGAGTTCATCGCCCGCGTCAGCCAGCCGACCTTCGTGGTCAACGGCAAGGACGACCTGGTGGTGCCGCTGGACATCGCCTACCGCTTCCTGGAGCTGATCGACAACTCCTGGGGCTACATCGTCCCCCACTGCGGCCACTGGGCCATGATCGAGTACCCGGAAGACTTCAGCGCGGCGGTCACCAGCTTTGTCAAGTCGCACTGACGTCATGGCCCGCGTCACCGGTGGCGCGGGCCCTTCCCCGGGAACGTGTGAGTTGTTCACGTTCTCGGGCCGGCCGGCGCCGGCCGGACACGCGACGCAGGACGTGCGCAGGACGGGCACCTGTTCCCACCGTCTGACCCAAGCCCCGGAGGCAACGTGACCGTCGACACCATGACCCGCTGGATCGAACCGCACCGCGTGCACCGCCGCGCGTTCGTGGACCCGGCCGTGTTCGACCTGGAAATGCAGCGCATCTTCGGCAACACCTGGGTGTACCTGGGGCACGAGAGCGAGATCGCGCAGCCGGGCAGCTACAAGGCCACCACGCTGGGTACCCAGCCGGTGCTGCTGACACGCGACACCGACGGTGCCGTGCACGCCTTCATCAACGCCTGCCGCCACCGCGGCGTGCTGCTGGCCGACGACCACACCCAGGCCCAGTGCCGGCATCTGGTGTGTCCCTACCACGGCTGGACCTTCGACCTGGCCGGGCGCCTGATCAGCGTGCCCATGCGCGACCACCAGGCCGGCGTGTTCAACGAGGCCGAGCTCGGCCTGGTGGCGCTGGCCCGCGTGGACAGCTACCGCGGCTTCGTGTTCGGCAGCCTGAACCCGCAGGTGCCGTCGCTGACCGAGCACCTGGGTGCCGCGGCCGAGTTCTTCGACCTGTTCGCCGACCTGTCGCCGTCGGGCCACATCCGCATCGAGACCGGCGTCACCCGCTACCAGTTCCGCGGCAACTGGAAACAGCAGGTTGAGAACTCCATGGACGGCTACCACCCGGCGCTGGTCCACCACAGCTTCTTCGAGGACGTGCTGAAGCCGCGCATCGGCCGCGGCATGGGCTTCATCGTCGGCCCGCAGTCGCCGGCCAAGAGCGTGGCGCTCGGCAACGGCCACGCGCTGATCGACTTTCGCGCCTTCGACCGCAAGGCCATCCTCGGCGCCGACAAGCCGAAGTCCGAACAGGACTGGCACGACGCCGTGCGCGCCCGCCTCGCGGACCGCCCGGACTACGCCGAGGCGGTCATCACCTGCAACGGCGGCGACGGCTTCAACCTGCTGGTCTATCCGAACCTGGTGCTCATCAACAACCAGATTCGCGTCATCCACCCGGTCAGCTACGACCGCACCGAGGTGTTCGCCTACCCGGTCACGCTCGAAGACGTGGCGCCCGAGATCAACGCCGCGCGCATCCGCGCCCACGAGGACTTCTACGGCCCGGCCAGCTTCGGCGCGCCGGACGACATCGAGATGTTCCAGCGTCAGTGGGACGGCATGCTGCGCACGCCGGCCATGGAGTGGCTCTACTACGACCGCGGCCTGGATCAGGAAGAACCGCTCGGCGCCGACGGGCGCCAGTCCCACGTGTCCGACGAAACCGCCCACCGCGGCATCTGGCGGCGCTGGCTGCAACTGATGGAGGGCGCGTGATGGGCGAGTTCACCGACCGGCAGGCGGCGGTCGAGCGCTTCCTGTACCAGGAAGCCCGGCTGCTGGACGACAGGCACTTCGCGCAGTGGGTGGACCTGTTCACCGAGGATGGCCTGTACTGGGTGCCCTCCGGTCAGGACGGACCGGCCGAGCAGGCGGTGGCGCTGATCTACGACAACACGCACCGCCTGCGCGAGCGCCTGACGCGCATGGACAGCCGGGCCTTCTGGGCCCAGCAGCCGCCGACCCACACCACGCGCCTGGTCGGCAACGTGCTGATCGAGCCATCCGACGGGCCGGAGCTGGCCGTCGAGTGCCGCTTCATCCTGACGCTGCTGCGCCGCCACCGGCAGGCCCTGCTGTCCGGCGCGGCGCACTACCGCCTGCAGCCGGCCGGCGACAGCTTCCGTATCCGCCAGAAAGTGGTCACGTTGCAGGAACGCGACGAGGCCTTCGACAACCTGACCTTTCTCATCTGAGGCACACGGACGTGAATCAACCTCACCGCACACTGCCGGCGGGCCGCGACTGGGTGGACGTCGAGGCCGGCACGGCGGCCCGTGCCATCTTCACCGACCAGGCCATCTGGCAACTGGAACAGGAACGCGTGTTCGCCAGAAGCTGGCTGTTCCTGGCCCATGCGTCGGAAATCCCGCAGCCCGGCGACTACGTCACCCGCCAGCTGAGCAATGACCCGGTGCTGGTGGTGCGCGGCGAAGACGGCACCGTGCGCGCCTTCCACAACAGCTGCCCGCACCGCGGCACGCAGCTGTGCCGCGCCGACGCCGGCAACGCCAGGACCTTCCGCTGCCCCTACCACGGCTGGGTGTTCGGCCTCGAAGGCGAGCTCAAGCAGGCCGCCTACCCGCCGGAAATCGCCACCCTCATCGGCGCGGTCGGCGACGACCTGATCGCCATGCCCAAGGTGGCCGAGTACGCCGGCCTCATCTTTGGCAGCTGGGACCCGGACGCGCCCTCGCTGGACGACTACCTGGGCGATTCGCGCTTCTACATCGACCTTTTCGCCAACCGCAGCCCGGCCGGCATGGAAGTGCTCGGCCCGCCCCAGCGCTGGGTGTTCAACGCCAACTGGAAACTCGGCGCGCTGAACTTCGGCGCCGACGGCCCGCACGCCGCCAGCGTGCACGGGCCCATCACCTACCTCACCCTGAACGTGCCGCAGGACGTGGTGGTGCAGCAGCTGATGCACAGCCCGGCGGTGGACATCGGCAAGGGACACAGCTGCATTTTCCTGGAGCTGCCGCCGGAGGCACCGGACTACGCCGGCTTCTCGCCGCAGCTGGTGCCGCACTACCAGCGCACGCTCAACGCCGCCCAGCAACGCTTCATGGCGCGTGGCCTGACCAAGGTGATGACCAACTTCCCGAACACCTCGTGGGTGGAAAGCTCGGTGCGCTTCGACGGCACGTCGGCGCCGGTGCCGTTCTGCAACCTGCGCACCTGGCAGCCGCTCGGCGCCCAGCAGACCGAGGTCTGGAACTGGCTGCTGATCGAGAAGGAAGCCGCCGAGGAATTCAAGCAGGCCAGCTACGAGATCGGCATCCGCACCTTCAGCGTCGGCGGCACCTTCGACCAGGACGACGCCGAGGCCTGGGCCGCCATCAACCGTGGCTGCCGCGGCACCATCGGCGCCCGCTATCCGGTCGATTTCCGCGGCACCCGCTACTACCGGGACAAGCCGATCGCGGACTTTCACGGACCGGGCACGGCCTACCCGTCCACCTATTCGGAAATGTCCGAGTTCGCGCTGCTCATCCACTGGCAGCGCGTCATGCAGGGGAAGGAAACGTCATGAACCCGCAGGCGCTGCGCAAGACCATCCCGGACGGGAGCGTCCTCGACGACGGGGCATTTCGTGCCGTGTACGAGTTTCTGAGCCTCGAATCCGACTGCCTGGGCTGCGGTGACCTGCCGGCCTGGCAGGCGCTGCTGGCGCCCCAGATCCGCTACCGGGTGATGGCGCCGGCCTTCATGGATGCGGCCCGGCCGCGGCACTACGGCCGCGGCACCCCGTACTTCGATGACGACGCCGACAGCCTGGCCATCCGCGTGCGCCAGCTGAGCACGCCGAGCTTCACCATCGCCGAGAACCCGCCGACCATCGCCCGGCACTTCGTGACCAACATCCGGGCGGCGCGGACCGACGGGGGCATCGAGGCGCTCAGCAACGTGCTGGTGCTGCGCGTGCGCGCGACCGAACCCGAGCCGGCCGTGGTGTCGGCGCGGCGCGTCGACCTGCTGGTGGAAACGCCGCACGGGCTGCGCCTGGCCTCGCGCCTGGCGCAGCTCGATCAGGTCAGCGTGCGCCAGCCGAACCTCAGCTTCTTCATCTGACGGACCCGCCAATGTCCGTACCGGCCACGCCCCCTGTCGCCACCGCAAACGGGACCTGGAAGACCCCGCGCGCGGTGGCCGCCGGACCCTGGCCGCTGCCTTGCACCATCCGCCCGCCAACGGATGGTCTCAACCCGAGTGCTCTTCAGGAGGAGGAGCGGTACCGGTCGTGGACGTCGCACCGGCGACGACACCCGAACGGGCCGGACCCCCACCAGGAGACACGCTATGGACAGCTCTCTAACCCTACGCACAGCCGCAGGGCTGGCCTTGTGCGGCCTGCTGGCCGCCGGGCCGGGCCTGGCCGGTGCCGCTGAACTGCCGCCCGGCACGCGCATCGACGCCAGCAACGTCGATGCCGTGCAGGCCGACACCTTCGAAGGACACCGCATTGCCGACCTGATGCCGCCATCCATGGTGCAGGCGGTCAAGGAAGCCGGCATGGTCATCGACCTGAAGGCGTCGACGCCGCTGAAGTACAACCAGCGTGTCATCGAGGCCACCAGGCTGCAGGGCGACAAGGCCGGCATCGACGACAAGCGGCACCTGACCGGCTTCACCACCGGCATCCCGTTCATGAACATCAGCGACACCGACCCGCAGGGCGGCCTGAAGCTGATCTACAACATCATGCGTTCACCCTGGTTCGCCGACGCCGTCGACTTCGAACCGATGGTGTTCCTGACCACCACCAAGGCCCGCGGACTCAGCAAGGAGCTGCACACCAAATACGGCCGGCTGCTGCAGACCGGACGCCTGAGCCAGCCCTACACGCTCGGCGACGACGGCGTGGTCAAGCGCGAGATGCTGATGTTCACCTACCCGAACGACGTGCGCGGCGTCGGGACGCTGACGGTGCAGTACGAAGACGGCCGCCTGCCGGACGTGTACGCCTACATCAAGGCCGTGCGCCGGGTACGGCGCCTGTCCGGCAGCGCCTGGGCGGACCCGGTGATCGGCACCGACCTGCTGACCGACGAGACCTTCGGCCTGAACATCGACCCCACCTGGTACCCGGAGTACAAGATCACCGGCAAGCGCTGGATCCTGGCCTCACTGCACAGCCAATCCACCGGCGCCCGGCTCGACGCCAGCACGCCCGAGGCACGCTACGGGCAACTGGCCCTGCGGCCCGGCGACGGCATCGGCTTCACCGAGAACTTCGAGCCGCGGGAAGTGTGGACGCTGGAGGCGACCATGCCCCGGGGGCACCTGGCCAGTCGCAAGCTGATCTACGTCGACGTCGACCCGTACTACCCGCTCATGCACTGGCAGGAGATCTACGACCGCAAGAACGAACTGTGGCGCCTGCTGTACCACAGCTGGGTCAGCACGGTCCGCGACGACGGCCAGCCGGGCATTTACCCCAGCATCATCTGGGTGCCCGACCTGCAGCGCGAACGCGCCACCTGGGCCTACCTGAACCCGACCACGGCGCACGCCAACTTTGCCGACGCCGACCCGGCCAACTACAGCCCGCAGGCCATCCCGCGCCTGCTGCAGTAGCCGGCACGCCGGGCGGGCACCCGGTGCCCGCCCGGCTCAGCCGGTACGACCGACGATCTGCGCCGTGGCCATCAGCTCCTCCAGCAGTGCCATGGCGGCACAACCGGATGTGCTGAACGGGTCCAGTTGCGGCCGTTCCGAGTACTTCAGCAGGATCGACGGGTTGACCTTGTGCAGGTTGACCTGGCCCATGGTCCAGCCGCTGCAGTGCCGCTCGGTGATTTCCTGGTAATGCAGCAGCGTCACCGGGTCGTGGCGCTCGTCGCGCACGATGCGGTTGTACAGGTCGTTGACCGCCGCGCGCCCGCCCTCGAGCAGCTGCATGTAGACGTCCCCGCCGTAGCACAGGATGCCGGTGATGCCCTGCGCCGGGTTGCTGTGCCGCGACTCGTTCAGGATGGCCTCCAGGACATCCTGGGTCACGGCGCCACGGGCGCGACTGGCATACAGCAGGCGAACGAGCATGATGACCTCCGGTTAGCCGTGACTGCGCTGCAGCAGGGCCAGAAACTCCCGGCGCAAGCTGGCATCGGTCAGGAACACGCCGCGCATGACACTGTTGACCATCTTCGAGTCGGTGTCCTTGACGCCACGCCACTGCATGCAGAAATGATCGGCCTCCATGACGATGGCCAGCCCGTCCGGCTGCATGCGCTCCTGCAGCAGATCGGCCAGGCGGGTCACCGCCTCCTCCTGGATCTGCGGGCGGCTCATGATCCAGTCGGCCAGGCGCACGTACTTCGACAGCCCGATCAGGTTGGAGTGTTCGTTCGGCATCACGCCGATCCACACCTTGCCGATGATCGGACACAGGTGGTGCGAGCAGGCACTGCGGATGGTGATCGGCCCGACGATCATCAGTTCGTTCAGGCGCTCCACGTTGGGAAACTCGGTCACCTCCGGCGGCGGCGCGTAGCGGCCCCGGAACACCTCGTTCAGGTACATCTTGGCCACCCGGCGGGCGGTCTCGCGGGTGTTGTGGTCGCTGTCGGTGTCGATCACCAGGCTGCGCAGCACATCGACCAGCTTGTCCTCGACCTCCGCCTGCAGCAGGGGCAGCTCGTCGGCCTCGATGAAGGCGGCGATGTTGTCGTTGGCGTGGAAGCGCGCCCGCGCGCGCTCGATGCGCTCGCGGATGCGTGCCGACACAGGCGGGGCCAGCGCGCCGCCGGTGGGGGTATCGGGCTGATTCATCAAAGGAACCTGAAAACGGACCGGTATACCGATGCTAAACCGAATCCGCCGACCCCGGCACGGCGGCCGGTCCGCGCGCACAATGTTCGGGCTCACATCAGCCGCCAACGCCGATGCCGGACCTGACCTGCCCGCTGCCCATCACCGACTACCCGAACGTGCTGCTGGCGCACGGCGCGGGCGGCCAACTGATGCACCAGCTGCTCGACACACTGATCGTGCCGGCGCTCGGGCCGGCGCTGACCCCGGCCGGTCACGACGCCGCCGTGCTGCCCACACCGCCCGGCCAGCCGGCGCTGACCACCGACAGCTACGTCGTGCGGCCGCTGTTCTTTCCGGGCGGTGACATCGGGCGCCTGGCGGTCTACGGCACGGTCAACGACCTGGCCATGGCCGGCGCCGTGCCGCTGGCGCTGACCCTGGGGCTGATCATCGAGGAAGGCCTGCCCACGGAGACCCTGTGGCGGGTGCTGCTGTCGGTACGCGAGGCGGCGCTCGATGCCGGCGTGCGCATCGTCACCGGCGACACCAAGGTCGTCGAACGCGGCCACGGCGACGGCCTCTACATCAACACCGGCGGGTTCGGCACGGTGCCGCCGGGCGCCGGCCTGCATCCAGAGCGCATCCGTGCCGGCGACGCGGTGCTGGTCAGCGGCGACCTCGGCCGGCACGGCATCGCCGTGCTGGCACAGCGCGAGGGCCTGGCCTTCGAAAGCCCGGTGCACAGCGACTGCGCGCCGCTGCACCGCACCGTGGCAGCCCTGCAGGAGGCCGGTGTCGACCTGCACTGCGCACGCGACCTGACCCGCGGCGGCCTGGCCACCGCCCTGGTCGAGCTCTGCGACGCG
>OBIY01000431.1_pt1 | contig 16581 bp, 15 predicted proteins | sample 1519841 | NCBI WGS metagenome assembly OBIY01 (sample SAMN03019774, study PRJEB22545) | beach sand metagenome | biome: beach; feature: sea beach; material: beach sand | place: USA: Municipal Pensacola Beach, FL | collected 2010-07-30 | depth 30-40 cm m
AGGCATTGGTGACGTTGATCTTGAGCTGGGAAAGGATGACGAAAATCCCGGCCAGCGCCAGCAGCATGGTGGGGTTGGTGGTCACATGACTGAAGGCCACCAGGTACATGTGCATGGGTTCCTGGGCTTGTTCCAGCGGCAGGCCATGGTAAAAGGCGAGCACGGCCAGAAAGGAGCCGGCCAATACCTTAAGGCCGCCAATCACCGTCCAGCCTGGCCCGCCGCACAGCAGCGCCAGCCACCAGCGCGCCCGGTTGCCCTTGCGCGATTCGGGCATGAAGCGAAGAAAATCCACCTGCTCGCCAATCTGGGCTACCAGTGAAAACAGCACCGTGGCGCCGGCCCCGAACATGATCAGGTTGAAATGGCCGCCATCGTTGTTCAGCCCTTCAAAGGCGGTCCAGCGCGGTAAGGTTGAGGGGTCCTGAAACAGAATGAACACGAATGGCAGCAGTTGCAGCAGTACCCAAAGGGGCTGGGTCCATAGCTGGAAGCGGGTGAGGGTGGTGATGCCATGGATGACCAGTGGAATCGCCACCAGAGAGCTGACCAGGTACCCGATCGTGAGGGGAATGCCAAACAGGATCTCCAGTGCCATGGCCATGATGGCCGCTTCCAGGGCAAAGAAGATAAAGGTGAACGAGGCGTAGATCAGTGAGGTGAGCGTGGAGCCCAGGTAGCCGAAGCCCGCGCCGCGAGTCAGCAGATCGATATCCACACCGTAGCGGGCGGCGTAGTAACTCACCGGCAGGCCAAGCAAAAAGATCACCGCCATCACCGCCACGCAGGCCGCCATGGCGTTGATGAAGCCGTAGTTGAGCGTCATGGCGCCGCCAATGGCTTCCAGTGCCAGAAAGGTCACTGCGCCAATGGCGGTGCCGGCCACCCGGCCGGCAGACCAGCGCCGGGCGCCCTTGCCGGTAAAACGCAGGGCAAAGTCTTCCAGGGTCTGGTTTGCCACCCACTGGTTGTAGCTTCGGCGTACGCGAAATATGCGCTGTTCAATGGCCATAGGGGGACCCGGTTCGGCAGCGGAAATCCCTGTCGCGGACGCCGTGTACATGTGCAAGCAGGCCATCATGGCCTGCGCAGCCCCCGGAAAACGGGGCATCTGGCAATGCTCTGAATTGATGCATATTCCATGCCCGTTTATTTACTTCGCGCCTGAGCATAGGTGGCTTTGGGTGGCCCCGGTATGCGTCAAATGACGTACCTCGATGGCGCAATCTCCGAATGGGAGGCAGGGGGGCAGATTTCCATACTCGTTGGCGAGGGAAACGACGTGCTTCCCGTGACATTCGCTGATGAGGGGTACACCAATGAAATTGAGCAAAACCCGTTCTGCTAACCAACGGTCGTCCTGGACGCGCCGTCACCTGCTGGGGGGGCTGATGGCGTTACCTGCGCTGTTTGCCTTGTCCAATTCCGCACTGGCGGACGCTGCCAATACCACCGGGCTGGCGGTGACCGACGACACGGTGAAGGTAGGTATCCTGCACTCCATCACCGGCACCATGGCGATCAGTGAGACCGGTTCTGTGCAGGCCGAGAAGCTGGCCATCGAACAGATCAACGCCTCCGGGGGTGTACTCGGTCGCCAGATCGAATATATCCAGGAAGATGGCGCCAGTGACTGGCCTACCTTCGCTGAGAAATCCCGCAAGCTGCTGGTGAACGACAAGGTGGCCGCCGTGTTCGGTTGCTGGACTTCCGCTTCCCGTAAAGCGGTACTGCCGGTGTTCGAGCAATACAACGGCATGCTGTATTACCCGACGTTCTACGAAGGTCTGGAACAGTCACCCAACGTGATCTACACCGGTCAGGAGGCGACTCAGCAGATTCTGGCAAGCATCGACTGGCTGGCCAAAGAGAAGGGTGCCAAGACTTTCTACCTGCTCGGCTCTGACTATATCTGGCCGCGTACCTCCAACAAGATTGCCCGCAAGCACATCGACAAGCTGGGCCTGAAAGTGGTGGGTGAAGAGTACTACCCACTGGGTCACACCCAGTTCAACTCCGTGATCAACAAGATCAAGTTGAAGAAGCCTGATGTGATCTTTGCTTCTGTGGTGGGCGGTTCCAACGTGGCCTTCTACAAGCAGATGAAAGCCGCCGGTGTCGATCTCACCAAAGAGAAGCCGCTGCTGATGACCATCTCGGTAACCGAAGATGAAATCCTGGGTATTGGCGGTGAAAACGTGGAAGGTGCCTACGCGTCCATGAAGTACTTCCAGAGCCTGACCAACTCCAACAACGAAGCCTTCGTGAAAGCGTTCAAGGAACGCTGGGGCGATGACATCGTGATTGGTGACGTGACCCAGGCGGCTTACCTCGGCCCCTGGCTGTGGAAAGCTGCGGTGGAAAAAGCCGGCTCTTTCGATATCGAAAAAGTACAGGCCGCTTCTCCCGGCATCGAGCTGACCACTGCGCCTGAAGGTTATGTGCGCATTCACGAGAACCATCACCTGTGGTCCAAGGCACGAATCGGCCAGGCCCAGACTGATGGTCAGTACAAAGTGATCTACGAAACTGAAGACCTGATGGAGCCGGATCCGTTCCCGGAAGGTTACCAGTAAGCACTTGCGTTAACCGGCGCCCAAGTTTGATCGGGCGTCGGCCTTTCCTTTCCTGACCTGTTTTTTTGTCTTGCCGCTTTACCTAATCACAGTACGCCAATCACTGTTCGGGAGTACCTGCCATGTTCGCTGACTACACCATGACGGAGTTGACCTCGATCTTCGCCATGCAGGGATTTGCCGGCCTGTCGCTGTTTTCCATCTTTGTGCTGATGGCGCTGGGGCTGGCCATTATTTTTGGGCAAATGGGCGTGATCAACATGGCCCATGGTGAGTTCATGATTCTGGGTGCCTACACCACGTATCTGACTGCCCAGGTGTTTGAAAGTGTTATGCCCGGTTTATACGGGGGTTATTTCTTTGTGGCCATGATATTGGCCTTTGTCGTCACCTTTGCACTGGGGGCATTGGTGGAATGGTTGATGATACGGCATCTCTATCATCGGCCGCTGGATACCTTGCTGGCCACCTGGGGCCTGAGTCTGATTCTTCAACAGACCTACCGCAGTGTGTTCGGCGCCCGTGAAGTGGGGGTTAGCCTGCCGGACTGGATGATGGGCTCCATTGCGGTCACGGATCTGGTGGAGATCCCCATCAACGGATTGTTTGTGATGGTGCTGTCGTTGCTGATCGCCTTCGCCGTTTACCTGCTGATGTTCCGTTCCGGTTGGGGCCGTCAGGTGCGCGCCGTGGTGCAGAACCGTCCCATGGCCGAAGCCGTGGGTATAGACAGTGGCCGGGTTGACCGGGTCACCTTCGCGCTGGGTTGCGGCATCGCCGGTGTGGCGGGTAGCGCCTTTACCATGATTGGTTCCACCGGCCCGACCTCTGGCCAGCTGTATATCGTCGATACCTTCCTGGTGGTGGTGTTCGGTGGCGCCCAGAGTCTGCTTGGCACCATTGCTTCTGCCTTCACCATTTCCCAGGCCCAGTCCACCATGGAGTTCTTCCTGAGTGGTTCCATGGCCAAGGTTCTGACCCTGCTGTTTGTGGTCGGCATTCTGATGCTGCGCCCGCAAGGTCTGTTCGCCCTGAAAGTGCGTCGCTAGGAGGCTGCCATGAAAGCAAATCTGTTCATCGAATGGTTGAAGTCCCGCGAGGGCATCTACTATGTGCTGCTGGCGCTGCTGCTGGTAGTGGTCTTCCCGCTGGCACTGGATTCTTTCCGCCTCAACATGGTCGGCAAGTACCTGACCTATGCCTTCGCGGCCATGGGACTGGTGTTGTGCTGGGGCCGCAGTGGCATTCTCAGCCTGGGGCAGGGGATCTTCTTCGGCCTGGGCGGTTACTGCATGGCCATGTTCCTCAAGCTGGAAGCGTCCAGCCCGGAGAACACCGCCATTCAGTCCACCCCGGGGATTCCTGACTTCATGGACTGGAACCAGCTCACCGCGCTGCCGTGGTTCTGGGAACCCTTCCACAGCTTTTCCTTCACCCTGATTGCGGTGCTGGCGGTACCCGCCTTGCTGGCCTTCATCATTGCGGTGGCCATGTTCAAGCGCCGTGTGGGTGGCGTGTACTTCGCCATCATCACCCAGGCCATTGCCGCCATCCTGACCATTCTGATCATCGGTCAGCAGGGCTTCACTGGCGGAGTCAACGGGATTACCGATCTGCGTACCCTGATGGGCTGGGATATCCGCACGGATGAAGCCAAGACACTGCTCTACTTCGTGTGTGTGGGCATGCTGTTTGTCTGCCTGATCGTGGGTGCCTGGGTGATGCGCAGCAAGCTTGGCCGCATTCTGCTGGCCATGCGTGACCAGGAAGACCGGGTGCGATTCTCCGGTTATGACGTGGCGTCCTTCAAGATCTTTGTGTTCTGTCTGGCGGCCATGTTTGCCGGTGTCGGTGGTGCCATGTTCACCCTGCAGGTGGGTTTCATGTCTCCGTCGTTCGTGGGCATCGTGCCGTCCATCGAAATGGTGATCCTGTGCGCGGTGGGTGGCCGCAACTCCCTGCTGGGTGCCATCTACGGTGCACTGATTGTGAATGCCGCCAAGACCTTCTTCTCTGAGTCTTTCCCGGAACTGTGGCTGTACGGCCTGGGCGTGCTGTTTATCGCTGTGGTACTGGCCTTCCCGGATGGTCTTGCCGGTCTCTATCGCCGCTATGTGATGCCGCTGGAAAGCAAACTGCCGGCCATGCTGCGCCGTGACAATGCTGAAGCACAAACCCTGCCTGTGGAGGAAGCCAAATGAGCCCGAGTAAACAAGATTTCATTCTTGCGGTAGAAGGGTTGACGGTGTCTTTCGATGGCTTCAAGGCCGTGAATGATCTGTCCTTGTACCTGGAGCCAAAGGAAATTCGCGTAATCATCGGCCCTAATGGGGCGGGCAAGACCACGGTGCTGGATCTGATCTGCGGCAAGACCAAGGCCACGGACGGCTCCATCAAGTTCCAGGGGAAAGAGCTGACCAAGATGAGCGAGCACAACATTGTTCGCGCCGGGGTCGGGCGCAAATTCCAGAACCCGTCCATCTATGAAGATCTCACTGTGTTTGAAAACCTGGAAGTGTCCTACCCCGCCGGACGGTCGGTGATCGGCGCGCTGGCCTTCAAGCGAGATGCTGCGGTAATTGAAGCGGTGGAGGAAGTGGCAGAAACCATCTTCCTCACCGACATGTTGCATCAGGAAGCCGCTCTGCTTAGCCATGGCCAGAAGCAGTGGTTGGAGATCGGCATGCTGCTGATCCAGAAGCCGGATCTGTTGATGCTGGATGAGCCAGTGGCGGGCATGTCTGTGGCGGAGCGGAAAAAAACCGCCGAGCTGCTGCGGGTGATTACCGAGAACCACACCGTGCTGGTGATCGAGCATGACATGCAGTTTGTCGGCGACATTGCCGACCGGGTGACGGTGATGCATCAGGGCAAGGTGTTGTCCGAAGGCTCCATTGATCACGTCAAGCAGGATCCAAAAGTCATCGAAGTTTATCTGGGACACTGACGCTGAGGCGAGGTACTGACTATGTTGAATGTATCGAATCTGCAGGTGGCTTACGGCCAAAGCACCATCATCAGCGACATGAACCTGAACATCGCCGAGAACGAAATCGTGGCGGTGGTAGGGCGCAACGGCATGGGCAAGACCACGCTGATGAAATCCCTGATCGGAATGGAAAAAATGCGTGGTGGCACCGCGCAACTTGATGGCCAGGATCTGACCGGACTGAAAAGTTTTCAGCGGGTGAAAGCCGGGCTCGGTTTTGTGCCCCAGGGGCGAATGATCTTCCCGACCCTGACGGTGAAAGAAAACATTGAAACCGGGCTGGCGGCGGTGGGTGAAAAGAAAGTGCCGGAAGATCTGTATGAACTGTTTCCGGTACTGAAAGAAATGCAGAACCGTCGCGGCGGTAACCTGTCCGGCGGTCAGCAGCAACAGTTGGCTATTGCCCGGGCGCTGGCAACCCGGCCCAAGGTGCTGTTGCTGGATGAACCCACTGAAGGGATTCAGCCTTCCATCATCAAGGACATGGCGAAAACCCTGAAACGTATCCGTGACGAACGTGGCCTGTCCATTGTGGTGTCCGAGCAGGTGCTGAGTTTTGTGATGGATGTGGCCGACCGCATTCTGGTGATCGAGAAAGGCAAGATCGTTCATGAAGAAAGTGGCGACGACGTGAACCAGGAAAAAATTGCTGCGTATCTGGCGGTGTAACCCCGCCCGTTTTTTGAACCCATTTTCCAGGAGAGAGTCATGCGACACGGGGATATTTCCAGCAGTAACGATACCGTTGGCGTAGCGGTAGTGAACTACAAGATGCCGCGTCTTCATAACAAGGCGGAGGTATTGGATAACGCCCGCAAGATTGCCGACATGATCAAGGGCATGAAGCAGGGCCTGCCGGGCATGGATCTGGTGGTGTTTCCCGAATACAGCACCATGGGCATCATGTATGACCCGGACGAAATGATGGAGACCGCTGCCACGGTACCCGGTGATGAAACGGCGATCTTTTCCGCGGCCTGCCGGGAAGCCAATACCTGGGGGGTGTTCTCCCTGACCGGGGAACGTCACGAGGAACACCCGCACAAGGCGCCTTACAACACCCTGGTGCTGATCAATAACGAAGGGGAAATCGTCCAGAAATACCGCAAATGTATTCCCTGGTGCCCCATTGAAGGGTGGTATCCGGGTGATACCACCTATGTGACGGAAGGGCCCAAGGGCCTGAAGATCAGCCTGATTATCTGCGACGACGGCAACTACCCGGAAATCTGGCGTGACTGTGCCATGAAAGGGGCCGAGTTGATCGTGCGTTGTCAGGGCTATATGTACCCGGCCAAGGAACAGCAGGTGATGATGGCCAAATCCATGGCCTGGGCCAACAACTGTTATGTGGCAGTTGCGAATGCCACAGGCTTTGATGGTGTGTATTCCTACTTTGGTCACTCGGCACTGATTGGTTTCGATGGCCGCACCCTGGGTGAATGCGGCGAAGAGGATATGGGCGTGCAGTATGCGCAGCTGTCCGTGAGCCAGATCCGTGATGCCCGCGCCAATGATCAATCCCAGAATCATTTGTTCAAGCTGCTGCACCGCGGCTACACCGGCATGCATGCGTCAGGTGATGGCGACAAGGGGGTGGCAGATTGCCCGTTTGATTTCTATCGCACCTGGGTGATGGATGCGCAGAAGGCGCGGGAAAATGTGGAAGCCATGACCCGCAGCACGGTAGGTGTTGCCGAGTGTCCGGTGGGCGAACTACCGGTGGATGGCAAAGAGAAAAGCGCGGGGGGCTGATGCCTTTCATCAACGACAAGCTGGAAGCACACCAGGAGGAGGTGGCCCAACAGCGCTGGGCTACCGGCTCTGGGCGCATGAACCGTTTCGTGTTCGAGCCTGCTGAGGTCATGGCCCATTTGCGCAAGCACATTGTGGGTCAGCCCCAGGTGTTGGACGCCATGGCAGACATGCTGCAGGTCATCAAGGCGGATATCGGTGCGGAAGACCGCCCCCTGTCAGTACAGTTATTTGTCGGCCCCACCGGGGTCGGCAAGACAGAAACCGTTCGCCTGTTGGCCCAGGCCATTCATGGCAGTGCCGATGCGCTATGCCGTATCGATATGAGTACCCTTGCCCAGGAGCACTATGCGGCGTCACTAACCGGCGCACCGCCGGGTTATGTGGGCAGCAAGGAAGGCCAAAACCTGTTCGATGAAGAAGCGATTCGTGGCAGCTTCAGCAAGCCCGGGATTGTGTTATTCGACGAACTGGAGAAGGCCAGCCCTGAAGTGGTGCGCACGCTACTGAATGTGCTGGAGCGGGGGCGCTTGCGATTAACCGCCGGCAATCGTGACATCGATTTTCGTAACAGCCTGATCTTCATGACCAGTAATGCAGGGGCCAGCCAGATTGCGGCCTTGCATCCACGCCGCTGGTGGCAGCCAGACCTTAGCCGGCAGCGCATTCCGGATCTGGTGGATCAGGCCCTGCACCGCCAGTTTGATCCGGAATTCCTGAATCGTATCGACCGTATCCTCACCTTTAATACGCTTGACCGGGACCTGGTCAGTCAGCTGCTGGATATTGAGCTGGACAGGCTCAAGCGGCAGCTTGATCGGCGGAAAGTGGTTCTGAGCCTCGGTGACGGCGCCCGACGTCACCTCTGCCGCCCAACCGACACGCGCTTTGGTGCCCGCGAGATGGGTCGACGCATCCGCAACGAACTCTCCCCACCACTGGCCAGAGTGATGCTGGATTACCCCCAGGCCGATACCTTTGAAGCCAGAATGGAAGACGGTTCGCTGATCGTGATCCCGGTGTAGGCAGGGGCGCTGGAAAACAGTGAGGGCATAACCTTTGTAGGAGTCCAGGCTTGCAGGGCGATTCGAGCGATAGCGAGATAAAACGAGTCGAGTCTGGAGTTACGCAAGGCGAGGATCCTGATCTTGAACCTGTCACCGATTCTGGATTCTCGTAATTTGTTTCTCGAACCCCGCCTTTGAAATCCTTACCTCGCCAAGGCTCGGATCGCCATGCAAGCATGGGCTCCTACAGGGAGAAGCCTGCGCAAGTAGAGGAAAGCGGAGTTAAGTGTAATGACGCCAACAGGCCCGTCTGGTTTACCCGGCGGGCCTGTTGGGTTCTTGAAAACATGACCCGCTTGCAAGGCGGGGGCGTGTTGCGTAGGGCGTGTAGCGGCCATCAATACGTCAAATGACGTACCCCAAGTGGGACATGGACGAATGGTGGCCATGACAGGATTTGCCGATAGTGATTCCGGAACGACGGGATTGCCTTTTCTGGTTGGCAATCCCCGTGTCAAACCGGAGGAGAGCACACCATGGCTGAAACGATCATCAAGATTGACCTGAACCAATCCCCTTACGAGAACGAGAATATTCATAACCGCTGGCACCCGGACATCCCCATGGCAAAAATGGTGAAGCCCGGTGACGACTTTATTCTGGAATGCCACGACTGGACCGGCGGCCAGATCAAGAATGATGATTGCGCCGATGATGTGCGTGATGTGGACCTGACCCAGGTGCACTTTCTTACCGGCCCGGTCGGTGTAGAAGGCGCAGAGCCCGGCGATCTGCTGGTGGTGGATATTCTGGATATCGGCACCTTTGACGAGAGTCAGTGGGGTTTCAATGGTTTCTTCTCCAAGCAGAATGGCGGCGGTTTCCTGACGGAACACTTCCCGGAAGCGCAGAAATCCATCTGGGACTTCAACGGCATGTTCACCAAGTCCCGCCATATTCCCAATGTGGAATTCGCCGGCCTGATTCACCCGGGCCTGATCGGCTGTCTGCCGTCCAAGGAAATGCTCGACGAGTGGAACACCCGTGAGAAAGAACTCTACGACACCGAGCCCGATCGCGTGCCGGGGCTGGCCAACCTGCCCTACGCGGACACCGCCCACATGGGCAAGTTGAGCGGTGATGCCAAGGCCAAGGCTGCTGCAGAAGGTGCCCGTACCGTGCCGCCTCGCGAGCACGGCGGTAACTGTGACATCAAGGATCTGTCCCGTGGCTCCCAGGTGTACTTCCCGGTCTATGTGAAAGACGCCGGTCTGTCCGTGGGGGATCTGCACTTCAGTCAGGGCGACGGTGAAATTACGTTCTGCGGCGCTATCGAAATGGCCGGCTGGATTCACCTGCGCGTCAACATCATCAAGGGCGGCATGGAGAAGTACGGCATCAAGAACCCGATCTTCAAGCCCAGCCCCATGGCGCCGAAGTATGACGACTACCTGATCTTCGAAGGTATTTCCGTGGATGAGGAAGGCAAGCAGCATTATCTGGATGTGCATGTGGCCTATCGTCAGGCCTGTCTGAACGCCATCGAGTACCTGAAAAAATTCGGTTACACCGGAGCCCAGGCTTATGCATTACTGGGATGCGCCCCCGTACAGGGGCATATCAGTGGGGTAGTGGATGTCCCCAATGCGTGTGCAACGCTCTGGTTGCCTACGGACATCTTCGACTTCGATATCAAGCCGGGGATGGATGGACCGCAACACAGCGTGGCAGGCAGTACCGACGTGCCGCTGTCCAAAGACAAGTAAACGGATAGAGAGGAGCTGATCATGCCGTTGTATGACTACAAGTGTGCCGAACACGGTTTGTTTCACGATCTGGTGCCCATGCAGGCCTCAGGCGAGTGCGCCCCTTGCCCCAGCTGTGGCGCGCTGTCTGCACGGGTCATCATGGTGGCGCCGGAGTTGCTGGACATGGCCCCGGAAAAACGCGATGCCATGGCGCGTAATGAAAAGGCCGCACATGAACCGCGTCACGGCAATCAGGCATCGGAGAAAGAGCAGGGCTGCTGTCATCACAAGCGCAAGTCCAAGCTGTTCTATACGGCAGAGGGCAACAAGATGTTCCCGTCCGCCCGGCCCTGGATGATCAGTCACTAGAAGTATCGGGTTTATCGGCAGTAAACCTTCCCTTGCGGGCAACTGGATGTTGCCCGTTTTTTTATGCGGTCTACCGATTGCTCACGCTGCCCCACAAGATTTGGAGATTCGCTAGTGTGAGGCGGACTGGATGCGTTCCAGTGCCGCGACCCGTTGTTGTTCCGTCTCGCTGAACATGGCATTGCGTAGTTGCGCCAGTTGCTGTTCCTGATCCTGCCGGGATAAACCAGATGACTGAATCACCTGACGCTGCCCATGGTAGTCGTCCAGCCGCTGTTGCCAGTCTTGTCGCTGTTGGTCCAGTGCCTGCAGGCGCAAGGCTGCAGCATCACCGAAGCGTTGCTGATGGAGGACAAACAGATCGGCGTCGTTGGCGCCAGCATCGCGAAGTTGCTGCTCATCCTGTTGCAGGGTCTGCAGGTTGGTTTGTTGTTCGAGCTGTTGCGCCAGATGCGCCGGGAGCGACTGTCGAAGCGTGCTCAGGGCTCGGGCTTTTTCCCGGTCGTCCATGGACGATGCCAGAATGTCATGGCGCTGAAGGCTGAAGCGGTCGTAACGGTCTTCGTCGGCAAACAGGGCAGCGGCATCGTCTGCGCCAAAGGTGTCATTACGCAGTCGTTGTCGCAGGGCCAGCTGACCGCGGATAGTGCCGCTGCCGGTGGCGGCATACTCGCCGCTGGCAAATTGCTGCCGATAGCGCTGATAGCGGTCATACAGGGCGAGCAAATCGTCTGCGGCAGCCTCGCCAGCGTTGCCTGTCGCCCATTGCTGCATGAGGTCACGAATCCGGGCGTCGGGCATTTCCCCGCTGAGAGACAGAAAGTAATCCATCACGGCCTTGCTGTTGCTGTCGACCACCAGTCGCCCGGCCTTGTTGATCGTGAGGGTGGCGGGCACGGTGGTGCCAGACAGGGAGGTGCTTTTCAATTGTTTGGTCAATTGTTCGGTCAGTCGTGCAGCCAGTGGCGCCGGGGCGGTTCGAGGTTGTGTGTTTGCCGACGTGGAGTATGTCGGTGCCTCAGGCGCAATGGCGGTGTGTGCCAGGCTCGTGTTGCCCGGGTAAAGAGCATCAGGTACGGGCAGGCGTTTGAGGGCAATAAAGACGCCACAGGCCAGTATCAGCACTGTGGTAAGCAATGCCAGGTGTCGTTTCATGATGCGCTCCGGTCAACGGCGGGGCAGAGCCCCGCCGTGGGGGGCTTACAGGCCTGCGTTTTTCAGGCGGTTGGCATGGTTGCGGTACAGGGTCTTGGGATCGGTTTCCCAGCCCATCAGCCCAAACAGCTGGCGAATGGCGTCAGCGTGGTTGTGGTTGTAGTTGTGGCGAATGGGTTTGCCCAGATACATGCCACACACTGGTAGTACGCCGTCATGGGCTTCGCCATTGCTGAAGGCAAACTGGGTCACGGTGACCAACAGGGAATCAAACGGATCGAAAAGGTTGGTATGCACGCCGTCACCCCCCCAGGACCAGTAGCGCACGCCATTTACCGTGTGCTGGCCGCTGGTGCCACAGGCTGAGGTTGGCATGGCCTGTGGGTAACGCTGGTTGAATGCGGCAAGCCCTTCGGTGGTGGACGCTGCCAGGACATCGCGGGTGGATTGGTCCCCCGGATTGGGGCCGCCCGACAGGCTTTCCCAAAGCGCGCCAAAGGCATTACCGATGCTGTTGGCCAGGCCTTCGGTGATGCTGCCTTCCGGTACGACACCGCGGATCACATCCGCGACGGCGGTACCCCGGTTTTCACCGTGTACTGAGGTCACGGATGCAATCAGGTCAGGGCGGACGGCGGCCACATAGCGGGAGGTGGGCGAGCCCTGGGAATGAGCGATCAGATTGACTTTTTCCGCGCCGGTGACCGCCAGATAGTTCTCGATCTGGACGATCAGCTCTTCACCCCGGTATTCGTTACTTTGCAGGGCGCTGACATTGCTTTCGTAAACCTCGGCGCCGTAGTCGCGCATGTCATCGGCAATACCATAGAAGTAATCGATGCCTGCGATGTCATCGAAGGCAATGATGCCGCCTACCAGTACGATGGGGTATCGGGTGTCGGCGTAGCTTTTGTCTTTGCCAAACCACCACCAGGCATGGGCCTGGGACGTTGTTGCGCACAGTATCAGGGCCGCGCAGAGCCCGCGTAGCGTGATCGACATGGTGTTCTCCTGTTTATTGTTATGCAGCCGGCGCCGGGCTGAGTATTTCGTGTCGACGATTGGACTATAGGCAGGTTCGGTGGTACTAAACTTGTAAGAATTCGGGCATCAATTTGTCATCTGTGATGCGGCTCGCAAACCGGGCAAAAGAGAGAAAAACAACAATGACAACGGATCATGGGCCAGTCTTGTCGCCGAGTGCGACGCTCTACTTATGGCCACAGCGCACGCTCTATCTGGGCTTTATCGGGCCGCTATCGGCGCTCACCCAGGGGGCTCACACGTTACTGGTCGGCCTCGATGACGCGATTCCGTTTACCGTGGGTGCGCAGACAGTCACCGCGGGGTGTGCGCTGGTGCCTGCGGGTTTGACCTTTTCCGCCGAGGCGGGTGAGGGGCGTATCGCCTGTTGTTTTCTGGATCCCCTGGGCCGTGATTTGCGTTTTCATCAGAGCCGTATGCATCGTGACCCTTCCGGCCTTTACTTGCCTGTAGAGCCAATGGAAGAGGCGCGAAAATTACTGGTTGGTTTGTTTGAGACAGAGGCGCTGGCCAACCAGGCATACACGGCTTTGCAAGGGGTCTTGTTCCCGGCGGAGAGTGACGTTGTATTGGGCTTCGAGTTTGACGAACGGGTACGTGTGGTGATCGAGCGGATCCGCCAAGACCCCACGGATAACCTTTCCAATGATGCCCTGGCGCAGACCGTTGGGCTGTCAGGTGATCGCCTGCAACGTTTGTTCAAGGACGCCACGGGGATTCCGATTCGTCGCTATCGGCTCTGGCATCGTCTGTTTGTGACATCGACCATGATGGCCATGGGCAGTAGTTTGACGGAGGCTGCACTGGCGGCTGGGTTTTCGGATTCTTCCCATCTCACCAATGTATTCAGGAACATGCTGGGCATGAGCCCGTCTACGGTATTACGGCGCTCCAGGCAGATCCGCATTCTGGTGGGCAGCGAACCTGAATAGCGCTTTATGTAGAATAACGTCAACCATTCCCGATGCCGGGTTCGCCCCGGCACGTTCTGACCAACAGGCAGTTTTGTTCATGCATATTCATATTCTCGGCATCTGCGGTACCTTCATGGGTTCTCTGGCCCAGCTGGCCAAGGCCCAGGGGCATCGTGTCACCGGCAGTGACCAGAATGTTTATCCCCCTATGAGCGATCAGTTGGAAGCGGCGGGGATTGAATTGATTCAGGGCTATGACCCGGCTCAACTGGATCCCGCTCCGGATCTGGTGGTGATTGGCAATGCCCTGAGCCGTGGCAATCCGGCTGTAGAAGCGGTGCTTGATAAGGGCCTGGCGTATACCTCCGGGGCGCAACTACTGGAAGAAGTTGTCTTGCCTGGGCGCTGGGTACTGGCAGTGTCGGGGACTCATGGAAAGACCACCACCAGCTCCATGCTGGCCTGGATTCTGGAGTATGCCGGGCTCAAGCCCGGCTATCTGATCGGTGGGGTGCCGGGCAATTTTGGTGTCTCGGCCCGCCTCGGAGAGACGCCGTTCTTTGTGGTGGAGGCGGATGAATACGACACCGCATTTTTCGACAAACGTAGCAAGTTTGTGCATTACCGCCCACGTACCGTGATCCTCAACAATCTTGAATTTGATCACGCCGATATCTTTGCCGATCTGGCGGCTATCCAGACCCAGTTTCATCACCTGATTCGCACTGTGCCGTCCAGTGGGCGGTTGATTCTTCCCCATGGCGAAGCGGCTCTCGAAGAGACGCTGGAAAGAGGGTGCTGGAGCGAGGTCGAGCGTTTTGGAGAAGAGCAAGCGCTGGGATACCGCCTGGACAGCGAAGATGGGTCTGTTTTTACCGTGCTGGAAAATGGTGAACCAGTCGCCAGGGTCAACTGGGAGCAAACTGGCAGGCATAGCGTGAATAACGGTATGGCGGCCCTGTTGGCTGCCCGCCATGTGGGAGTAACCCTGGCTGATGGCGCGGCGGCGCTTTGCGAGTTTGTGGGCGTGAAGCGGCGTATGGAATTGCGCGGCGAGGTGAGCGGTGTGAAGGTATACGATGACTTTGCCCATCACCCGACAGCGATCGCAACCACCCTGGACGGCCTGCGCCGCAAGGTCGGTGAGGGCAAGATTCTGGCCGTGATTGAACCGCGCTCCAATACCATGCGAATGGGTAGCCACAAGTCCGCATTGGCGGCCAGCACTGGCTGTGCCGATGAGGTAATCTGGTACCAGCCGCCGGGATTGGATTGGTCGCTGGAATCTGTATTGGCGGAGGCGCCGGTGCCTTCATCCGTCAGTGATTCGCTGGACGATATCATTGCCCGGGTTGCCACGCACAAGGGGAAGAGCCTTAGTGTGGTGGTCATGAGTAACGGAGGCTTTGGTGGCATTCACCAGAAGCTGCTGGATGCGTTGGCAGACTGAGCCTGTAGCGATCATCAAGACAGGAGAGCGTGATGTTCTGGTCCGTGTTGTGGGCGTCGGTGCACTACCTCAGCATTCTGATGTTGTTCGGATGTCTGTACGGCGAGTTACTGCTGTGGCGCACCGGTATCAATGAGCGCAACGTCAGAACCCTGTTGTGGCTGGATATTGGCTACGGACTGTCGGCGTTGTTCGTGCTTATCAGTGGTTTGGCCCGGGCTGGCTGGACCGAGAAAGGCCTGGATTTCTACATGGCCAACCCCTGGTTTCATGGCAAGGTGACGGTGTTTGTGCTGATCGCCTTGTTGAGTCTGTACCCTACCAAGGTCTTCATGGGATGGCGCAAACAGGTGAAAGCCGGGCATGTGCCAGAGATTGATCCAAGACTGCAGAAAAATCTGCGAGGTGTACTGGTGGCGGAAATTCACCTGGTCACATTGATGCCCATTCTGGGTGCCTTGATGGCCCGTGGCGTTGGGATGGGCTCATGAGTCAGCGTGTCACTCTTGCATTCACGGGGGCGTCTGGCGCGCCTTATGGACTTCGTTTGATGCAGTGCCTGTTGCTGGCGGACTGCGAGGTTTTTGTGATTCTGTCCAAGGCCGCGAAGGTGGTGATCGGGATGGAAACCGAGCTGGCCCTACCTGCCGGAACCGGCAAGACCGAAGCAGCGCTTCGGGAATGGGCAGGTACCGATAAAGGCCGGCTGGTAGTGTGTGGCCTGGAGCAGTGGACGGCACCTGTGGCCTCGGGTAGCGGTGCGCCCGCTGCCATGGTGGTGTGCCCCTGTTCCACTGGAACGCTTTCTGCCATTGCCAGTGGTGCCAGCGACAATCTGATTGAACGGGCAGCCGATGTGGCAATCAAGGAAGGGCGCAAGCTGATCCTTGTCCCAAGGGAGACGCCTTTCTCCGCGATTCATCTGGAAAACATGCTCAAGCTGTCGCGGCTGGGGGTGACCATCATGCCCGCCGCCCCCGGTTTTTATCACCAACCGGAAAGCGTTTCAGACCTGGTGGACTTTATGGTCGCCAGGCTACTGGACCACCTGGGTATCGAGCAAAGCCTCCTGAAGCGTTGGGGGGAGTGAATAATCAGCTACGAGCCAGGCTCAATGGGAATGGGAAACACAAAATAATTCCCTGATTTTATTAGAAGAACGGAAACGCCCTCCACATCGTGGAGTTCGGCGTCAATAAATAATACGAGCAGCCGACAGGACGCATTGCAGCGGCGTAACGCACGCAGGGCGGCCCCGAAGGGGGAGCGAAGCGAGTAACCATGCTTGCATGGGGAACCGACCCAGCGAGGTGAGGATTCCAGAAACGCAACCAGCTCAACGGATCAACAAAGCCAGAGAACGACGGAATGCCTCTGCAATCAATCTACCCACCACGTCCGTGATCAGGCAACGGGGGGGGGCCCCTAGCTATTGCTGAGGCTGTAATCCACTGGTGCAATGACTTTGACTGGAATGTTCTTGAGGTCCTTCGGCGGCGCATCAAAACGCAGACGAGCGACCAGTTCGGTGGTGGCGCGATCCAGAATCCGGCTAGTACCCGCACCGCGCCAAG